>JAEEGH010027636.1_pt1 | contig 11217 bp, 7 predicted proteins | sample 9134181 | NCBI WGS metagenome assembly JAEEGH01 (sample SAMN16246544, study PRJNA631951) | gut metagenome | biome: gut microbiome; feature: rumen; material: DP-attached | host: Bos | place: Iran: Karaj | collected 2018-10 | reverse complement strand
CCGTCAGCGTGGCGAGCGGATCGTGTACTGCCCGGAAGCGCTTGTGAAGCATTCGCACAACTACACGATCCATCAGCTATGGGTACGCTTTTTCAACGAAGGACGGGCGGATGGACGGATCTACGGCGAAATCCCGTCGTTGACGGCCTGCTGCCGCCGCTTTGTCATGGAATGCCTCCGCGATTACGGATATCTGCTCAAACATGGTGCTTTCAATGAGTTGCTGATGCCGCCGATACGCCGCTACATCCAGATTTTCGCGCATCGAAAAGGTGCAATGGACTATCTTCAGTCTGGAGGCGGCAAATGAAAGCCACCCTTTCAAAACGGGATAGCTGCGAAAAAATGGTGATGTGATGGCAAAGTCGCCACGGAGGATATATAATAAGGTGAAGGGCGTGGAGAACGACGCACGATGATCGAGACGGAGCTGAAATTTTTGCCGAAAGACGATGGATGGCGGTCGCAGGCGACGCGCCATGTCATAATCAAGCAAGGCTATTTCACACGAGCGGAAGACTACAACGTGCGTGTGCGGATTATCGATGGCCAGTCCGCGAAACTGACCATCAAATCCAGAAAATTGGAAAGCGGTATCAGCCGTTACGAATTTGAATATTCGATTCCGCTGGAGGATGCCGAGACGATGATGGCGGAATTCTGCGGAAAGCGCATCGTGGAGAAGACGCGCCATTATGTAAATTACGCGGGGCATATTTGGGAGGTGGATGAGTTCTTCGGCGCGAACGAAGGACTCGTCGTGGCGGAAATCGAACTGGAGAGTGCTGACGAACATTTCGAGAAGCCAGACTGGGCCGGAGAGAATGTAACGGCGGACAGCCGCTACGGAAACCAAAATCTGGCGGACAAGCCATATCGTGATTGGAAGCGCTGACGACGCTTTCAAGCCAAAAAGGAAACCATCATGACAAGAATCGCCTTCATCAGTGACATACATGCGAATCTGGAAGCCTTGAACGCCGTGCTGCAGGAAATCGACACGCATGGCGCGGATATGATCATCTGCCTCGGCGATGTCGTCGGATACGGCCCGAACCCGAAGGAGTGTATCGACATCATCCGCTCCCGCGAAATCGCCACAATCAAGGGAAACCACGACGACTACTGCTCCATGCTGTTCGAAGCGGACATTACGAAACGCCTGCGTGACGACATCAAGACATCCATCGAATGGACGCAGACGCAGTTGTCGTTCGACGATGTCGATTGGCTGGCGAAACTGCCTGAATCGCTTGCGTCCGACGAAGATTTCAATCTGATCCATGGCTCCAATACGCCTAACCATTATAATTACTGTCGTGACGAAGAGACCATCAAGCTGAATTTTGATTATCAGCAGTATCCGCTTAGCTTCTGTGGCCACAGCCATTCGCCGCTGATCGGAATTGATCGCGGGGCGGAATTGCCGCATGTCGATTACATCCGCAAACAGGTCATCAAGCCTGACGCAAAAGTGCTTGTGAACGTGGGTTCCGTTGGTCAGCCGCGTGACGGAGACCCGCGCGCAACTATCGTCTATTACGAATATGAAGAGCATGCGTTGGCGATTTCACGCATCCCGTACAATGTCAAAATTACGCAGGAGAAGATCCGTGCGGCTGGCCTGCCAGAAAAGTTCGCGGCTCGTCTCGCCGTTGGTAAGTAACGACGGCGTCCGCGCCGTTGGTACAAACGAAATGCTCGCCCCTTGACTCCCAGAAGTCCCAGATATCCCAGAAATCCCAGATAATCAAAAAGGAACAACCTATGAAAATCACAAGCGACATCCACACGCATACGTTTTTGTCCGCCTGCGCGGCCCGCGATTCCTATCCGCAGGATTTCATGCGCATTTGCAAATCTTTTGGAATCAAAACGTTGGGCTTCTCCGACCATCTGTGGGACAAGGCGGTTCCGGGCTCTTCCAACTGGTATGCGCCGCAAGATGTCGAACATGTGCTTCAGTTGAAAGAACTTCTGAAAGGGCCTGAATGCCAGGCGGAATGCGGCGGCCTGAAGATTTTGTTTGGTTGCGAAACGGAATTCCTTGGCGGCAAACACGTTGCGTTGAGCCGTGAAGCGATGTCCGTTTTCGACTACGTGCTGATTCCGCCAGACCATTTCCACATGAAAGGCTTCACGCGGCCTGCTGATTTGAACGATCCGCAGGGCATTAAGGAACTGATGATTCGCCGTTTCATGGAAGTCATGGAACTTGGCATGGCGACATCCGTTGTCCATCCGTTCCATGCGATGGGCTGGACGCCCGAAATGCCGCGTCTCATCCAGTCGATGATCAAGGATAATGAATATATTGAATGCTTCAAGGCGGCCAAGCAGGCGAACTGCGCGATTGAAATCAATACCTGCGCGGTGGCGCCGATCGCGGGCAACGATGGCATCGGGCCGGACAAATTCTCGCCTGAATATGTTCGCATGATGACGCTCGCACGCGAAACAGGCTGCACGTTCTCCATCGGAACGGATTGCCATAATCCGAAGAACATCGAAAAGGCGGGCGGCTACGGCCACTTCGACCGATTCACAGACCTCTGCGGAATCACGAAGATTTTGTTCAACGATTAATCAACGATACGGACACGCTCAAGCGTGTCCGTTTTCATTTAAACCCAATGGCATGAGAATGATGGATAAGCGCATATTCCTTCTGGCGGTTCTTTTGGGGACGTTGGTTTTCGGACAGCAGGCCGAAAACTTATGGGGCGATAGCGGCTTTGAAGCGAACGGTGTCCCAGGCGGTCGCAGTGGTAACTGCGGCGTGCTGAAATCAGATACGAAAGTCCATTGGAAAAGCATCTACCAGCGAACCATCAAAGTGACGCCGTTCGCGACGTATGAACTGTCGGCATACGTGAAAGGTGAAACAGGAAACGCATTTGCGCTCTATACCTATAATTTTAATTGCTACGGTTGGTTCGGCGCGGGCGAGCAAATGCCTGTTGTGAAGAATATGAAGGAATGGACATTCGTCAAACGGCGGATTGTCACCATACAGGACACAATCACCGTCATGCCGTTGGCGTTTCTGGAAGGCGGACCGGGCGAGGCGTTCGTCGATGACATGTCGATGTTGCAAGTCGCGTCGCCAGAAGAAACTATAAAGAGTCTTGAAGCCAAGCCTAACAAGACGACATATGATCGCCAAGTCATCATGCGCTGGTATTTGACGTATGACGACATACAATCGGCATGGGCTGCTATCAACAAAGACGACCGCCGCGAATTAGCGGAATTCCACTGCCTGATGGCGCAACGCGCCACGTCGGAAGATGATAAATTAGAGCATGTAACGCAGATGCTCGCCGCTGGCTGCTATGACTTTCCGGATGCAGACAAACGCATGGCGGAACTGCTGAAGGATGTTCCTGTTGAAAAACGACTAGATGCCTGCTTCAAAGGTTTGAAAGCCTATAAGGGAAAGAATGCCAGACATTTGCAATGTCTCGCAGGCGACATGAAAGTCCCGAATGGCACATGGGCGGAGAGCAAGGCGCGTCTGGAGGCGTTGCAGAAGAACCGCGACCAAATTAAGGCGTTTGCGGAAGAACAGTCGAAACTGTCTGGTCGTGAATGGCTTGCGAAGGCAGGAGACAGCATCGATGAAGCCATCGAAGCCGTTGAAAAATGGCTTGCCGAATATGGTCAAAGTCAGATTTCATTCGCAGGCAAGCCATTGGAACAGTGGGTCATTGTGCGGCCCGTTGACGCGACGCCATCGGAAGTGAAAGCCTGCGAAGAACTACAGATGCGTCTTGAACGCCAGACAAGACAGCTTTTGCCTATCGTCGACGGTGACGTAACCGACGGCAAACAACCGATTTATGTTGGCCGTGTTCCCGAAGCGAAACGGGTCTCCTGGCCTGTCGATTACGAAAAACTGCGTTTCGACGGCATCCATGTTGAATTACGGCCTGACGGCCTGCTACTCGGTGGTGGTCAGCGCGGCGTCCTTTATGCCGTGTATGATTTTCTAGAAGAACAACTTGGCTGGCGTTGGTTTACGGACGACTGCATCGTCTTCCCAAAAAATGACGCTATCGATGTCGCGCCAATGAAAAAAATCCATATTCCGCCCTTCGATTACCGCCGCACAAGCTACATCCATATTTTCCGCAATCCGGAAATGATCGTGCCTTTGAAATTGAGCGCCATGGATTTTGATCGCGACGAATGGGGCGGTAACTACATGTACCGTGGCTGGGTCCATACGTTCAATTCATTGGTTCCGATCCAAACATACGGTGCGATACACCCTGAATACTATTCATTGGTAAAAGGAAAACGGCTGCTTGATCGCACGCAGCTTTGTCTGACGAATCCGGATGTGAAACGCATTGCAACGGAGACAGTTCTGGATTGGTTACGCCATTCGCAGAAACTGCCATTTGCCGTCAGTGTTTCGCAAAACGACTGGCGGAACTACTGCGAATGCCCGAATTGCACGGCATTGGCGGAAAAGGAAGGCAGCCAGGCTGGCCCCCTGCTCCATTTCGTGAACGCTATTGCAACAGCCGTCGAAAAGGAATTTCCAACGGTGAAAATTGATACGCTGGCCTATCAATACACGCGCAAGGCGCCAAAATTCGTAAAGCCTGCCCACAACGTGATCGTGCGGCTCTGTTCCATTGAATGCTGCTTCGCACATGGGCTGGATGAATGCGAATTCAACCGCTCTTTTGTAAAGGATATCGAAGATTGGTCGAAAATCGCGCCCTATCTGTCCGTTTGGGACTATTCAATCAATTTCGCACACAGCACGCAGCCCTTCCCGAACTTGCGGACGCTCAAGAAGAACGTGAAATTCTACCAGAAGTGGGGCGTCCGCGGCCTGTTTGAACAAGGCAACGCCTTCACGAAGGGCGGCGAATTTCAGGACCTGCGCCCTTATCTCATAGCCAAGCTATTGTGGGACAGCGATTTCGATGTCGAGAAAGGCATCCGCGAATTCACAGACGGCTATTACGGGCCTGCAGCGCCGTACATCCGTGAATACATCAACTACATGCATGACTGGCTCTGCAAGCCGACCAGCCCTCACGTTCGCATCTACGCGCATCCATCCATTTATCTGAACGACAAGGTGAAACTGGCCATTGCAGATGCCATGCTGGAACTGGCGGAAAAGGCCGCGGCAGGCGACGAAACATACGCCCGCCGCGCCGCCGTCGCCCACATGCCGTTGTGGTACACGCAGTTGCAACTCGCCACATCACGTTATGCGTTACGTGGCGACAAGTTGGTCGCCACATCCGCTTTGGACTGCGCCGCCATCGCGAAACGGTTCGAAAATGCTGCCGCGGCCGTCAAACTGACGGCCATTCGCGAAGGCGGCAACCATGACAGTTACATGGCATGGCTGAAATCGAAAGCGGTCATCGGCCAGAAGGAAGTCGAACTCGTGAAGCTGTCCAATGCCCATGGAAGCGTGACGGTCATTCCGTCCATGGGTGGCCGCGTATGGAGCTGCGTCGATATGAAAGGGCATGAGATGATGAAGATTTTCGGCGACGAGCAGAAAGGCTACAATCCGTTGGGCGACGGCTATGAAGAGTACAGTTCCGCACAGTATCAATCGGCCGGCTGGCAGGAGGTCTATGACGTGACGGAGTGTGATGCTTCACATGTTACGATGAAAGCGTCACTTGGAAACGGAAAGACGCTGACACGTCGCATTGAATTGCTTCCGGATCGCACAGGTTTCAAAGTCATCAGCGAACTCGTCGGCAAAGGCCAGCAGGTCTTGCGAATCCATCCTGCGTTCAACACGGATTCGATGAAAAACACATCGCTTGTCATCTTCCACAACGACAAATCGGAAGATGTGAAACTGTCTGAAACGGAAAGTACGAATCTCTATTTCCGCGATAATGACCGCCCAACTGGCAAATGGGCCTTTGTGAACAAAACGACTGGTTACGGCGTACTCAACACATTTGAAGCCAGTCAGATAGACTTCTGCTACGTGAATGCGAAACCTGAAGAAAAACGGTTAAATTTGGAACAATGGAGCAAGCCGAAAGACGGCCGCGTGACCGTAACAAACACCTATGAGTTTTGGAAATAGCTAAATACAAAGGGATTAAAGTTAAAAGAGGAATTTAGAATGAACATGAATCGTTTGTTGATGTTTACGTTCACAGGGTGTTTAGCGCTTTGTGTTTCTTGCTGTGTAACTTACGAATCAAAAAATATAACCTTAACTGAAAAAGGAGCTCAAAAAATGAATACCAGAATGAACCGCAACCGCCTAAATATTGGAACGTATTTTCTAAGACCGTATGCCTGCTCGGAGGCGCATGTCAAAGATCTGGCCGATTGCGGCATCGATTTTGTCGTCTGCATGCAGAACGATCCGAAGACGCTTGATTTGTTCACGAAATACAACGTCGGCGCGATTGTGACAGGCATCCTGCCTGGTTGGTGGGGCGGCGACGGCGACAACGCGGGCACGATGCGTGAAAAGAATCCGTGGAGTGCCTACGAAAAAGGCGCTGCGTCGTTCAAAGACCATCCTGCCATTTGGGGCATCGACACAGGCGATGAGCCGTCAGCCCTTGATTTTCCGTACTATGGCGAAGTGCTGAAATTCGTCGAAAAGAATTTCCCTAACCAGTTCCCGTACTTGAACTTGTATCCGAACTACGCCTCCGTCGCAAAAAACAACGCACAGCAGACTGTCAACCAGTTGGGCACACCAACCTACGCGGAGCATATCGACCGCTATTGTGAAAACATCGCATCCGACTACATCTGCTATGACTTCTACATGTATTCAGCCTCCGTGGCGGGCCATTACGAAAATTTGCGCATCGTGGCGGATGCCTGCCGCAAGAGCGGCCGCAGCCTGTGGATCGTGTTGCAGGTAAACTCCAACAAGGCTGATAAATGGATCAGCGAGAACCAGTTGCGCGCTCAAGCCTATTCCTCCATGGCGTTCGGTGCGGAAAACATCATCTGGGCCTGCTACACGGCTGGCTGGTGGCATAATCAAGTGCTTGATGACAAAGGAAATAAAACACAACAGTATGATAAATTGAAGACGGTCAACGCCGAACTGCATGCGCTAAGCGACGAATACATGCGTTTCCGCAACGCCTCCACGCATTTCGTCGGTTTCAAGGCGGATTCTCCGTGGCTGGCCAGACTGCAGAACACAAAGCCTGTCGAAGCGTTGAACACAGGCATCTTCCGCGATGTCAAAGCCGCGAATGGCGCAGAATTGATCATCGGCCAGATGGTATCCCGCAAGGCCGATGGCTCCTACGCGTTGATGGTCTGCGCAGCAGACGATCCGATGGACGCCGCGAACAAGACATTCGACGTAACCTTCCGTTGCGACGATTTCAAGGTGAAAGCGGTCGGCGCTCCGTTGACGAAGCTTGCCGATGGCTCTTATTCGATTTCCATGAAATCCTGCGGCGGCGCACTGATTGTCGCAGAATAAACACAAAGAATTACGATTTAGAAGAGAAATCCGTCCAAGATGATTTAGGGAATGGAGAAATGAAATATAAAGTATTCATCAGCAGTGTTCAACGAGAGTTTTCAAAGGAACGAAAGGAACTCTGTAACTATATCAGGACGGATTATCTTCTGGCTCGTTTCTTCCAGCCAATCATCTTCGAAGAGACGCCAGCCACGGAAAATAGTGCGCAAAAAGTCTATCTGAAAGAGGCAGGAGAATCCGATATCTATCTAGGTCTGTTCGGCAATCTTTATGGCTATGAAGATGAAGAAGGTATATCTCCCACGGAAAGAGAATTTGACGAAGCTACCAGAAATCATCGTTACCGTTTGATTTTCATTAGGACGGTTACCGAAGAGCAACGTCATCTCAAGCAACAGAAATTGATAGAAAAGGTAGAGCGACAGATTGTCCGTAGAACATTTGTGGACATAGAGGATTTGTTCCATTGTGTTTATGCTTCATTGGTACGTTTTTTAGAAGAACATGAGTTCATTCGTGTATTACCGTTTGATGCAGCAAAAGATACTGGTGCAAGTATGGAGGAATTGGAGGACGAAAAAATAAGAGAATTTATCCGTGTAGCCATTGAGCACCGCAAACTTGCGTTGCCATCAAATATTTCCAGTGCTGATCTGTTGCGACATTTTGATCTTATGGACGAGCAAGGACGTGTCGCAAACGCTGCAATTCTTCTTTTTGGGAAGAAGCCACAAAAGTATTTTCTCCCATCGGAAGTTAAATGCGTACAATTCTACGGAACAGTCGTGGAAAAGCCAATACCCCGCTACAAGTATATAAAGGAGATGTTTTTGAGCTTGTCGAGCAAGCTGTGGCATTTGTCATGAGTCGGATCGACATTTGGACGGGATTGCCAGATATATACAAAACAGCACAGGCAGAAACCAAGATGGAATTGCCATGGAAAGCGGTTCGTGAAGCGATTGTCAACGCGATATGTCATCGTGATTACACAAGTAATGGTAGTGTGCAGGTTATGCTTTTCAAAGACAGACTGGAAATCTGGAATCCGGGCACACTTCCCCAAGGCTTGACACCGGAAAAGCTTCAGGAGCCACATCCCTCTCTGCCTGTGAATCCGCTTCTGGCAGAAGCAATGTTCTGGAAAGGATACATTGAACGGGTCGGCAGCGGAACGGAAGACATCATTCGACAATGTGAACAAATTGGATTGCGTTCGCCTGAATTCCATGCAGAAGATTTCATGCGTGTCGTCATCTGGCGTCCAATCAAAAATGATATTGACACCCCAACCCCGCAAGTAACCCCGCAAGTAACCCCGCAAGTAACCCCGCAAGTAACCCCGCAAGTAACCCCGCAAGTAACCCCGCAAGTAACCCCGCAAGTAATTCTATTTTGTTTTGTTCCTAGGACATTACGGGAAATCATGATTCATGTGGGGCTGAAGGACAGAATGCATTTTACTAATCATGTATTGAATCCATTATTGACAAGTGGAATACTCGAATTTACCCAGCCAGATTCCTCCCATAGCCCCACTCAAAAGTACCGACTGACTGCTAAAGGTGAAAAAATGAGAGAACAATTGGAAAAGGATGGTGGTATTTTATGATCGTATTACTACCGTGCAATGTCATGTAGTTAACACCATTGGAAAGGACGCTATAATATTAAGGTAATATGGCTTGATCAAAACAATCGTAAAACAACAAGGAGCATTATGTCACCAAAATACATGGTATGTTTATTGACGGCTTTGACGGCGGTTTCCGCACCTGTCGCCACACAGACGAGTATTGTGAAGGGTTTCGGCAACGCAACGAAAATCGAACATTCGGGCGATGTGGTGATTGCGGAAAATGGACAATCCTTCACGGCGGACACACTCGGCCTGCCGGAAGACACGGCATGGCGGCAACAATTGTGGTTGAAGGTGGGTATGCTTAAACCGAACACACCCTATCTTGCAAAACTGCGGCTGAAAGTCGAGCCTGGACGCGCTGAAAAAGGCATGCTTCAGATTCTGTGCCGCCCGCGCTCCGTCGGAAGCCATACAAAAGATACTTTTGCAAAAACAATTACCGATTACAGCGGTAATAAGATTGATGAATTCCGCTTCCGCACAGGTGAGTTGGAGGATTATTCACTACAGTTCCATAGCCACAACCGCATCAAATTCACGGTATCGGATTTCGAAGTGTTCGAACTGCCTGGAGATCAATTCATTCCAGTTGGTGGCGAACCGTTTGCAGGGGACTACGGCGATTTGCCGAAAGGCGCGGAAGAATTCGATGTCGAACGGCCACGTGAGACAGGCGGTCCCATCGTGAAAGCGGCGGATTTCGGCTTCTCCACGGAGAACGACCACAATTTCGCGGCCATCAACAAAGCCATCGCCTATTGCCGTGAAAACAAGGCATCCGTCTTGGAACTGGCCCCCGGTGACTATCGTTGTTTCGATGATGACAATCCCATCAAAGTCACAGATATTCAAGACTTTACGTTGGACGGCAAAGGCGCGCGTTTTATCTGTTACCGCCAACGTAACTGTAGCATGTTTATCAACGGCTGCGACCGCGTTGTCGTGAAAAATCTGAAATTTGATTGGGACTGGGAGCGCGAACCGTTGGCGAGTCTCGTGGAAGTCGTCGCCACGACAGCGGACAGCTATGATCTGAAATTCATCCATTACGATGACTATCCCGCGAAAAATTCGCGTATGGCGTTTTTGTCGCCGTGGGATCCAGCCGTGAAATCCATCGGTTACGAAGGCGACATCGAACGCGCCTTGGAGATGTTCAAAGGTCGCAACAAGCCTGATTTCGAATGGGTTAGCGGCAATGTTATGCGCATCAAAGGCGCTCCACGCGGCTTCAAAATCGGCCAAATCTACCGCCTGCAACATTACTATTATGACATGAACTGCACGAACATGTCCAACAACCGCCATCTGACGTTGGAGGACATCGACATCCTCTCGACACCTGGTCATGCAACGTTAATCACTGGAAAACAGAAATATACGCAGTTCATCCGTGTGAACATCCGTCCGCCGCAGGACGACGAACGACGCGTGATTTCCTGCACGGCGGACCACTGCCACATCGGCCAGTCGCTTGGCTATTTCAAAATGCTCAACTGCGACTTCTGCTATGGTTCCGACGACTGCCTTAACGTCCACGATTGCAGCGCTTTCTGCCGCAAGACAGGTGAGTATTCCGTAACGACGCAAAACGCCCGCAGCACCATGTGGAGCTTCGTGCCAGGCGCGCCGCTGGAACTGCGTCAAGGCGATTATTCGCCGAGCGGTTTCAAAGCGCCAATCAAATCCGCGAAGATTATCGACCGCAATACAGGAACGGTCGAAATCACGTTCGACCAACCCGTTCCAGAGCAGAAGTTTGACGGTTTCATCATCTTCAACTGGAACTTCAATTCCCACAACGTCATCCTGCGCGACTGCTTCTTCCATGACAACCGCGCGCGCGGCATCCTACTGCTCGGCCACGACATCACGGTGGAACGCTGCCGCTTCCGCCACAGCCAGATGGGTGCCCTGAAAATCGAAACAGGCTACACATTTAACGTATGGAGCGAAGGTTACGGCGCGGGAAACATCGTCGTGCGCGACTGCTCTTTCGAACAGTCCGATCCAAGCGAAGTCCGCAACGACGGTAAAGTCCGCGACATCTACATGGGCGTCTATATGAAGACCGACCCGTCTTCCGAACGCACGCGCTATCCAATTC
>JAEEGH010027634.1_pt1 | contig 11218 bp, 8 predicted proteins | sample 9134181 | NCBI WGS metagenome assembly JAEEGH01 (sample SAMN16246544, study PRJNA631951) | gut metagenome | biome: gut microbiome; feature: rumen; material: DP-attached | host: Bos | place: Iran: Karaj | collected 2018-10 | reverse complement strand
ATAAGCATAATATTTAATATAATTATAATGTGCAGTTGAACGTGTTGCACCTTCTGCAGAACCAACTTCAAATGATGTAAAATTGGTTCTAAATTGTTCTAAAATGGTATTTCACAAAGTTTGATACGTAGCAGAGGGAGTAACCAATGAACCATTAAGCCATAACCCCATAGCATCTAATTTTAGAACTATATCTCCGTTATTATTTCCAATATTAAATTCAATATTAGATTGACTTGCTTTACCACCTTGAATAAAGAAACGAATAGTGTTTTGTATTTTTGTTTGAGTTGCAGAAGTATAACAATGGATTCTATATCCGTTAACAGTAGTTCCACCATTACCAATATCATTACCAAAAGAAACAAGATTTTGTTTTATTTGAGTAATGCCTGCAACACTTAAACTTACTTCAATATATTGACCATGACTTAAATCAATAGGTGCAGTATATATAAATGAAGTTCCGTCACATGTATAGTTTTCTACTAAAGTATGTTCAACTAACACGCCAGATTGTGCTTCAACAGTACATGTAGCACACTGTTCTCCACAAGTAGCTGTTATGGTAGCTACTCCTTCATTTAATGCAGTAATAATTATTGTACTTGTGTTATTTGTATTTGTTGTAGACACAATTTCACAAGTTGTATTATTATTAACCGTTCAGTGAACTAAATCAGTACAATCTGTTGGACTAATAGTTGCTGTTATACTGGTAGAAGTATTTGTAGACATAACGATAGAACTTGTTGATAAAGATAAACCGGTACAATGGACTAAGCTTACTCTTTCTAGCTCTTCTAATCTATCAATGATGCTACTGTCATCATATGCAGCAGATATAGCATGACGAGAACCTTTAATATCTAAATAAATATGCCCATTGTCGTGTTGTCCATCTGGAAAGACAAAATAAATGGCCCCATCTTCATATGCCTTTTCAGGTAAATCAGAAGAGAGACCAGAAATAAATTTTACTAATGACATATTTCAAACCTCTTACATATATCACTCTCTTTTATTATTTTGTATTTTTCCAATACTTATAATATTTAAAAAAGACATGAAAGACATTATTATAAATTGCCCTAAACTAACAAAGTCCCGCAATCAGGACAATAATTTAATGGAATTAATCTATTAAAAAGACGAGGATAACCTGTTTTATTTTGTCAGTCATTAGAATAGTCAGTTTTCATTTCTACTAAAAAATAATATCAATAATTATCTATAGGATTATCATATTTCATAATAAAAACAGGATAAATTTGCCCTCCAATGCGTTTTCCAATAGCACCATCATGAACTCTATGATCACAATAACAATATTCACACATTGTGTCTCCAATTATCTGGCGGAGAGTCGGGGATTCGAACCCCGGATACCATTGTAAGGTATACTCGCTTAGCAGGCGAGCGCCATCGACCTACTCGGCCAACTCTCCTTTATTAAATTCTTTACACTCTAATCCATGTTCATTAAAATACTTTTGTATCATTCATCTTTCAGAACAAGGATTATTATAGGCTTCATGCACTAATAATATATAAATTGGATCTTCTTGAAATTGCAATTCATTTTGTATAAGATAACCGAGTGTTTGAAATCTTCACAATATATTATCATAATTTAAATTATCTAATTGATTTTTATACGCTTGTAAAAAATTACAATATCGAGGTTCACTTCCGCACGGAGGCCCACTACACAATCCCTCACATCCTTTACCAGGAACAAAAGGATCTGCTCTTAAACCATTTAATACTCCATTTTTATCAATTCATTGAAAAGAATGTCCTTTATTCTGATGAAATCATTTTGGATCTCATACCGCTGTACTTAAAGGAATCATATACGGTTTCATGTTTCTAACTTGATAAAAATAAGAAGTCATTATTTTCATTTATTCTCCAAACGGAATATATTTATTGGTAAACCAATTCCAATTTTCCGGTAAATATATTTCAATAAAATCAGGATGATCTAATTCAAACTGCTTAATTGTTTCTAAATATTGATTCCAAAGAAAATGAACCTCTTCAATGCGGCCGCAATGCTTACAAACAAAACCGCAATTAACAGGAGAGCCTATAATAGATTTACTGCTTTTTGCATAGAAAATTGCAGCGATATATTCATGTTTATGATCAGATTTTTTATGACGCTTTTTCTTTTTTTTCTTATAAGGAATAGGCAAATCATTTAATGGAATAGCTTTAGAATATTTATATTCTTTGTTAGCTTCCTTATAACTTGACCAAGTACCCATTTAGACTCCACTTCATTATTATTAATTAAAACTGATGCTCCACCGCAAGAGAAAAATGCCATATTTTATTTTCCTTTCTTTAATATTATAAGATAAAAAAGATTTTTTGTCAAAATTAATTATATGTTACAAAAATCATTCCATCTTGAACATCACTTTCAATTACGCCTACGCCATAAGTAGCTGCATGAATCATGCGGCCGTCCCCTACATAAATACCCGTATGTTGACTTGATCCATCATGAATAACACATATATCTCCGGGTTGCGGGTTGTCTGTTTGATTTCAATTAACAAAATCAGCAGTTGTGCCTAATCGAGTTCCTTCTTGTCCACTTAAACAATATGAAACAAAACCAGAACAATCAAATCCAGCACTTGTAGTTCCGCCTCAAACATAAGGACTGCCTAACATTGCATATGCTCTACTAATTATATCGCTATAATCAGCATTAGGATTTGCGGCTCTAGCAGTAGAGATTGCATATTGTATCGTTTCTTCGTCAACATTCACTGACCAATTTTGCATAATCAATTGTGCTATTTCTTCATCTAATTGGCTATATCGAAGTTCAAGATTTTTTATATGTTCATCTGCTAAAGCTTGAGTTGTTTCTATTTCTTTTAATCGTTGTTCTAGTTCTTTAGTTTTTTCTTCTAATTGAGATTTTTCTTCTGATAATTGCTTTTCTAGTTCAATATTTTCTTTAATCAAATCTTCATAGTTATATATGATTTCGCTATAAGCATCTCAGCTATTAATTAATTCTTTAAAACTTTTAGCATCTAAAACAACATCTAAAAGAGTGATGTTTCCATTTTTATAACTATAAACAACTTGTTTATCTAAATTATTTTGATTATGTTCTAATTTTATTTGATTTTCTTCAATTTGTTGTTTGATTTGATTAATTTCATTTTCTAGTTTTTCTTTTTCAATCATTGCTTCAGTATATTGATTCGATAAAATATCTAACTGTTGTTGTTCTTGAAGAATTTCTTGTTGAATAACATTTTGTTCAATCTGTTTATCCGATATTTCATCACAAAAACCAATAGGGACACAAACAAACAAGCTTGTTAAAATAGAGAAAATGATTAATTTTGTCTTTGAAAAAATCATTGAGTCCTCCTTTCATTTCTCTATATAAACAAAAAGTGGGCAAAAAGCCCACTTCAATATAATATCCAATAGAGCAGTAGTAGTCTTCTCATAGTTTTTATCTTTTCTATTGAATTATGTCAAAATATTATATCTAAAAAAATAAAGAATATCAAAAACTATAAGTGACCTTCGTCATACCACCAAGTTTCGCTTCAATATTCAGTCATATAGGAGACAAGTCTGAGTTATAAAGAGCGACTTTATAACTTCTTGTCCCATGCGGACTCCTTAGAGTTGCCGCACATTCTATAGCGAGATTGCTTACTCGCAACTTTCACCTATCATTCAGAAATTAAATTATAATATATTCTTCATGACTCACGATGGTCTCTCGTGCGGGAGTAGGAATTTAACCTCTCATTCCAGATTTAGGCTACTCGTACAATGAACTTGTTTTATAGACCATGTTACCATAGTCACAACTGGAAACTTCCTTATTGGTATTCCCAGCTTTTTCTTGTTCAGCACCACCTGTTAACAAGTGTTCTGGGTTATTCTCTACAAAAGCGTCTATTATGGAAGCAACAAGACATTACTTTTTGACCGCGAAACTCTTTAGCACTATTATGTTCTGGGTTGCGGCACCCTTTACGGCTTTATCCGCTCCTATTGAACTAATTACTTAGAACAATAAAGTCTAAACTTGAAGTATCCCACAAGCCTATTTCCGACTCACTTGACATAATATCCATGACCGCATGACATTGCGTATACACATGGTTCTCAGAGTTTTTGATATTCTTTATTCAATTTTAAGGTGGAGTTGTTAAGTTGCCAACTTCATCGTAGACAACTCCTGAACTACAGACAGTATATTTTCGATGTATACCTGTCACTCTCACGCTGAAATTTCTGGCTTATTTCAGTAACCTCGTCTACTCGGTGAACGAATTCCCCAACTTCTTACCGCTGTTGGAACGGGCAGATTTTTTTATCGACTTAATATCTGCAAATACGGACTAACTTGCGGCTTAAGGAGAGTACCATCCTTACTAGTAAAAAACTAGTGAAGTTTTTCTAATTAGAAAAACAACATTAATTTTTTCAACTATTATATTATATAAAAAATTTTTTATTTCGTCAAAATTTTTAGCGGAAATTTTTTAATTGGTGCTTTGCATATCCCTTTTATGAAGTAACCAATTAACTATCACGCTATATTAAACTGTGTAAATCAGTGGAAACTTTAAGAATAGTAAAAAATTGTTGGGGTCGAACCAACTTAAATATCGTTTCAAAAAATATTCTTTATCCGAAGTAACTATTCTTCCATCACACTATATATATTATATTAAAAAAATTTTTTTATGTCAATATTTTGTTCAAATTTAAAAGAATGTTTTGCCATAAAAGATTAACATTTCGAGATTCTAAAGGGGTAAGAAAATATCTATTAATTAAACCAACGTCATCATCATACATATATTCTAAAATACCAATTGGAACCCAAATATTTTCATTTCTATTTTCCATTTCTTCGATTTCTCGAATTATAAGAAAAAAATTTGATTTGGTGAATCTTGACATATGAAACTGCCTTTCCAGACAGGAAATGTACTGGCACCCCTCCGAGGAGTCGAACCCCGCAAGACTGCTTTGGACACAGCCCACTTTCGGTTTTGAAGACCGAGGCCATACCGATAGGCGAGAGGGGTATTTCTTTAATCTTATATATTTATTATAATAAAAATTTTAAAATACGTCAAAAGAAAGGGAAAGGGCAATTTTTAAAACTGCCCTATTTTTTTTATTCTTCTACCGTTTCCTTTTTATTAAAGTAAGATACTATTACTAGGATAATACTGCAGAGGCATATAATTCCCATTAACCAAGTCCAAGGATCTACGAAAGCCATTGGAAGTAGAATGTTTTCAGTTAAAACAAATGCTACAATCGCTGCAATTGCAAATAGTGCAATAATAATCTTATTGTAGTTTTCTGTGTTCTTCTTTCTGAAAACAATTGGAATAAATACTACAATTGAACTAATAATCATAAAGATTAGATTTAGTAATCCCCAATGTGAAGTTTTGTCTGCTCCAGAAGTTAAAGCATTGGTATTATCTTCAATAGTTTGTGTAGAGGTACCAATTCCTTTAGTCGGAAGACCATTTGTAGTGACAGCACCTTCATTTGAAGTGAAAGGATTAACACTAGAGATAACAGAAGCTGGCGCTGAAGCATATCTTATTGTTGTAACACCATTAATACCATTAACTCCTGCGGGGCCGGCAGGTCCAACAGGACCAGTAAGTCCAACTGGGCCTACAGCTCCTTGAGCGCCATCTTGCCCATTGATACCATCTTTGCCATTAACACCGTTAGTGCCATCTTTTCCGTCTACTCCATTAATACCGTCTTTACCGTCGGCGCCATCAGCACCGTCTTTACCAGAGTCACCTTTTTCTCCTTGGATACCTTGGTCACCTTTTTCTCCTTGGATGCCTTGCTCTCCTTGGATTCCTTGTTCACCCTGATCGCCTTTATCGCCTTTTTCTCCTTGCGGGCCTTGTGCACCGGTTTCACCTTGAATACCCTGTTCACCTTGCGGACCTTGATCACCCTTAAGGCTTTCTATCCATTCAGTAATAGTCCCAGGGAATCCTTGTTCTACAGCTAATTCATAAGCAGATTTACCATCTTTGCCATCGATACCGTCAACGCCATCCTTACCATCTTTGCCGTCAACACCATCCTTGCCATCGACACCGTCTTTACCATCTACTCCGTCTCTGCCATCCTTACCATCGACGCCGTCTTTACCATCAATGCCGTCTTTTCCATCGGCTCCGTCTTTGCCGTCTACTCCATCTTTACCATCGACACCATCTTTACCGTCAATACCATCTTTTCCGTCAACACCATCTTTTCCATCTTTTCCATCGATGCCGTCAACACCGTCTTTACCATCAACGCCATTTAAAACACCATATACGTAGACAGTTTTAATAAAAGGTTCATCTTCAATTTTTACAGTAGTAATAATTGGATCAACCGCATCTGGAGTAGCTTCTTCTCCTACGCATGGACAAATACTAAATAACCATTGACCATTATTTAAAGTAGGAGCATTTTGACGAATGTTAATAGGTTCTGTAGAAGCTGGAGTTTCATATACTACTTCTCCGTTTACTTCATATACAACTTTTACCATCGAAATTGGAGTATACTGATATGTTGCAACAAAGTCTGCGTATAAATCTCCACCAAGATTCCCCGGGGAAATTTCAAATGTAGATCCGTCTGTAAATTGACCATAATCTCCGCCATCCCAATAGAGGAATGAATATCTAACAGGAATATCTGGTGGAGTGTGGAAAGTGTGGGTATATCCCGTGCTAGAATTTACGATATGACTTTCCGAACCTCCGCCATTTGCAACATTATCTATCCAGTTTCCATAAAAATAATAATCTTGTGAAACAGTATACTGAGCATATACATTTAATTCCGCTGTTGGACCCGTATAACCTTCAAATAAAGCAACAAAATCAGATCCTTGTAATCTAATATTTTCTGCGGGATATACGTTTCCAAAATCATCTATCCAGGAATCATTAAAAGTATAAGTTGCATTTCCAACAGATAGAGGAGAATTATTTCTGGCTGGTGTGTTATAATAATCCATTTTCTTGGATCCGCCTTTTACTGCGATCCAATCACCTTGCGCGGGAACCCACTGCCCTTGCGACCCTACCATCCAAAAATGAACCGTTACTTTTTCTACTGGAACGGGGGTTGTCTCAGAATCTGCAGCATACGCTAACGTAGGAAAAACCCCTAACATTAGAGCGAATAGAAATACCGCGATCCATTTTTTAAATTTCATTCTACCTCCTTTTACAAAAAAACTTTCCTTTATTTTATATATATATTATAATATAAAAATTTTAATTTTTCACCCTAATGACGAAATTGTTAAAAATTTTAAGCTAATTGTATTGGAGGTATAAAAAAAGCATCTTTTTAGAGATGCTTTAACAAAGGAAATGCTATGATTAGTATAATATAGATTACCAGTCTATCCCTTTTGCAGAAGTAACTAATCAACTATCACTTTGTTAATTATATTATATATTATTTTTTAAAATTTAGCAAATTGTGGTGCCCCTGGTAGGACTCTAACCTACGACACAGGGATTAGAAGTCCCTTGCTCTGTACAACTGAGCTACAGAGGCACGTGATTCCCCGAGTAGGACTCGAACCTACAATCACCGATACAGCCCAAGACCGAGGTTATCGGGTTTATATGGTGTCGTCTACCGTCCGGTACTCTGCCATTGAGCTATCGAGGAATAAAAAAGAGGGAAGGATGTTTTAGCTGTTCAGGCATTTCATCCATTCTTAAGCATCGAAGCTGTCATCCCTCTACCGTCTTTTTGAACATTATCGAACAGGTATGCGGCAACCCTGTGACGCGGGGAATGGATTCGAACCATTATATCACGACTTATGAGGACGTTGAGTTACCAGTACTCTACCCCGCGGCACAATGTTGTCATAAGGTTGTTTCTGTGAGACAGGTACAACCTTAAAAACCCCGCATCAATTTGGAACCCCGTAGTATCCTTAAAAAGGAAAGAATATCGCATTCGTTTTTTAAACTACGCTGGATGAGCAACAAAATGGTGGGATCAACTGGAATCGAACCAGTGACATAGTTATTGATAAAAAATGTTTTTCTGCATGACAATTAGCGCAAAGTAATTGACATTTATCTACTTCTTTATACATCTCTTCCATATTAATTTTTCCGCTATTATATTTACTAGATAAATCGAAATCTTTTTGAGAAGAATCTAAATGATGAAATTGCAAAGCACCAATACATTTATCATATCCACAAATTTCACATTTATTACCTTTGTATTTTACTAATTGTTTTTTTATAGCATGTCTAATTGAAGTAGTAACAGATGCTCGTCCTTTATTATCTCCTTTTTGATAAGAAGGACTACACTCAAAACAATATTTTCTACTTTCTCCACAGGGTAAAGTTTCAAATTCATTATTACAAATTAAACATTTTTTTATCATAATATCCTCATTTGGTGGGCCCGGTTGGATTTGAACCAACGACACGAGGATTTTCAGCCCTCTGCAACTACCAACTGTGCTACAGACCCACATAATTTTTTTGGTACCCCGTGAAGGATTTGAACCCTCAACACCGACGTCCGTAGCGTCGCGCTCTATTCCGTTGAGCTAACGGGGTATATATTAAGTAATTTCTAACAAGTCATGTATTTCATCTACGATTTCAGCTTCATGCGTGGATTCGTTACAGCTTTCCATTTGGTTTCTAACGCTTCGATTTACTCGCGCCCGTAAAGGATGATGCTCTCCAACGTAGATTGCTTCACGTAGTTCTCACCGCGCCAATTGAGAAGTTTGCCATCTTCAGAGACAGTCAGCCCAACAGGCAACTTGTCTGAGTTCAGCTCGCTCCTCAGTGTCGCGGTTATAACCTGTGCGATGCGTTCGGCATACTCATCAATCAGTTCGTTTTGCTTGCAAACCACTTCGTCTGCATTTAGATTAAATCTGTGTGATAGCAAGATATACTGATATTCGCAAAGGAATTCTACTAGCAAAGTCGTTGTTTCGCGACAGCTAATTAGCTCAATCGTTCTGTTATCGCAATCGTTCTTTAGCTTATCAATTGCTGTCCATGCATCTTTCAAGTACTTCTCAACAGACGGCGCACTATTCGGCACTGTCCATGTAATTGCCGATGCTAGCGCGGTCAATGCTTCGACAGTTGTTGTTAACTCGGTCGTTCGGTTGTCGGTCATCACACACTTCGCTTTTCAATCGTTTAGTAAATATCCTATATGGTGGAGATGCGGAGAATCGAACTCCGGTCCAAACAATAAATTTCATAACGTCTACGAATATAGTTTATGTTTTAAAATTCAATTTAAAATTTTTCATAAACAAAACATTTTAAATCTATTCATATAATCTTAATTTTATAATCTATGACAAATTATAAAAAGCAACTCTTAAAATGAAAAAATAATTATAAACTCCAAGAGTAAAGAGAATATAATTGAACAGCTAAGCTGCCATTGCGTAATTAAATTCGCCAATTAATTTTAATTTTACCTATTTTACGTGCGGCCGCACGATTCGCAATTATTACATTTATTCCTTGTCGAAACCAGTCATCCCCTTATATGGTCCCTCGTCTTGGTAACGCTCCAAGCCAGCATATAAGCAACAGTTTTACAGACTGCCCCGTGTCTTTAACGGAATACCGAGGGATATTAATTATTGGTTCGCCCGGCGGGATTCGAACCCGCGACTAATGGATTAAAAGTCCACTACGCTACCAACTGCGTCACGAGCGAGTTTATGGCTGATCCTCCAGGACTCGAACCTGGACTGAGGGCACCAAAAACCCTAGTGCTGCCAATTACACCAAGGATCAAATTGGCTCCCCGGGTAGGGGTCGAACCTACAACAACGCGGTTAACAGCCGCGGACTCTGCCATTGAGCTACCGAGGAATATCAAACGCGGAGAGCAAGTTTGAACTACTCTACCCGCACTAATCAATTAAAAAATGAAAAAAATTATTCGCTTTTTCAAAAGTATCAAAGCTTTTAATAATACGAAAACGTTCTAGGTTGCAATCTGTACTTATTCTGATAGAAAAACAACCACTCCATTTATTATTAATTTTTTCTTCACATATACAATACTTTAAATGTTTTTGCATTAATAGTACCTTTATTTATTTGGTAGCGACAACGGGATTTGAACCCGTGATCTTCGGCTTGAAGGGCCGATGTCCTAACCGCTAGACGATGCCGCCGTATTTTCTGGTAGGAAGAACGAGATTTGAACTCGTGATCTTCGCCTTATCAGGGCGCTGCACTAACCACTATGCTACCTTCCTATTTTTAAATGCTTATTTTTTCCGCAATATGTCTCAGTTAATGCGTGACAATTTGGACATAAATAGATTAAATTAGATAATTCATTATTTTTATTATCTCCATCAATATGATGAATTTGCAATGAAATTTTACCATTTTGCCAGTTGCCATCACAACCGCAGGTATTGCATTTATACTCAAGAAGATGGTGTCGTTCAACATATCCTCGCATTACTTTTTGAGTAACAGGACTATTTTTTATAAATATCTCTTCTATAGTATATTTTTCAGCAGAGGGAATTCTACTATCATCGAATTTAGTTTTTCCTTTATTTCATTGTTGCCCAGTAAAATGCTGAATATCTAAATGTAATTGATTAACCATTTCTTTGACAGCTTTTATACCAGACCCACCTGTTTTACTATAACCAATTTTTTCGGCTAAAGTGGCATAAGAAAAACTTTCATTACAAAAATCTTGTAACTCTTCTGTAGTATAATATTCTCATTTTTTCATTTTACCAACTCCTTTTCTATATTATATGAAAAAAAGTTGATATTGTCAATAAAAATCTGCCCAAAAGGCAGAAAATATTTTTTTGGTAGGACTGACGGGACTCGAACCCGTATGTCTTTCGACGCTGGTTTTTGAGACCAGAATGTATGCCAATTCCATCACAGTCCCATTTAATATTCAGAAGGACGATGGAGTAGCCACTACACTCCATACTTTTTGCTAAAAAGTATATCTTTATGGGCATCCATCATTTTAGCTTTTTCCTTCTGAAAATTTTAATTTGGTGCGGGGTACAGGACTCGAACCTGTAACCAAGGGATTATGAGTCCCCTGCTCCACCATTGAGCTAATCCCGCGTATCCTACAGTTTCCAAGACTT
>JAEEGH010027633.1_pt1 | contig 11218 bp, 10 predicted proteins | sample 9134181 | NCBI WGS metagenome assembly JAEEGH01 (sample SAMN16246544, study PRJNA631951) | gut metagenome | biome: gut microbiome; feature: rumen; material: DP-attached | host: Bos | place: Iran: Karaj | collected 2018-10 | reverse complement strand
TGCTCCCTCCGTCCTGATGAGGAGAACCTCTGTTACAGTGTGATCTTCCAGCTCGACGATGAGGCGAACATCAAGAAGTGGCACCTGGCTCATACGGTGATTAAGAGTAACCGCCGTTATGCCTATGAGGAAGTGCAGCAGATCCTGGAGGACAATGGTGTGAAGGATGGCACAGGTGAGCCTGCGCCCCCTGCTACGAAGAAGAATCCCTATAAGGGTGAGAATGCGGAGATGCTCATCAAACTCGATGCCCTTGCCAAGAAACTGCGTGCTGCCCGTTTCAAGAACGGTTCCGTGAAGTTCGACCGTGAGGAACTGCATTTCGACATCGATGAGACGGGTAAGCCCATACGAGCCTATTTCAAGACCTCGAAGGATGCCAACAAGCTCATCGAGGAGTTTATGCTGTTGGCCAACAAGACCGTGGCAGAGTCGATCGGACGTGTGAAGAAGGGACAGAAGGCAAAGACATTGCCTTACCGTATCCACGACCAGCCCGATCCCGCCAAACTCGAGAACCTGCGTCAGTTTGTGTCGAAGTTCGGCTACAAGGTGAAGACCAGTGGCACGAAGGGCGCCATCACCAAGTCGTTGAATGCGCTGATGGCGGATGCCGAAGGTACCCGTGAACAGAATGCCATCGAGACGGTAGCCCTGCGTGCGATGATGAAGGCGAAGTACAGTGTACATAACATCGGACACTATGGTCTGGCGTTCGACTACTACACGCATTTCACTTCTCCTATCCGTCGTTATCCCGATACGATGGTGCACCGTCTGCTGACGAAATATCAGGCTGGTGGTCGCTCTGCCAACAAGGAGAAGTATGAGGAGTACTGCGAACACTGCTCAGATATGGAACAGATCTCCCAGAATGCCGAGCGCGACTCGATCAAATATAAGATGGTGGAGTTTATGGCGGATAAGATCGGCAACACCTACGATGCCCATATCTCCGGTCTCACCTCCTATGGTATCTATGCCCAGATCGACGAGACCCACTGTGAGGGAATGATTCCCATCCGTGACTTGGGTGACGACTACTACGACTTCGACGAGAAGAACTTCATGATCGTGGGTCGCCGTCATCACACGAAGTACCAGTTGGGCGATCCCATCCGCATTCAGGTGGCCCGCGCCAACCTCGAGCGCAAACAACTTGACTTCACCTTGGCTGATGATTAACAGCAAAAAGAAAAGAGCGACGGTAGAAAATGCCGTCGCTCTCTTTAGTAGTCACCCTGACCTTCTTGGAAAATCCTTGCTGTTTCCTGCTCAGCCTGATACCTTTCCATCTCCTCCTCCCATGTTCCAATCGGCTCGTCATAGTAGCTATCATACTTTTCTGCAAACAAGTAATAATAGGATGTGCCAAAGTACTGACTGGAAAGATACTCCATCCTTTGGTCCCACCATGCGTATTGAGGGAATCCTAAGGCTCGCCACAGATCACTGCAGCGTCGTAGCAGCAATTCGTACTCCGTTTCCGAAATGACATCCCTGATACGCACCCAGTTGTTGTCAAACCAGACATAACGCCAATCATCATAGTCTTTTCCTTCGATGAGACAGGCTGTGAATATCCAGACTTTCCTCGCCCAAACGAAATGGCCTGTCTCTGCACAGAGATCGCCGATTCGCATACCTTTTTGGTACTTCCGCTTACAACTTTCCGCACAACGGATGGGATGAATCTCGCGATTGACCAAGTCTCTCAGAAGACGGGCTTCAAGATGAGTCACAACACCATTGGGCATGCATTGGCATACCCGATAGGGAATTCTTCTTCTCATAATCTGTATAACTTTAATGTAACAATATAAAAGATCACCTCCTCACCAGCCTTCTGGGCTGATGTTTACAGGTCTTCCGACCCCGTTGTTACATTAAACTCGGCTGCAAAAGTAAGCATAATAAATGATAACTCCAATACTTTTAGCCGAATTTACTTAAAAATGCCCGAATTATTTGGCTAATTCGAGAAAAATGACGTAATTTGCGCTTTGAAGTATGAAGTACAAGGATCTGTTTATCGATTTCGACGATACGCTCTACGACACCTATGGCAATTCAGTCATTGCCTTGCGGGAGACGTTTGAGGCTTACGGACTGGCAAGATATTATGCTAATCCGCAGATATTCTATGATGCCTACTGGCAGACGAACATCGATCTGTGGACACAATACTCCAAAGGTGAAATCACCCGAGACTATCTGATTGTAGAGCGCTTCCGCAGACCGTTAAGTGTGGGAGAAGGTTTGAACGTGACTGAGGCCTATTGCCTGGAGATGAGTGACCGTTTTCTGGATTTCTGTTCTTCAAAGCCAGGAGTGGTGGATGGCGCCCATGAGTTGATGGACTACCTGCGTAACAAGGGTTATAGAATGCATATGTGCAGCAACGGCTTCCATGAGGTGCAATATAAGAAGTTGGCTGCCTGTGGTCTGAAAGACTATTTCGACACAATTATCCTTAGCGAAGATGCGGGTGTCAACAAACCCTCCCCGAAGTTCTTCGACTACGCCTTTCAACGATCTGGTGCCCAGCGTGACACCACCCTGATGATTGGTGACAACCTACAGACGGATATTATGGGAGCGATGGCCTCAGGCCTTGATGCCCTCTTTTTCAACCGCTACCCAGAACACGAAAAAACGACGGTTCCCACTTTTGTTGTGACAAGTCTCCGTGACATCATGAAGATATTATAACAAAAACACCTCCCCTTGACGGAAGGAGGGGAGGTGATTTCTATTTCATCTTCTTAGAATTAATCTGTACGAGAGAATGTACCATCAGTGTTACGCTCATAGTCATGATGGTCGCTGCCATGATAGCCTGAGGTGAAGCTGTTTTCAGTAACTGTTGTACCATCGTCCAGTTTGTAGGATTTAGGACCATTGCTTTCACGCGGGGCACTATAACTATGTGAAGAAGAGGATGAAGCTGATGATCCCCATATTTTCAATCCAAGCCATAAAGCACCAAGGGCAACAACTGCAATAAACAGAAGAATAATGGCATAGATGCCTATTATGAAAGGAATAATAAGACAAGCAATGCATGCAAGGGTCGTGAGTATCTTACTTCCAATGGTGATTGTTGGATCCTTAAACAAAGGCAATAACATATAAATCAAGAAAGCAATCATGGAAAAGATAGCAATACATGATACGATACTGACCCAGTTGGTATCCAAATGATAAACTATATAAGGAAGCCAAAGACTCAACTAGTTCAGCAGAGAAAGCATATAAAAAGAAATTGGATGATATCATGATGAGGAAATTGGAGAAGGTGTTAAAATAGTATTGTCAACTTTTTGCCTTCGTCAATGGCGACCTTGTCTGCAACGGTCATGGCAACTTGGATTTTATGTCCAAGTTGCTTTTTGGTTTATAATAAAATGAATGCTGGGTGTTTCTCACAAAAGTTTAGTAGGAAGAAAAATATAGGATTAAAAATTTGGAGAAACAAGATAAAATCGCTAATTTTGCAGCACAATAATATAAATGAGAGTAGTCTTAAGGTCTTAGTTGCCTAAAGTGTCTCTATAGAAAACTTAAAATGAGAAGAATATTATTACTGATAATCATGTGTCTGATACTGTCTAGCTGTACAAATTCTACAGAACTGGATTATCTGAGAATGACAAATGGTAGCGGTGCAGCAGAGTACTTCGGCCCTTGGATTAATTTTTTCAGGGATTATCTTTTTTGGATATATGCTATTGTTTTTGCTTTGCCTACAATAAACAGAGGTGGTTTGAGTATTATTGAGCACCTGTTTATAACGGTCGCGATGTATATCACCTTTGCCTGGGATTTCGCGCCTGCGAGAGCATTTATTATCCCATATTATGTATGTATGCCTTTGTTATATATACCTTTTATAAATAATAAATACATATCATATCTTTCTATTGGAGGAACAGCAATAGCGATGCTGTTCCTTTGTTACAAGGCATGGCTTTATGAAGGATTCTTCTATTGGCTGATACACATAGCAGGCTGGGGCTTTTCTGCTTATTGTTGTTTGATTGCATTTGTAATGCATCAGGAAGGGCGTTGCCCTAATTGCGGTCATTTCTGTTTGACTATGCGTGGAGTAACACCGAAGTATAAAGGTGCTGTTGAACACTTTAGGAACCTTGACCCAGAAGGCCGTGATATTAGGGAGGTTTCGCTTGGTGACCCTCAAATTGATCCAAAAGATATCGGCAAAGAATGTTGCCCTTATTGTATGAATTATACTAAAGAATGATGATTGTAGTTTCAAATTATTATTTATGAGATTATTTACATATATATTCGTAGTTTGTTTCAGTAGTGTCTTGTTTGTTAGTTGCATAGGATGTAGTAATGATAACAGGACAGTAACGGAGAATAACGTCTATAAGAAAACCACTTTATGGGAAAAAGAAACTGTTCTTCGTCTTAAGATCGACCTGTCTGATGGAAGAAGTAATTATGGCTATTTCCAGATCGAACAGGAAGGTAGACCAATAATGGCTCTTGACTTTTACTCTGTGCCAACAAACAATGGAACCTCTGTTGTGATCAATGCTAGGCCACGTGAAGACCTTTTCACGGACTGGCAGCGTAAGAAGTATAATGAAGATGGTAATTATAACGTAGAGATAGCTTTTGATAAGAGTTCAAAACAGTATCTGGTTCAACTTCATGATGTGCCACCAGGCTATGAAGATGAATTCGCCAATCAGGTCGTTTCTTTTTCTATGATCTTGTCGCAGGATATTGTTGATGGCTATTTTAATGAAATAGAATATCAACAATTAAAATTGATAAACGGAACTGGAGCTGGATTGTATTTTGGCCCGTGGGTGAACTCCATTTACGAAAACCTCTTCTGGTTATACGCCATTGTTTTTGGTATTTTGGCTCTGGCCAGAGGTGGCATCTTCTATCATCTGATATTGACGTTAATGCTTTATGTGACATTTATTTGGGATGTTGCTCCGGCGCGGGCGTTTATCGTTTCATATTATGTCGCTACACCTCTTTTATATATTCCGCCTGTCAAGAATATAGTGATTTTCTGGTGTGTCGCCATAGGAATTGTAGTATCTATGCTGATTCTGGGTTATCGTGCTTGGAACTTCGAAGGACTTATAGCCTGGGTGTTCGATATGGTCGTATGGGGTATATCTGCCATCTTCTGTGGTTTTATTATGGCGCTGGACATGGAAAAACGATGTGCAGATTGCGGTCATTTTTCACTTTCATGGCGGTGCAATACCAAACGCTTCGAATTGGCAGAAGAACATTTTAAAAGGCTATCCCCAGAAGGTTATGAAATTGATGAAGCGATGCCAGAAGAAGGGAAAATCAGTCTGGATAAAAAACGCTGTGCTCGTTGTATGAGTTAAAAAAGAGAACTAAAGTTGAACTTAAAAGATATTAGAAGATATGGATATTAACGATATAAAAAGATTACCCGATCTTTACATTCAGAAAAAAGAACTGGAAAATCAAATTGACAATTTAGAGAAGATATCTGCAAGTTTGGAGAGTGAGGCAGGCAAGGCAGAGGAAAGAGCTAAGCAAGAACTCAAGAAATTTGAAAGTGTTATTTCTGCTTTTCATCAGGCCAGTTTTGATTGGTGGACGCGTTTCTTCAACCAGAACTCGCCAGACCGTATCTCAGACAAGATAAAAGACTTGAAGGCAGATATCGCCCGAGAACAGCAGAGAGTTGATGAAGGCAAACGTGTTGATAATCGGGAATTCATCAAGGATGTCCAAATTTTGGAGAATGAGATTGAAAGTAATAAGAGCCTTCAGGACCGTTTCTCAATAAAAGCAGGTTATATCGCCCGAAAGGCGATGCTCTATGATGTTTGTCTATATGTCGATAATACAGATTGGACGCTGAAGAAGTTTAATAATGCCCACGACTGGGGACTTCATCTTTGTCCAAATGGGATCAGCAGTTCACTCTTTAAGATTTGGTTTATGATATCCAACCCGTTTGGCTATTTCGACCTAAAGAAAGCTGTGGAGGATTTCCCCTCTTTATATGGTTCTTACCTTACTGCTCTTAATAAGATTCAATCTATCATCAAGAAGCGTAACGTCAAAAACTTAAGTGAACTGAAATCACTTCTAGCCCATGCACGTTCTGAAATTTCAGCAGGAGAGTATAACATTGGCTTATGCCAAAAGAAAATGGACAATCTTCGCCCCATGGAGTCGCTTGTCAGTGGTGGCCAGCAGGCATTCTTAAATCTTAAGTTCGATGAGCAGCGAATGCTTTATGACTACAAGGAAGAGTATCGCAAGGAGATGAGTAACAAGTTGAGCAAGTTGCCAAATTATCAGGAGATGAAGACTCTTTGTGATGATGTCGTGCTTAATGTCTTTGACTACAAGAATGTGGATAATTTCGCCAATGAGAAACGCTTGTCTTACCAACGGGCCGTGGAAGAGGCTCCTCGTGAATTCTTAAGAAAACGAGAAGATATAGAGAAGCAACTCGCTGCTACCAAGGAGGCTTACGATCAAGTGTATGGGGATATCGAGGAGTTGCAAGATAACTATGAGAATATTCTCATAGAGATGACTAAAAAGGATCCTGCCTCAACATTCTTCTATCAAGCTGGTGGATGGATTAATAAGGTCGATGAGCAGGGACATAATCTGGCCGTTGAGCAAATTGAAAAGGTGGCAGAAGGCCGAAATCGTCTTGAGCCACTTCCTGTGTATAAGTATTTGGATTTAGGCGGAAAGAAAAAGGCTTTCCTGAGTGATATAAAATGGCAGACGGGCGTTGATAATGCTGTGAACCTTATTTGCAAGCCGTTGCTTGAAGATGAGAGCCAAACTGATGCTGCATTATGGGCTACCAGTAATCTGATTACATCTATATTGCTTTCAATGCCTATTGGAAAAGTGCATTTCACATTTATTGATTATGGAACGGTTGGTATTTATTCCAAACTATTAAACCGCCTTAATCGTGTGGCAAATTTATATAGCGTTGTTCATAATGGTAGTCAACTCTCGAAAATCATGGACACCTACCAAGAACGTACCAAAAATGCTGATAATTCCAAAACAGAAGTCATCGTTTGGACTGATTGTATTAGTGATGAATCCAATTCCATTAAGGAACATATTAAGAGCATCTTGCAAAATGGTGCAAAATATGGATACTATACCATTGCTGTGCCCTTACACAATCATGTTGTCAGTGATAGGGCTAAACAGGAATCGGAGAAGATGCTTGATGATTATCACTTCAAGAGTGTCTACGTGACTGGCGAGGATTTCAATAGTGATAGAAGCGTATTTATAAAAGCTGCCGAAGAGTATGTTAGGAAATACTCAGAAAACAATAAAGCAGAAAGTATTTATCAGGAATGTTTACCTCAAAAGCCCATGAATGTTGATGATGAGGGGCTCAGGATTCCTATAGGTAAAGATAATAAAGGCAGAGAAGAATTTTATCAGTTTGATATCAAAAGTGATTATCCGCATACATTTATCTTGGGAGGCTCTGGCTCTGGTAAGACCAACTTATTGCACAACATTCTGCTGAACGGCATGCTCAAATATAAATCAAACAGTCTAGAACTCTATCTGATGGACCTAAAGAAAGGAGGTACGGATTTCCATCCCTATAAGGACAAAGAAAAGGGCTTGCCCCCGCACATCAGTCATCTGCTGTTAGATGATGCTGACCACCAAGCCGTCTATGAAATCATGTACAATCTGAAAAAGAAAATGGGTGAGCGTGGTCGCATGATTGCTGAAGGGAACTATGAGGACATCGTTGGCTATAATAAGGATCATCAGAATGATCCGATGCCTTATATTATGTTGGTTGTGGATGAGTGCCATAAACTATTTGATTCAGATCCAGCTGAACGGAAAATGCAAGATGATATAAACGGCATTCTCAGGGAAATCGCATCAGAAGGGCGCTCACAGGGTATTACTTTCATTTTTGCCACGCAGACATTTGCAGGTATGGCAATACCAGATGAACTTTATAAACTGATAGGAAACAGATACCTGATGAAAGTCAAGAACAACGAAGACGCTGAGAAACTGTTTGTGGGTGGCTCTATCAAGAATTCTGACCTGTCACAAGGATTTGCATATAATGAGGCAAAAAATACTTTTGTACACATCTATAAAAGTGAAATAAAAGAAGATGACAGGGGCAAAGCCTGCATTTCAGACATGAGCAAAGCACGCATTTATAATCAAGAGCGCATAGAGGGTAGGAACAAGTGCGTCTATAGCGGAAAAGATGTGTGGTCTCTGCCAAGTATAGGTGAAACAGGTAAGAATTATCCTATTGCCTATATTGGTAAGTCGGTTTCTGTGGAAAGGAATGACATGATGGTTCCTCTTATGAGAAAAACTGGTAATAATATGCTTATCACTGGTATTAATGATGAACTACAGGCAGAACGCGTATTCTTTAGTTCGGCTCTGTCATTGGCTCAGCAGACATTCAACGGCAAACGAGCTCGAATCTCCATTTTTGACAATCCTGGTGATCAGGATGATGATTTCAACAAGCGTGAAAGTGTATTCAATACATTAGAGTCGTTGGAAAATGTCCGAATCTTCCGTACTGAGGAAGAACGCTTGGCCGAAACTGCAAGGTTGGGAAATATCGTTCGTAACAAAAACCCGGAGAAGGAGGTTAATATACTGCTTATTCTGGCGCAGGAGCAAGGTAGATCCTTGCTTTGGAGAAACCTGCCAGCTGTGGATCAGGAACCTGTGCCAGAACCTCAGCCTTCATCAATGAATGGAGGGAACCTTGATGATTCTTGGAGAGAATTGAATGAAAGTCTGGCAAGAAGGAAGGATGCATTTGGCTTACCTGACGGTTTTGGTCAAAATTTATTACAATCAGTAAAGTCCATCCAACAGACACGTATCAGCAATATAACTATGCAGGATGAGCTTCAGTTAATTTTGTCTCAGGGCGGAGAGAGTGATGTACACATTGTTATGCAGGTAAACTCTCCAGACAATATACTAGAGGATTCTGACTCTGTACGCAGGAATGATCTCAAACGCTGGTTTAACAATATCGTTATTCTCAGATCATCACAAGATTTGACCACGAAGTTACCTGTCAATGATATCAGACCTGATCGACTGAATTCTAGTTCTGATTTGTTGCGTGCAATATATGTGGATAATCAGAAGACCTATCAGAATTATATCTTCACTCCCTACCAGCTCCCTAAACAGTGATTAATAACATTAAGAAAGGATAAATATGGCATCAAAAGACGCAAGTTTAGTTAGTGCTCAAGAACTTCATTCATTTGGTAATTTCTTAAAAAGAAGTGAAGATGATATGAAGTCCCTGATTATAAATGTAAATAGAGAGGTCTCACGCACAAATGAAGCTTGGGACGACAAGGTAAATCGTCAGTTCACGGATAAGTTTTATACATACATTGATCATGTTGTAAAACTGGTTGAGTTGCTCGACGACTACAGCAAGTTCGTACATGCGAAGGCTGATGCCATTGAGAACTATGGAAATGTCGGACAGCATTATATTTGATCTCCATGCTTAAAGATGTCAATGTCACACAGACAAGTGAACTGAGGATATTTGCACACTCATCTTCGAAATTTGGAGAAGATATTGTCAGCTGTTGTCATCAGGGTATTAGTTCTGGTGAGGAAGCCATCCGATCTGCCGATTATTATAGAAACTTTATGCGCAGGAAAGTGGAGGAAGCAGAGGACATACTTCGTAGAGCGGAAAGGGCACTTAGTGATTACGAGAGCCAGGACCATACGGATAGCGAAGGTAATAGTACCTACGATTCTTCTTATGCAGCCGCATTAAGGGCGGCTGTAGAGGAGGCTCGAAGAAAGGTGTCGTCGGTAAAGGAAAACCAGCAACAGGTTGAGCAACGATTTAATTTGGTAAGGCAAGAGGTTGATTCCATGATCTCTGCACTTTCTTCTTCTGTCTCTTCTGCCACTCACGCTGCTGACAAAGCATACAGACAGATTACGATGGCAGCTTCTATTCTTGAACAAGACTATCATCACGGTTACGAATTAGGTTAACTATATGTATTACAATCCTCAGCCTATCATTGGCAGCATGCAAGATGCATGTATATCATATAATAAAGCCATTAACCGAGTCTTAGAGTCTTGGGACGACAAAGTGTCTGAATCAATGCAGACATCATGTATAGGGGAACTCGCTGGTGCGGGTCAGAATGCGGTCGATACGATGACCACCTATGGCAATCGCATTGCAGATATCTTGGATGAGATGAGATATTTTGCCTATAGATAAACTGTAACCATTAGGAAATGATCAGATATACGAAACGGGAAGAGATATGGAATGCTGCGTCGCACGGCGGCGGGATTCTAATGGGAGTGGTGTTCGGCATCATCTTCCTCATCTGGTGTTTCCAAAGCGATAACAATTGGGCACGGTGGGGTGTGATCCTCTATCTCTTCGGCATGTTGGGCTCGTATGCGGCCTCCACGCTCTACCACTCGATGAAGCATCATTCGAAGTGGAAGGAACGTTTGCGCAAGTGGGATCATGCAGCGATCTACTGGCATATTGCAGGTAGTTACTCGCCACTGACACTGGTGGCACTGCGTGAACAGGGTTACTGGGGCTGGAGTCTCTTTATCTTTGTCTGGGCCTGTGCGGTAGCCGGAACCATCGTGAGTTTCATTCGTCTGAAGGAACATTCGAATGTGGAGACGTTCTGTTTCATCGGTATGGGTCTGAGTGTGCTCGTGGCCTTCAAACCGTTGTTGGATTCCGTGTCGGCAGCAGCCGTCAGTTGGATCATCGCAGAAGGGGTATGCTATATCACAGGTGCCGTGTTCTATAGTCTGAACAAGATGAAGTATATGCACTCAGTGTTTCATTTCTTTGTGTTGGCTGGTTCCGTTTGTCATATCATCGCTGTTTGGGATGTGTTAATGGAGTATCTTTGAGTTATTCTTAGACAAAAGAACAAAAGAAACAAAAAAAATATGTCCTTCTGTTCTTATGTCTAAAAAAATATTGTATCTTTGCAGCCAAATTTGCAATTTTAATCTGATTATGGCTTATACACGACTGACTGCCGCAGAGGCTGCGGCGCTGATTAAGAATGGCGATCACATCGCCATGAGTGGCTTCACACCTGCTGGTGTGGCCAAGGCAACCACAAAGGAACTGGCTAAACTC
>JAEEGH010027632.1_pt1 | contig 11218 bp, 9 predicted proteins | sample 9134181 | NCBI WGS metagenome assembly JAEEGH01 (sample SAMN16246544, study PRJNA631951) | gut metagenome | biome: gut microbiome; feature: rumen; material: DP-attached | host: Bos | place: Iran: Karaj | collected 2018-10 | reverse complement strand
TATGGGCACGAATTTAGCGGTGTAAAGTGTTGAAATATTTTTGTTGACTTATGTGTTTCAAGTGGTATAATTTGATTTAAATTGATGAAAAAACAAGCCAATAAATATCAAAATTATAAGAAAATGACTTGATTTTAAATCAATAAAAATCAGCACTTTAAAGTGCTAAAGGCATTAGATAGGCACTAAAGTTAAAGGCATAATTGGAGAGCAAAAAATGAAAGAATTAAAGAAAAAAGTCTTTCAGCTGATCGTTGATAACAACCCCGGTGTTCTTTCAAGAATATCAGGACTGTTTTCAAGACGAGGATACAACATCGAGAGTATCACAGCGGGTGTTACAGCAGATCCGAGATTTACCAGAATAACAATTGTAGCATCAGGAGATGATGTCATTCTTGATCAGATTGAGAAACAGGTAGCTAAGCTTGTTGATATCAGAGATATTCACGAACTGCTTCCTGAGGATTCGGTTTACAGAGAGCTTGCTTTGGTTAAGGTTAGAGCTGAGGCAACCAACAGGCAGAGCATACTCGCTACAGCCAATATTTTCAGAGGAAACATTATCGATGTAAGTCCCGATTCACTTATTATCGAGATTACCGGTGGTCAGTCCAAGGTTGATGCATTCCTTAAGCTTCTTGAGGGATATGAGATCTTAGAGCTTGCAAGAACCGGAATCGCAGGACTTGGAAGAGGCACAGACAAGGTTATTTACCTTGATGAGTAAGGAATAATATAAAACAAAAATATGGAGGATTTAGTTATGTCACAGGATGCTAGAATTTTTTACCAGGAAGATTGTAATTTATCACTGCTTGAGGGCAAGACCATTGCTATTATCGGTTACGGCTCACAGGGACATGCACATGCACTTAACCTTAAGGATTCAGGATGCAACGTAATCATCGGTCTTTACGAGGGATCAAAGAGCAAGGCTAAGGCTGAGGCTCAGGGACTTAAGGTTTACAATACAGCAGAGGCTGCTAAGATGGCTGATATCATCATGATCCTTATCAACGATGAGAAGCAGGCTAAGATGTACAAAGAGGATATCGAGCCCAACCTTCAGCCAGGCAACATGCTTATGTTTGCTCATGGTTTCAACGTACACTTCGGTCTTATCAAGGCTCCTAAGGATGTTGACGTTGCTATGATCGCTCCTAAGGCTCCCGGACACACAGTAAGAAGTGAGTACCAGGCAGGTAAGGGAACACCTTGTCTTGTTGCTGTTGAGCAGGATGCTACTGGTAAGGCACTTGACCTTGCACTTGCATATGGTGCGGGAATCGGTGGAGCAAGAGCAGGCCTTCTTGAGACAACCTTCAGAACAGAGACAGAGACTGACCTCTTCGGTGAGCAGGCAGTTCTTTGCGGTGGTGTTTGTGCTCTTATGCAGGCCGGATTCGATACACTTGTTGAGGCAGGCTATGATCCAAGAAATGCATACTTCGAGTGCGTACACGAGATGAAGCTCATTGTAGATCTTATCTACCAGTCAGGTTTCGCAGGAATGAGATATTCAATCTCTAACACTGCTGAGTACGGCGATTACGTAACAGGACCTAAGCTCATCACAGATGAGACCAAGAAGACAATGAAGAAGATCCTTGCAGACATCCAGGATGGAACATTTGCTAAGGAATTCCTGCTTGATATGTCAGAGGCAGGCGGACAGGTTCACTTCCAGGCTATGCGTAAGCTTCATGCTGAGCATCCTTCAGAGAAGATCGGTGCTGAGATCAGAAAGCTCTACAGCTGGAACAATGAGTCTGATAAGCTCATCAACAACTAATTTACGGACATTTGAAAAAGTCCTGAATTTGGCTTAATATTTAAGAGTGTCATGCAAATGGCACTCTTAATTTTTATCAGGGGAAACAATGAAATGCTGCTTACTAAGGAATTGACCATTAAAGAGAATACGAGTAAAAGGGTGTATGCTCCGATAATAGTCTTTGCCAGCAGCTTTTTGATGTATCTAATAGCAATTCTTCCTATTTTGGTTCAAAGAGGATTACCCTTCTTTTATTACGGCGATTACAATGTTCAGCAGATTCCTTTCTACATTGTTGCCCACAGGGCGGTGAGAAGTGGAGAGCTTTTCTGGAATTGGAATATTGATCTCGGAGGAAGTATGGCCGGAGATTTCTCATTTTATTTATGGGGAAGCCCGTTCTTTTGGCTGACAGTTCTTTTTCCTGAAGGTGCGATTCCGTATCTGATGCCTGTGCTAATGGCACTTAAGTATGCTTTTGCTGCGCTTTGTGCCTACATCTACATCAGAAAATATGTAAAAAGAGATGTTTATGCCATGATAGGTGGCTATCTCTTTGCTTTTTCCGGTTTTAATGCATGCAACATTGTATTTAATCACTTTACAGATTCTGTTGCATTTTTCCCGCTTTATCTGCACTTCTTTGACAGGCTGATGGAAGAGAAGACGTTTGATGAAGAAGGATATCTATTCCTTCCGAAGAAGTCAATGATTCGCTTTATTCTGATGACTACGTTCATGTCCATAGTTAATTATTACTTCTTCTTCGGACAGGTCCTATTTCTGCTGATCTACTACGTAGTTAAGATCGGAGTTAAAAATCACATTAGAGAGAATCTGGTACTTTTTAACAGAGCTTTACTTGGAGGTATAATAGGCGTTCTAATAGCAGGATTTTTCCTGGTACCTGCTTTTGTTGGCGTATCCGGAAATACAAGACTTGATAATTTTATCAGTGGCTATGATATGCTCATCTACCCAAGTGAAAAACTTATCTGGGATATCTTTAAGAGTATGGCGATGCTTCCTGACATTATAGGAAAGGGCACACTCTTTTACACAAGTACAGTCAAAAACGCTTCGCTGGCAGCATACATTCCAATGTTTGGCTTGTCAGGTGTTGTGGCATTTATGCTTTTTGAAGACAAGAAAAAGAGCTGGCAGAAGCACCTTCTTATCGTATGCCTTGTGATTGCGCTTATTCCTGTATTTAATTCAGCCTTTTCTTTCTTTAATTCAAGCTACTATGCAAGATGGTTCTACATGCCTGTGCTTATCATGAGCCAGATGACAGCAGTTACGGTTGAGAGAGGTAGAACCAAGGAATTTAAGAAGGGAACGATCTTTGCGGTTTTGTTCTTTCTTCTGTTTGTTCTTATTTATTTCTTGCCAAGTACAGATGAAGACGGTAAAAGAGTATTTTTCAAAATGTCCGATAACAATGCCATTTTTATAAGGGATTTGATCGGAACTGCGGTACTTTGTATCTTCCTCATTGCCACCACATTTTTTATCAATAAAAAGAGGAAGATTATAACTTTTTTCCTTGTGGTGATCAGCTGCATTATTGCGACCTACATTCCGGTTAAGAACGGAAGCTCAATAATAAGTGACAGGGGAAAAGAAATGTGGCAGGAGCAGATGCTTGAAAACACTGTCACTGTTGACCTTAGTGATTTCTGCAGAGGTGAAGTTGATTCTACGTCCACAAATTACGATATGGTCTGGGGAATCCCTTCGATTCACTGCTTCCTAAGTACAGTTCCATCGCAGATTTTCACGTTTCTCGAAGGAACCGGCAATATCAAGAGGACTGTAGAAACCAATATTCCTGTTGAAAGAGCCGGTTTAAGAGCCATAGTTTCGGCAAAATACTATTTTGAAAATGCTGAGATCAGCAAAAACAGGACCTACTATAACAGTGAAGGTACTGATGGCTATCAGTATCTGGACACCCAGAACGGCTTTGATATATTTGAAAATCTTAATTTCATACCTATGGGATTTACTTACGACTACTATATAACCGAGTCGGAATGGAGCGATGTCGAGGCAAAAGAGAGGGATTACGACCTCGCAAGACTCCTTATTCTTCCTGACAAAGTAGCAATGGAAGTCGAAAAGACAGTAGCCATGAAGGAGATTACGGCCGAGGACTTATTTGAGGAGAATATATCGTATCTGAAGTTTACGCAGGAATGCGAAAAGAGAAGACAGACTTCCTGCAGCAGCTTTGAAACAGATACTCATGGATTTACTGCAAGAACAGCCAAGCTAAAGGATGATACCCTTGTATTTTTCTCAGTGCCAAACAGAAAAGGCTTCAAGTGCAGAGTTGACGGCAAAAAGACTCAGATATATACAGCAGATTACGGCTTGATGGCGATTCCTGTTAGCAGAGGAGAGCACGTTATCAGAGTGGATTACAGGCCTGAAGGGCTATTTGCCGGCATACTGATGACAGGTTTTGGACTGTTGTTACTGGCTCTTTATTGCTGCATGTTAAAAATAATCAAGAAAAACGATTAAATTTGTATGTGTTCGTGATTTGTTAGTTATGTTATATTTGCTATAAAGTTTTTGATTTATATTAAGACATCAAAGGAGATTAACGGTATGAGTAAAATGACTATGAGCCAGAAGATACTGGCTTCTCATGCAGGGCTTTCAGAGGTTAGTGCCGGTCAGCTTATTGAGGCGGACCTTGACCTTGTTCTGGGGAATGATATAACAAGCCCTGTGGCAATCAGGGAGATGACCAAATTTAAGTCTGACAGCGTCTTTGATAAGGACAAGATCGCGCTTGTTCCTGATCATTTCGTTCCTAATAAGGATATCAAATCAGCTGAGAACTGCAAATGCGTTCGTGAATTTGCCAAGAAGAACAACATCACAAACTACTTTGAAGTAGGTCAGATGGGTATTGAGCATGCACTTCTTCCTGAGAGCGGACTTACACTTCCGGGAAATGTTATCATCGGAGCAGATTCTCATACCTGCACATACGGTGCACTCGGAGCTTTCTCAACCGGTATCGGTTCTACTGATATGGCAGCCGGAATGGCAACAGGAAAGGCATGGTTTAAGGTCCCTTCAGCTATCAAGTTCAATATTGTCGGCAAACCTTCAAAGTGGGTCAGCGGAAAAGACGTTATTCTCCACATCATCGGAATGATCGGTGTTGACGGAGCTCTTTATAAGTCAATGGAATTCGTTGGTGAGGGAATAAAGAACCTTTCAATGGATGACAGATTTACAATTGCCAATATGGCTATTGAAGCGGGCGGTAAGAACGGAATTTTCCCTGTTGATGAAATTGCTATAGAGTACCTTAAAGAGCATGCGCCGGGTAAGGAATACAAGATATTTGAGGCTGATCCTGATGCTGAGTACGACGAAGAGTACACAATTGACCTCAGCACTTTGAAATCAACAGTTGCATTCCCTCATCTTCCTGAGAATACACATACCTTTGATGAGATCCAAGATACAAAGATAGATCAGGTTGTAATCGGATCATGTACAAACGGACGTCTTAATGACCTTCGCTGTGCAGCTGAGATTTTGTCGGGAAGACACGTTGCAGACGGCATGAGATGCATCATCATCCCGGGAACTCAGAAGATTTACCTTCAGGCAATGCAAGAAGGACTGTTAAAGACCTTTATAGAGGCCGGAGCAATTGTGTCAACACCTACATGCGGACCATGCCTTGGCGGATATATGGGAATTCTTGCTTCAGGTGAAAAGTGCGTATCAACAACCAACAGAAACTTCGTTGGAAGAATGGGCGCTATTGATTCTGAGATTTATCTTGCTTCACCTGCTGTTGCAGCAGCAAGTGCTATTACAGGAAAGATTTCCGAGCCCAGTGAGCTTGGACTTTAAGGAGGATTTGAGATGAAAGCTGCAAAGGGAACAGTTTTTAAATACGGAGATAATGTTGATACAGACGTAATTATTCCTGCGAGATATCTTGCCATTTCTGATGCAAAAGAGCTTGCGACTCACTGTATGGAAGATATCGACAAGGACTTTGTTAATAATGTAAAAGAAGGCGATATCATCGTTGCTGATAAGAACTTTGGCTGTGGCTCTTCCAGAGAACATGCGCCACTTGTAATAAAGACTGCAGGTGTGAGCTGTGTTATTGCTAAGAGCTTCGCACGTATCTTTTACAGAAATGCAATCAATATCGGCCTTCCGATCATCGAGTGCGAGGAAGCTGCAGAAAATATAAAAGCAGGAGATACTGTTTCAATTGACTTTGATTCTGGTGTGATCACCGATGAGACAACAGGCAAGACCTTCCAGGGACAGGCTTTCCCTGAATTCATGCAAAAGATCATAGATTCAGAAGGTCTTATCAATTACATAAACAACAAATAAAAAAGAAGGGTAGTTCTTATATTAAGAACTACCCGTTTGTATTATTGTATGTAAGAGCGTATGGTGATTTTTGGCTAAATGTATTATTATAAGAGGGTATGAGAATTATTTGGAGGATATTTTATGGGAAGGCTTTTCTGCGTTATCCCTTGCTATAACGAGCAAGAGGTTCTGCCGACTACTTCATCCCTTCTTCGGGACAAATTACACACTCTAATTGAACAGAACAAGATTTCTTCAGACAGCAGAATTGTTTTTGTCAATGACGGTTCAAGAGATGCAACCTGGGAGATAATACAGGCACTTCATGATGAAGATGAGATTTTTCAGGGTATCAATCTCTCCAAGAATATGGGCCATCAGAACGCACTGCTTGCTGGACTTATGACTGTAAAAGACCTTTGTGATGCAGCCATTTCTCTTGATGCCGATCTTCAGGATGATATAAATGCCATTGATGAGATGATCGATAAGTTCAATGAGGGCTGCGATGTAGTTTACGGTGTAAGAAGCGCCAGAAAGACTGATACATTCTTTAAAAGAACAACAGCAGAAGGCTTTTATAAACTCATGGGCGCGCTTGGTGCCAAGACAGTTTATAACCATGCGGATTACAGACTGATGTCCAGAAGAGCTCTTTTAGGCCTTGCAGAGTTTGGCGAAGTGAATCTGTTCCTCAGAGGAATAGTTCCCATGATCGGCTACAAGAGTGACGTTGTTTACTATGAAAGAGCCGAGAGATTTGCAGGAGAGAGCAAGTATCCCTTAAAAAAGATGATCAGCTTTGCTATAGAAGGTATCACCAGCCTTTCAACTAAGCCAATCAAGATGATCACAGGACTTGGCTTTTTCATCTTTTTTGTCAGCATAGCAGTACTGATCTATTCACTTGTAAGATACTTTACAGGCAATACTATTCAGGGCTGGACAACAACAGTGATTTCGGTATGGGCCATAGGAGGCCTTATGATGATCTCCCTGGGCGTTATTGGTGAGTATATAGGCAAGATTTACCTTGAGACCAAGAGCAGGCCAAGGTTTATCATAGAATCTTATCTCGGCGACGAGAAGGATCAGAAATAAGTATAGAAACAGAGGTAGTAGAAATTATGGCAAACGGACATGGCAAGAAGCCGGAAGATTTTAAAAAACAGATGGAAGATAGCATGAGGGCTCCTTTAAATGAGAACTCAAAAGTTAAGAAGGTTATCGGAATCGTTAGTGGTAAGGGAGGCGTAGGAAAGAGCCTTGTAACAGGTCTTTCAGCATCTCTTATGAATAAAAAGGGATATAAGACAGCAATTATGGATGCTGATATTACAGGACCATCCATTCCGAAGATGTTTGGAATCGGCAAGCTGAACTTTGCTGACGAGAATGGAAATATGCTTCCTGCAACTACAGAAGGCGGAATGAAGGTAATGTCACTTAATATGCTCATGGAGAACGAGACTGATCCGGTAATCTGGAGAGGACCTGTGATCGCAGGAATCGTTAAGCAGTTCTGGTCAGATGTAAACTGGGGCGATATAGACTACATGTTTGTTGATATGCCTCCGGGAACAGGCGATGTGCCTCTTACAGTATTTCAGTCACTTCCTGTTGACGGAATAATTGTGGTAGCAACTCCTCAGGAGCTTGTAGGAATGATCGTTGATAAGGCTATTAACATGGCCAAGATGATGAATATTCCTGTACTTGGTATTGTTGAGAACATGAGCTACATGGAGTGCCCACACTGTGGCGAGCCAATCTATATCTTTGGCGAGAGTAAGCTTGACGCCTATGCAGCTTCAAGGGGCCTTGATGTACTTGGAAGAATTCCTATGAATCCTGATTTTGCTTCCAAGTGTGATGCCGGTAAGGCAGAAGATATCGAAGTAGACTGCCTGGACAGTCTTGTTTATGTGCTTGATGGAATGACAGAATAATATTCATAATTATTCTGAGGTAAAAGAGATGAAGAATAAGCCTAATCAAAACCAAATAACCTGGGGCATCACAATATTTTTTGTTGCTGTAGGGACACTTCTTGCTTATTACATTATTTTCCATGGCAAGACATTCCTTTCAACGCTGAATTCCATGCTTGATTCAATTTCCGGCGTAATTATGGGCGTGGTTTTAGCATATATACTGATACCTATGCTAAACCGCATTGAGAGAATGATTTTGATCCCTATATATAAGAGAAGAGGAATTAATGTCTCTTTTTCCAAAGACGCAGATTGGAAAAAGAGAAAGCAGATGAGAGGCATAGCAGTTCTTATTACTATTGCCATATTTATTTTGCTGGTCTATACACTTCTTATCATCATTATTCCTCAGCTTGTAAGCAGTATTCGCGAGATCATAAATAATCTGCCGGATTATATCAAAAAGGTTGATGATTACTCCAATTCACTTCTTGATAATAATCCCGATCTGCAGGAACTTATAGATTCGCAGCTGGATTCATACTATGCAACATTATCTGTGTTCATCACAAGGAATATTAAACCTTATCTTCCTGAATGGCAGACGGTTCTTAAGGTTGCTTCAAAAAGTGTAATGTCAGGCGTAAGCGCGATAATCAACATTATAGTCGGTGTCATTGTTGCTATTTATGTTCTTAATTCTAAAGAGAGATTTACGACCAGGGGCAAAAAGATTGCTTATTCTCTCTTTAAAGAAAATGTAGCCAACGAGCTTATATCGGCATTCAGATTTACACACAGAACCTTTGAGAGCTTTATCGGCGGTAAGATCGTAGATTCTATCATCATTGGAATCATTTGCTATATCGGCTGCAAGATTTTGAAAATAGATTATCCTGTGCTGATTTCAGTTATAGTTGGTGTTACAAATGTAATCCCGTTCTTTGGACCATATATCGGAGGCGGAGCAGGAGCTCTTTTGCTTATATTGATCGATCCTATACAGGCCCTTATATTCCTGATCTTTGTAATCGTTCTTCAGCAGTTTGATGGAAATATATTAGGCCCATATATCCTTGGAGGCTCAACAGGTCTTTCAAGCTTCTGGGTAATTTTCTCGATCATGTTCTTTGGAGGCCTATGGGGTATAGTTGGATGGCTTATCGGAGTTCCGATATTTGCAGTATTCTATGCCTTTGTTGCAAGGATTACCAACCATTATCTGCGCAAAAAGAACTTGAGTACTGATACCAGTGATTATTATGACCTTGCATATATCGAAAACGGTGAGTATAAGCTTTTAAGTGATCAGAGCAATACCAAATATAACGCAGGCAGAAAAAAGGTATCCAGTATCAAAAAGCTCTTTGACAGAAAGAAGACTACAAAGAAGTGATTTTTGGATAATGGGCACTTGACGTTAATTTATTTTGAATTATAATTGTTACTAATTAGTGCTTTGACGTGTTAAAGTACGGGAAGGGGAGCTGTTATTATGGCTAAGAAAAATTTAGATTGGGCAAATATTGGATTCGCTTATCATGTTGCCGACAAGAGATTTGTATCCAATTACAAGGACGGAAAATGGGATGACGGTGTTATCACAGAGGATTCCACAATTACCTTAAGTGAGGATGCCGGAGTTCTTCATTACGCACAGGAGTGCTTTGAGGGCCTTAAGGCTTATGAGACAGAGGATGGAAGAATTGTTACCTTCAGACCTGATCTCAACGCCAAGAGAATGGTTGATTCCGCAAAGAGACTTGAGATGCCTTCTTTCCCGGAAGATAGATTTATTAAGGCAGTAGAAGAAGTTGTTGCAGCAAACGCTGACTGGGTACCACCTTACGGAAGCGGAGCAACACTTTATATCAGACCTGTTATGTTTGCAACAGGTAATGTAATCGGCGTTAAGCCTGCCGATGAATATCAGTTCAGAATCTTCGTAACACCTGTTGGACCTTACTTCAAGGGCGGTGCTAAGCCAATCGTTGTAAAGATCAGTGATTTCGACAGAGCAGCACCTCACGGAACAGGTAACATCAAGGCCGGACTTAACTATGCGATGAGTCTTCATGCTATTGTAACAGCTCATGAAGAAGGCTTTGCTGAGAACGTATATCTTGATGCTGAGTCAAGAACTTACATTGAGGAAACAGGCGGAGCCAACATAATCTTCGTAACCAAGGACGGTTCACTTGTAGTTCCTAAGTCACACACAGATTCAATTCTTCCTTCAATCACAAGAAGATCAATCGTTTATGTTGCAAAAGAGATCCTTGGCATGAATGTAGAAGAAAGACCTGTTAAGCTTTCAGAAGTTTCAGACTTTGTTGAGATGGGACTTTGCGGAACAGCAGCAGTAATTTCTCCTGTAGGCAAGATCAATGACCACGGAAAAGAGATCTGCTTCGTAAACGGAATGGATGAGATGGGACCTGTAATCAAAAAGCTCTACGACACCCTTACAGGTATCCAGATGGGTACTGTAGAAGCTCCCGAAGGATGGATCCACGAAATCAAGATGTGATTCATATAAGAAGAATGACGCCAAGTGGGCTTAATAACTAATCATCTGCTCACTATTCCTGCGTCGTGATTTACTAAAACTCAAAAACAGATAAATGTCAACTTTCATGCCTATTCAAAGCAGCTGACATTTATCTGTTTTTTCGTTTTGTAAATCATCTCCTCGTCATCATGACTCGCATCTGATTAGTTATTAAGCCCACTTGGCTGTCTATTCATATATTATAAGATTGATATAGCTTAATCTCATTTGTTGCAGTACTGAGAATACTTCTTAGGTGATATTCCTACTGACTTGGTGAAGGCTTTCAGGAAGTTACTGTAGTCGGAAAAGCCACAGCGTTCACATACTTCACTGACGCCGATTCCTTCTGCAAGGAGGGATTTGGCGATGGAAATACGACGAGCTGTCATGTATTTGTTTATTGTTGTACCAGTGGCGGCTTTAAAAATTCTACATATATAGGATTCGCTTATGTAGAAGTGCTTGGAAAGATCACCAATGCTAACCGGGTACTGAAGGTTGTTATTTAGATATGAGAGGATGGAGTCAACCTGTTCGTTGTAGGTTGAAGGCTTCTCTGCCTCTGTATTATTCTCTCTGTCA
>JAEEGH010027630.1_pt1 | contig 11220 bp, 9 predicted proteins | sample 9134181 | NCBI WGS metagenome assembly JAEEGH01 (sample SAMN16246544, study PRJNA631951) | gut metagenome | biome: gut microbiome; feature: rumen; material: DP-attached | host: Bos | place: Iran: Karaj | collected 2018-10 | reverse complement strand
CAGATTGCCGACATCGTGAGGATGCAGTTCCGCAGCGTGCAGAAGATGCTGGCCGCCAACGACATCAAGATCGACATCACCGATGCCGCCGTGGACTTCATCGCGCAGCAGAGCTACAACCCGCAGTACGGTGCGCGTCCCGTGAAGCGTATGATGCAGCGTGAGTTGCTCAACTCGCTCTCGAAGATGATTCTGGCCGATTCGGTCGATAAGGCTAAGACCATCATCGTGGATGTGAATGGCGATGGGCTGATTTTCAGGAATTAAGGCTTAGCCAAGTTAAGCAAAAAGCCAAGGAGTGCGTGAGTGCTTCTTGGCTTTTTTTTGTGTCTAATAATTGGCAAATGATTACACCAGCCTCAACGAAAACGCTTCAGAATAAGGAATAATCTGGTTACCCTCGCGATAATGCTTCCAAGCGTCTTCCTCGTGGCTTTTTTCTATCACCTCTTGCGTGCTCATGGGATGTTATGGTTGCTACCCTTTGAAGAAGTGTGAGCATTTCTCGTTAGAATTTGTTTTTATACCATTGGCAATTCCAGAAATATTGCTACCTTTGCAGCAAAATCAAAATACCATGGGAGCGTATATCAATGTCGGTAATGCCGGATTCCAAAGTGTAAGAAACGGTGAATATGTTGACAAGTCGGGGCTTATCTCCATTGTCAACAGCACGCTTTTCACAGAGCGACGCTTCAGTTGTGTCTCGCGCAGCCGTCGTTTTGGCAAGTCGGTGGCGGCCAAGATGTTGTGTGCCTATTACGACCAGTCGTGCGATTCGCAAAGTCTTTTTTCCGACCTTGAGATAGCCTCCGACTCTTCGTTTGAGAAACATTTGAACAAGTACCCTGTCATTTATCTTGACTTGACCAACTTCACCACGCGCTTCAAGGATGACAGCATCATGGAACATGTGCAAGAAGAGTTAATTGCCGATGTCCATAAGGCATATTCGGACATCCCTGTCATGGACGGCGACGACCTGATGGCTTACCTGATTCGTGTTACCGAGTCCACCCAACAACCGTTCATCTTCATCATCGACGAGTGGGATGCCATCTGTCGTGAGTTTAAGGTTGGCACTCATGCCATGGACGAGTTTGTCAACTGGTTGCGTCGTATGTTCAAGGGAAGCAATTCCCCACAGGTGTTTGCTGGTGTTTATATGACGGGTATTCTGCCCATCAAGAAATACAAGACAGAGTCAGCTCTCAACAACTTTATTGAATATTCTATGGTGGAGCCCGTGGACATGGCATCTTATTTTGGGTTTACCAAGGACGAGGTGAGGACTTTGTCCGAAAAGCATGGCATGGACTTCGACGAATTGGAGAAATGGTATGACGGCTATCAGATCGGTGACGAACAATCCATATTCAACCCTAACTCGGTGATGCAAGCACTTCGAAGCCGTCGTTGCCGCAGTTTCTGGGCCGCCACGGGTGCATACGATGCGGTGGCAAACTATATCCAGATGAATTACGAAGGGCTAAAGAATGATGTGGTGAGTATGTTGGCAGGGGAACGCTGCAAGGTCAACCCGACCAAGTTCCAAAACGACATGTCAATTATTCGAAGCAAGGACGATGTGTTCACAGTGCTCATCCATTTGGGTTACCTCAGCTATGATTGGCGTAAAAGCGAATGCTATATTCCGAACAAGGAGGTGGCAGGCGAGATGGTTAATGCGGTTGAGGCTAATAATTGGACTCCAGTGGTGAAGGCTTTGGAGGCTTCAGAGCGACTTCTTCAGGCAACGCTCCGTGGAGACGAGGAAGCTGTGGCTCGTGGTGTGGATGCTGCCCACGACGAAAACACCAGCATACTGAGTTACAACGATGAGAACTCATTGGCCTGTGTGCTGAGCATCGCTTATTATTATGCCTCCAACGACTACATCATCCACCGCGAGTTAGCCACGGGAAAGGGCTTTGCAGATTTGGTGCTTATCCCGCGCAAGAATGTTGAATCACCCGCCATTGTCATCGAACTGAAATATGACAAGGCCGTTGACACCGCCATTGCGCAGATTAAACGCAAACAATATCCCGACAAGGTGGCACAATACACTGAAAACCTGCTACTTGTGGGAATTACCTACGATAGGGATTCCAAACAGCACGAGTGCTGTATTGAGAAATATGCTTAATAAGGTTATCGGACTTTACTCCCCCTCCAAATCCACAGCATTAATCTCATCCAAAAGCAACATGGCTCGGTCGTAGTCCTTGTTGAAGACATACACTGAGGCATCGCCTTTGATGGTACCGGCGGCCCAGCCGGCACATAAGCCTTCTTCCTGGAAGTTACGGATGAGGAACTGGATACCGTTGTTGGCAAGCACACCGCCAATGTATTCCGCATTGATTAGCGAGCCGGAATAAACTCTTTTGATTTCGTTGTCCATAGTTATGAGTTTTTATAGCGCAAAATTATATAAAATCCTGAGAAATTGTGGTGTGATTTGCTTTAAGTCGACATTTTTCTTAAATTTGCACCATCTTGGCTAGAATTTGAGAATATGGACGAAAAGGGAAACATCATTCTATACACTACTCCCGATGGAGTGTCGAAGATAGAGGTAACGCTTCAAAATGAGACGGTTTGGCTCACGCTTGACCAGATGGCTCAACTTTTCCAGCGTAATAAATCAACCATTTCAAGGCATATCAAAAACATTTTTGAGATAGGTGAACTCAACAAGGAACTGGTAGTTGCATTTTTTGCAACAACCACTCAACATGGTGCCATCAGCGGGAAAACGCAAACGCATATTGTCGAATTTTACAACCAATACGACAAGTTCAAGGAAAGGACAGCGTATGAACTTACCCCAGTTGAAATCCACTTCTTAGAAAACTTTGAAAGAGAGCAAAAGCAATTGATGGAGAAAAAGAAACCAGTATCTAACTAATTCTAATTCTCTTTTCCGTCTACATTCAGCATTACAATAGCAAACAGCATCACAAATGCGGCAACCCATTGCACTGGGGAATACTTTGTACCGTTCACGAAATAGTCCAATACCACGGCGGTGATGGGATACATCAGCTCAAGGAAGGTGGACAGTGAGGCTTTCACGTGACGCAAACCGTAGTAATACAGGAAGATGGCTCCTGAACCTGTGGTCAAACCGATGAGGGCAATGAAGAGCCAGTTGCGTGGTGTCACTTGCGAGAAATCGCCGATATGGCCTGTGAACAGCACAATGACGAGCATAATGGCCGTCGTGAAACCATAACGGAAAAAGGTGGAACTGACAAAGGAATAGTTGCCCAAAATCTTCTTGGAGAACACCGTGGAGCTACCAAAAGAGAAGGCTGCCAAAAGCGAAAGCAAAGCCGCATAAACCGTAGTGATGCCCTCAGTGCTGAAATCGGGCAAGGCCCAGCCGAAAGTGAGAAAATAGCCTCCAACGAGGGCAACACAAGCCCATAGCGCAAAATGCCTTTTAATCTGCTCTTTCAGGATGATGCGCGCCAAGATGACGGCAAAGACAGGTTGCAGTTTTTGGAGCAACACCACAACCGAAAGATTATTGAAATGCAACAAAAACAGCGACTTGACAATGGCCAAAGTGCCCAAAGCACCACCAAACAAGGCGATGAGCAGGAAATAGACCAAGTCGGAGCGGGTCATGGTCTTCAGATGACGGTATTCCCTGAAGAAGAACACGTTCATCAGCAGGAAAGGGAAGAGGTGGATGACGAAGACCACGAAGGCGGTATTGAGATTGTAGAGCTGTGGTGTGAGCAAAATGCCGTCCACGCCCCAAAGCATGGCCGACAAAGCCACGGCAAATGCTCCAATCAGTTTTGTATTTTGTTGTGTGTCTTTCATTTAAGCAGTTTATCGTTGGCAATGGCTTCCTTCTCCCAGCGCACGCACATGATGATGGAATTGACGAGATAAACGGCATACATCATCGTGATAGGGAAGTTGCCGGCCTTGATGTACATGAAGATGCTGACGCAATTGATGGCAATCCAGAGCCACCATTGCTCGCTGAACATCCTGACCATCAGAATCATGGCCACCACTTGCATCACAGCCTTGGCTGAATCGGCAAAAGGTGCAATGTCGTTGGTGAAGTGTTTCATCAGCAGCCCGAATCCGATGGTTCCCACAATGATGACGGCAAGGCTGATCAGTCTCGATTTGTTGTTCATGTGGATTTTCATCACCTCGTGGGTTTCCTTGTTCATGTTTTTCGCCCAGGTGAAGAAGCCCACAAACTGCATGACGAAGTTGTAGACGGTCACGCCAAAGTCAGCATAAAGTCTGGAAATCAAGGTGATGTAAATCATCAGACAACAATGGATGAAGCCAAAAAGGTAGTTGGAGAGCTTGCCCTTGCCGCCCAAAACCACATTGATGATGCCGCAGGCCGCCGCCACGATATGAATCCAATAGAATTGGTCGGTTTTGTCGTATTTGAACAGGATGGACATCACCGTGATGACGACACTAACGGTGACCAACCAAATGACATCGAAAGGTTTCCAGCCTTTGAGCTCTTCTTTTATTAAGTCTTTGATTTTCTGCATAATGAATATTAATTATTGTTTTTTAATGGTGTTTGCAATCTCCTTAACCGCCCTAAACCCTTCAGGAATCGGAAACATGGCAAAAGTGTGGAACATGCCTGGATATTCGCGGAAGACGCCTGTTTTGCCAAAGCTTTCGTAGGTTTCCTTGAGGAAAAGGTCATCGGGTTGGAGGATTTCGTCTGAACCGAAGTAGACGCTGAGGTTGTCGACACCACTGAAGTCGCCGAAAATGGGACTGACCCAAGGGTGCTTCGCCGACAATTGACCTTGCCAGATGGCGTTAAGGGTGATGATGCGGTCGAGTTGGAGCATGGTGTCTTTCTCTTGTATGGCCCTCATTTCCTTTTCTTTGGTGTGGCTGAGGTCGACGCATGGGGAAAGCAGGATGGTGGTCGTAGGCTTTTGCCAGCCGTTTTTGTGGGCTTCTTGGGCTACGACCAAGCACAGACATGCCCCCGCCGAGTCACCAACGAGGTGAATCTCATCGTATTGCCTTGATTCGGAGAGTTTTTTATAGTATTCCAGCACGGTCTTAACGGAATACTCGCAATCGTATTCCGGCGACTTGGGATAGACGGGCATTAAAGCGTCGCAATGCGTGCGCAAGGCAAGGTCGTGCAGGAAACGCCAATGGAAAAACACTGGCGGATAGATGAAGGCGCCGCCGTGGAGATAGAGGATAAGTTTCCGTGAGGGATGTCTGTGCCTGAAAACCTGCATCTCAAATCCCGTTGAGGCGACAAATTTTTCCTCTTCGGTGAAAAATCCCCTGAAATAGCGTGGTATGCGCACGGTTCGGCGGTTTTCGCGGCGGCAATGCTCCAATTCTTCCTGCACTTCTTCAGGCGAGGCATCGCGCAACTGCTTGAACATCAGTTTCAAATATTTCTCTGTAAAGGCAATTCCTACATTCATATCTTTATACTTTCAACTTTAAACAAACTCTCAACTCTAAACTCTCAACTCTAAATTCTACTCAACTAATGCTTCTGGTAAATCTTCAGGTCAAACATGGGCGCGGCGGCAATGATGTGGTCGAAGATGTCGCTTTGGATTTCTTCGTAGTTGACCCACCGTTTGTCGCTGCTGAAAGTGTATATCTGCAACGGCACGCCAAATTCGGTAGGCTGCATCTGGCGCACCATCATCGTGAGGTTGTGGTTCAACTTGGGATTGTTGTTGATGTAAGCCTTGATATAGGCACGGAAAACGCCCAAGTTGGTCTGTTGGCGACCGTTCAGTATCTCGTTAGTGTCGATGTTGTTGGCTTTGTTGTATTCAATTATATCTTCCTCTTTCTGAATGAGATAGTCCTTAATAAGGGAATAACGCTTGTATTTCTCAACCATTTCAGGCGTGCAGTAGCGGATGGTGTTAACATCGATGTTTATGGTGCGTGCAATGCGTCGTCCGCCCGATTCCGACATGCCGCGCCAGTTGGTAAAGGGATTGGAAACCAAGTTGTAAGTCGGGATGGTGGTGATGGTGTTGTCCCAATTCTGTACTTTCACAGTGGTCAGGTTGATTTCTATGACATTGCCGTCGGCGGGACCCATCACAATCCAGTCGCCGAGGCGAAGCATGTCGTTGATGGAAAGTTGCAGGCCGCCCACGAATCCTTTGATGACGTCCTGGAAAATCAGCAGAATGACCGCCGACATGGTACCCAAACTGAGGAGAATATTGCTGATTTTGGTGCCTAAAACAAAGGCGATGATGACTAAGCCTGTCAGGACGTAAAGCACGATTTTTGTGACTTGCACCATGCCAGTAAGCGGCTTGGTTTTCGACATTTCGCGGGTGTTGTACAAATCTTCTCCAGTCGTGACGAAAGCACTGATAATCATGGTGCAAATGACGATTTCGAAGATGTTGACCAATTTCATAAGGAAAGCCGCCGTTTCGGGGAAATGGGGGAGGGCGTTGTCAACCAAAGCGCCTGTGATGAGGGCGGGAATGAGCAGGCAAATGCGCCCGATGACCTTGTTTTTGATGAGAAGGTCGTCGTATTTGTTCGTCGAAAGTTGGATGATTCGGTAGACGGTCTTCTTGATTATGAATTTGATTATGAAGTAGATAATAATGCTTACAATTACCACCGACAAAGCGGCAACCGTTTCGGCAATGCTTGTCGAAAGGCTTTGGCTAAGGCCCATCCGAAGGTTGAGTCTTTTCAGGATTTCAATGTATTCTTGTATCATGGCGTTTCGTGGATACTGTCTGATTCAATTTCTGTTATTGTTTCTATTTCTACTTTTAACATGTTGTTTATCATGCCGTTGTTGTATTCTTGGACGACCTTGTACAGCTTGTCGAACACATCGGGACACTGCAGTCGGTCAATGAGGTTGTCGTTCAACAGCGTGTCGCTGATGGGCTTGAAGATGCCAAAGGGCCTTTCGCCGTCTGACTGCACCAAATAAATGCCGTCACAATATTGATAGGTGAGGTTGTAGTAGCTGAAAAACGACGGTTCGCTAATCGAGTCGAAGAGGTTGCGGCCAAACGAAAACAGCGTGTCGTTGACCCCAAGCACCGACAGGATGGATGAACCGAGGTCAATCTGTTGGGCTATCTCCGAGCTTTGCAAGGGCTTGATTTTCTTCGGATAATAGAACGCTATCGGGATGGAGTACATGCCCCAAACATTGCTGTATTCAGGTTGGAAGTGCTCGCTGTTGGAGTAATCTGCCGTGATGACAAACAAGGTATGGTCAAACCAAGGCATCTTCGAAGCGGTCTCGAAAAAGCGCTTCAGCGAGCAGTCGACGTAGTACACGGTCTTCTCGAAACCAGTCCAGAAATAGCTCTCTTCGGGCAATACGAAATCCTTCGGGACTTTGTAGGGATAGCGCGACGACAGGGTGTAAATCGTCGTGGCAAAAGGCTCGTGGACACGGTTCAAGGTTTTGGCGCCATATTGCAGGAAAGGCCCGTCGTAAATGCCCCATTGCCCATCGAAATCGCTGTCGTCGTCATACTCGATGCGACCGAAATACTTGCTGAATCCGGCGCGACGCGAGAAGTCATCGAAGCCTTGAATGCCGTTTTTGCCGCCATGCATGAAGATGGTGTTGTAGCCCCGTTTTTGCAGGTGCTGGCAGTAGGCGTCAAAGTCATTGTCGGCGTAGGGCGACCTCACGAAGTCGTTCTCCATCATCGAAGGGATGCTGGCCAAGATGGCTGGCAGCACCTCCAAACTCCTTCGGCTGTTCGACATGCCGTTGAAGGTGAGGCTTTGGCCGAGAATGGAGTCGAGGAAAGGCGTAAGCTCAAACCGACGGTCGTGGCTGTAGTAGCCAATCATTTCCTGCCCCATGTTTTTCATGATGATGACGACCACATTCGTGGGAACACTGTCTACGGCCAACGTGTCGGCCTCGATGAAACGGTTGGCAGTCAGGTCGTAATGGATGGGGGAGAAGTCGCTGTCGTATTGCCCCTCGCGTGCTTTCAACTCGGTTTCGTGTGTGGTGATGAGGCAGAACGGCGTGTTGAGCAGAATGGGGGCGTTTTGCGGGTCGGTGTATTGCATGGCCGTTTCCACCGAGAGGGGTTGGGGTTGTATGCCGCCATGATTGGCGAGGATGGCAAGCAAAAGCATAACCACCAGACTAATGGATTGTCGCAGTTGCCAATGGGGTTTCTCTTCCTTTTCTGGCTTTCGGATTTTGGTGTGCTGCGCTACCACAATGATAATCAGCACAAAAAGGATGTATATGACCAACAAGTACCAATAGTCGAAAAAGACCTGTCGCACCACGCCAAACGACACCTCGTCGGAATGGCTCAGGAGCTTGATGAAATCGACAGTGAGGTGTTTCCCGAAGAAATGGAAACAGACAATGTCCATGAAATTCAACAAGATGATGAAAGCATTGCCGATGACATACAAGAAGTCGATGACACCTTGAAGCCTCTTGTTGTAAATGACGCGCGTGGGAAAACAATAGAAAATGAGGCTGGGGATATTGATGCCGAAAACAATGGGCAGGTCGAACCTCATGCCATAGAAATACAACGCCGTCGCCTGTCCGATTTCCAGCTGGTGGAAAAAATTAATGTTGAACATATAGAGCATCCAGCGGCTGATGCTCAAGGCCATAAGGGTGGTGAGCAGCCTGTAGAGCAGCAGCATGTATGGCATAGAAAGCCATTCCTGGAATTTCTCTTTTTGAGTCTTACGGCGCATTATTTTGTCCTTATAGGCTTGCAAAAATAGACAAAAAAGCTGTATCTTTGCCAAAATTCAAACAACAAGGTTCCTATGATGAAAAAAATGTGTTCTCTGTTGGTTTTGTTCGTTTTGGCGTTTCCTTTGGCGACCCTCGCGCAAACGTTTCCCCAATACGGCAAACCGGTTGACATCCCGATTCAATTGTCTGCCACTTTTGGTGAGCTTCGTCCCAACCATCTCCATGCCGGCCTCGACATCAGGACGCAGGGCGTAGAGGGCAAGAAGGTGTTTGCCGTTGCCGATGGCTATATCAGCCGTATCGGTGTGTCGCCATACGGTTATGGTAACGTGCTGTATATCACGCATTATGACGGATTTACCACGGTGTATGCCCACCTGCAACGCTTCTCGGGCGAAGTGGCCAAATATGTGAAACATTACCAATACGAGCACAAAAAATTCACTTCGCAAATCTATCCCGACAAGGACAAGTTTCCGGTGAAAAAGGGCGACGTGATTGCCTATTCGGGCAATTCGGGCGGCTCGGGCGGACCACATTTGCATTTTGAGATTCGCCATACGGCCAGCGAAAAACCCGTCAACCCGATGTTTTTCGGCTACAAGATTACGGACAACACGCGCCCACTCATACAAGGCGTTTCACTCTATCCTTTGGGCGAGAAAGCGACTTTGGAAGGCAGCACGGAACCGATGTATCTCTCTGTGAATGAAGTAAAAAACGGGGTTTATAGTCTGAAAGAACGGGAATGTGTGCATGGCAATGGCGACATTGCTTTTGGCATCCGAACCTTCGATCAAGTGGGCACTTCGACCAACAAGAACGGCCCTTATCTTTATGAGCTTTACCTTGACGACGAACTTGCCTTCCAGGTGGAGGCCGACAGCTTCTCCTACAGCGAGACACGTTATGTCAACAGCCTGCTCGACTACCGCCACCACAAAGAGAAAAAAACGAGTTACGTGCGCACCGAAACCGACCCGAACAACAAGCTGCACATGATCAAAAAGAAGAACGGAACGGTCAGGGTGGAGGAAGGCGATACAGTGAATGTTCGCTTCAAAATCTTTGATTATGTGGGTAATAGCTCTTCGATTTCTTTCAAACTGGTGGGTACGGCTCCTGTCGAGGTTGAGCCTCCCATGCACCGTCGCAGTGAGTATTTCGTGAAGGCCGACGGCTCCATGAACAGCGACATCACGATTGAGGCGTTCAGCGTTTCGATGGAGAAAAACACCTTCTTCCGCGACGAATGGGTACAGACCGGACAGCGCGATGCAAAAGGTTGCTGCTCAAGAATTTACCGTTTCGGTGACGAGGGCATGACCACCTTCAAGAAGTTCACGGTGCGCCTCCGTCCCAACGAGGAATGGGCTTCCGATTCGAGGCTGTATATCGCCAGCATTGACAGAAACGGCAAAGTGACATCCTTGGGCGGCAAGATGCAGAACGGCTGCTTGGAGGTCAAGACCTTCACCATGGGCGAGTACACCGTCAAGGTCGACTCGGTTGCCCCGACGGTCAAAGCGTCCAACTTCAAGGACGGGCAAGCCGTGAGCACACTTAAATCGCTGCGTTTCAAAATTTCCGACGACATGACGGGCATCGAAACCTACGACATTTATTTGGACGATGTGTGGGTGCTGGGCCAATACGACGCCAAGAACGCCTTGCTCTATTACGAGTTCGACGAGAAAATGAAGAAAGGCACCAACAACGTGAAGGTCGTGGTTACCGATGGAGTGGGGAACAAGAAGACCGGGAAATGGAAGGTGGTGTATTAATCCAAATAGTTTTTCGCAAAGTCATTTGGCGTATGGTATGGTAAGTGCAAAATTTGCACATACCACTTTCCGAGACAAAAATCCATCATGAACACGCATTTCTTGCGTCTTGTTAAAGCTTGTGCTGTGATTTGGCACATAGTTTCCGTATCTTTGCAGCGACAAACCCACCACACCTATGGAAAACCAAATCGTCATATACCAAACCGACAACGGGCAGACTGCCATTGATGTCCGGCTGGAAAACGAAATGTTATGGCTGACTCGCCATCAAATTGCTGTCCTTTTTGACCGTGATTATAAAACCATCAGCAAGCATATCAACAATGCTCTTCAAGAAGAATTGGCGGATTCAGTGGTAGTCGCAAAATTTGCGACTACCACTCAACATGGCGCTATGGAGGGGAAAACCCAAACGCATGATGTGGAATATTTCAACCTTGAGGTAATTACCTCCGTGGGCTATCGCGTGAAAAGCCAACGCGGCGTGCAGTTCCGCCAATGGGCCAACAAAGTGCTGAAAGACTATTTGTTGAAAGGCTATGCCTTGAATGAAAAGATACGTCGAAACCAAATCGGTGAACTGCGCCAGTTGGTGCAAATGGTGGGGCGGACGTTGCAAAACCAGCCTCTACTGAAAAACGACGAGAACCAAGCCTTGTTTGACATTGTTGTAGATTACACTTATGC
>JAEEGH010027629.1_pt1 | contig 11220 bp, 7 predicted proteins | sample 9134181 | NCBI WGS metagenome assembly JAEEGH01 (sample SAMN16246544, study PRJNA631951) | gut metagenome | biome: gut microbiome; feature: rumen; material: DP-attached | host: Bos | place: Iran: Karaj | collected 2018-10 | reverse complement strand
GACTGGCGCAAGGAGTTCAAGGCTGTTGATCCATTCCTTGTCGATCTTGATTTGACTAAGAGGCGTGGAGACGGCGTCGGCCTCCGGCGCGACAAGGCGGTTCTCGATCCATGCGCGATGGCTCGGCGCGAGAACGACGACGCGGCTGAACTTCGCACCTCGCACAAGCCGAACGGCCCGCCACGCGATCTTGCCGGAATACGTCCATCCTGCATGTGGGAGGAGAAGAGTGTTCGGCTTCTCGGGAACGGCCGCAGCGGCCCCGTCTGCCGTCTTCTCACTGGCGATCTCCTTCTCCCACTTGTCCGCAAGCGCGCGAATCTCGCGCTCAGTTCCCGGATACCACGATCCGGCGATTGTGCTTTCCAGAGTCATCTTCGGTCTGTCACTTGGCCGAGTAGCCGATGGGATGGTTGAGGTGAAGCGTGATGTTGTCGCCGAGATTCAGCGCCTTCTTGAGCGCGGCCCGGTCCATCGAGCCGCGGCAGACGGTGACGAGTCCGTTCGCCGCGCAGTAGAGATAGATGTTGGCGGAGACTATGCCGGCGTCGTAGCAGGAAAGCGTACTCCCCTTCCCCTTGAACACAGGGTCGCTCATGTCTGCCGCAATGAGAAGCGACACAGGCGCCTTCGCGGCATAGGGCTGCTGCGCGGCTATTGACGAACGCAGGTCTTCGCCGCATACCTTCACGAGCGTGTTCTCCTTCGCATCATAGAGATATGCGCCTGACTTCATGACGGCGTAGATCCTGATCTCCTGCTTGTTCAGTCCAGTCGCGTTCGTGCGCATGCCGGGACGGTTGAATCCATTCGCCGCCCAGAGGAGCCCCGAAAGCGTGGCCAGCGGAACCTCCTTCTCCGAGAACGCACGCTCGGAATGACGGGCCTTGAGCGCCTGCGTCACCGTAACGCCGGAATCGGCCGTGGGCTCCGGGAGCTTGATCGTATCCGCCGCGCCGAGGCTTGCCGCCGCAAGCGCCGCCATGATGAGAATGCCTGCCTTCATTGTGAAGTCCTTTCTTTTCAGTTTGCCGATATTATACCACACTCCAGCCAACCCTTGGAAGATGTGGCATAACATTTGCCCGCAAGGCGCCATATCGGCGCTGGCACAAAGGAGCCTTGAGCGGCTGCGTCACGTAGCCTGCGCGCCAGCGCCCGCATCGGACGTAGGCGACAACACGCCGCCGCCCTTCCCCGGCTCGCCTGCGAAGAGGATCATTCCCTCAGAAACGCCAACGCTCATCTTGCGCGGCGCGAGGTTCGCCACGAACACAACTTCCTTGCCCACCAGCGCCGCAGGGTCGGGATACGCCCCGCGTATTCCGCTGAAGATCGTGCGCCTGCCAAGTCCGCCGCAGTCCAGCTCGAACTTCAGCAGCTTAGCGCTCTTAGGCACGATCTCGCACGTCAGCACCTTGCCGATGCGCAGATCGAGCTTCTCGAAGTCGTCGAATTTGATCTCGGGCTTGAGCGGCGCGCACTCGGCACCAGGAGCAGGGCTTTCAGCATCAGGCGCTTTCTTTGCCTTGTTCTTGCTCGCGCGCGACTCATGGGCCACCTCGCCGGTCTCGGCGGGCTTCACCTTCGCCTTCTCCACCATCGCCTCAACCTGCTTCGCGTCGATGCGGGTTGCGAGGTACTCGTACTTGCCGATGGTGCCGTTCTCGACCGTCTTCGCCACGTCGTCCCATGAGAACGACGCTTCGCCGAAGAGCGCGGCGGCCTTGTCGGCATAGACGGGCAGCACTGGCTTCAGGTATATAGCGAGAATGCGGAAGACATTGAGTATCGCGGTGAGGGTGGTGCGCGTGGCCTCGGCGCCGTCAGGGGCCTTGACGGTCTTCCAAGGCTCGCGGCGGTCGAAGTACTCGTTCGCGGCGTCGGCGATCTTCGCCACCTCCACGGGAACCTGCGAGAAGCGGCGCGCCTCGTAGTGCTGGGCGATAACGTCGGCGCGGCTGCGGGCGAACTCCACGAGGGCGCGGCCCTCGTCGTCTAGAGCGCCGAGGCGGCCCTCGAGGTTCTTATTGAGCATCTGAGCGCCGCGCGAGGCTAGGTTAGTGATCTTGCCCACGAGGTCGCCGTTAACGCGCTGCACGAAGTCCTGCAGGTTGAGGTCCATGTCGTCAGTCGTGCCGCCGAGCTTGCAGGCGTAGTAGTAGCGCAGGGCGGAGGCGGGCAGATGGTCGAGGTAGGTGCGGGCGTTCACGAACGTGCCCTTGGACTTCGACATCTTCTCGCCGTTGACCGTGAGGAAGCCGTGCACGAACACCTTGTCGGGCGTGTTGATCCCCGCCACGTGCAGCATGGCCGGCCAGAACAGACAGTGGAAGCGGATGATGTCCTTGCCGATGAAATGGTACAGCTCGGTGCCATCCGCCTTCGCGCCGCCTCCCTGCGGCCACCATTCGTCGAGCTTCTCGCCGCGCGCCGCGCACCAGTTCGCGAGGGACGCTATGTAGCCGATCGGAGCGTCCACCCACACATAGAAGAACTTGCCGGGGCGCCCTGGTATCTCGAAGCCGAAATACGGCGCGTCGCGCGATATGCACCAGCCGCGCAGAGGCTCGTTGAACCACTCGAGGAGTTTGTTGGAGACGTCGCTCGTGGTGTGCTGCGGCAGCCACTCGCGCAGGAAGTCGCGGAAGGGCTCGAGCTCGAAGTAGAGGTGCTCGCTCTCCCTCACGACGGGCGTTGCGCCGCACGTGGTGCATACGGGGCTGCCGAGCTCCTCGGCGGCGTAGGTGCCGCCGCACTTGTCGCAGCTGTCGCCGTACTGTCCCTCGGCGCCGCACTTCGGGCATGTGCCCTTCACGAAGCGGTCGGGGAGGAACATCTTGCAGTGCTCGCAGTAGAGCTGGGGAGATTTCCTCGTGGTCACGGCGCCGCTCTTCTCCATCGCGGCGAAGATGCGCTCGCTGCAGGCCTTGTTCTCGGGCGAGTTGGTGGAATAGTAGTTGTCGAACGAAATCTCGAAGTCGGTGAAGTCCTTCAGATGCGCCGCGTGGCTGCGCGCGATCAGCTCTTCGGGCGTGATGCCCTCGTTGCGCGCGCGGATCATGATGGGGGTGCCATGGGTGTCGTCCGCGCAGATGTACAGGCATTCGTTGCCGCGCATCTTCTGGAAGCGTACCCAGAAGTCGGTCTGAATATACTCCACGAGATGGCCAAGGTGAATGTCGCCATTGGCGTACGGGAGGGCTGATGTTACCACTATGCGGCGTTTCTCTGACATTATTCTCTGCTCCTTGAAAAAAACGCCGTATAGTATACCATATTGCACTCAAGGTGAGAATATGGCAATATCGGAAATTCCCATCGGCGACACGCCCTGGCCCTCTCAAAGGCTAGAGCGGGCGAACAAGGATGCTCTTGTAGTCCGTTGGCGCGCTTTCGGACTGAATAGAGATCGTGCCGCCGCGCAGCAGAAGGTCACCGCCTGCCGCCTCGATGAGCTTCTTCGCAGTGCCGTCGCTTGGATCGTACTGCGGCCTGTCGTATTCGAGCACGGTCTTTCCGTCTATGCGGTGGATTATCTTCTCGCCGCCGCGCACCTCCACCTCCACGGTGACCCATGTGGAGGGATCGTATGTGGCGGAGGACGAATTCAGGCCATGCGGCGTGTAGAGCTTGCCGTTCCTCTCGACGTTTGTGCCCGGCGTGCAGAGGTTGGCGGTGGAGCGGTTCTGCCCCTTATGCGCGCGGGCCAGAAGCTGCACCTCGATGGAGACGGGGAATGGCTGGTCGACGGGCATCGATTCCGGAGTCTGGCCATGCAGCATGATGCCGTTGTTGTAGTTGGCCCAGCCCGCGCCGCCCTTGACCTGCGGCAGAGGCATGCGGTAGGTGGCGCGCAGGACGTAGTTGGAGAACGGGCGGTTGTAGAAGAGATGCCCGTAGCGCTCGTTGAAACCGTTGCTGTACAGGGAATCGTCATAGCGGCAGCAGAGAAGTCCGTCCAGAACGCGGAAGGTGTTGCCCGGATTCTCGCCGGCCTTATAGCCGCGGATCTTGGGCGTCCAGCCGTCGAGGTCGCGTCCATTGAAGAGATTGAGCCAGCGGGACGGGCGCCGGACAAGGTCGGCGGCCTGCGGCGGGGTGACGTTGCTCATCTCGCTGCCGTTCCACGCCCAGCACTCGAGGCGGCACGAGTGGCCCGGCACCTTGACGCCGTTGACGTCCGTGCGCGCGAACGCGCGCATCACGCCGAAGACGGGGGACGATCCGGGCTCTCTGAAGCGGCTGGGCAGAAGGTCGAAGCCTGTGGAGAAGACCTGCGGAAGCGTCTTTACGAACTTGAGGTCCTTGGTGTACACGGCGATTCCCGGGAAACCCTTGGCGGGATAGAACGAGAAGAAGAGATGACATCCGTCGGTCGCCATGGCCTGGATGCCGTGGTGCATGGAGATGCCGGGATCGATCTCGACGACGTCGATGAGTTCGAGCGTGGACTCTTTCACGCGCACCACTTTGCATCCGCGGTGTGGAGGATCGCCGAACACGACACCCTCGCCCAGGTACAGGATGCCGTCCAGAGCGGTGATGCCGTCGAAAATCATCGGGAACTTCTTCTCGCGCAGGAGTTTGAGGTCCTTGTCGAAGACCTGCACGATGCCGTGCTTGTCGGGAGAATCTTGGCTGGCCGGGGCGTTGGCCGCAACGGACGAGTAGAGGCGCCCGTCATGCCAGCATACGTCGCCGGTGTGGGACGGCGCGGGCACATGCCCGAGAAGCTTGCCGGTTGCGAGGTCGAACTTCACCACGGCGTCGATGAGCCCGCAGTATACGGCATCGTCGGAGATCGCAATGCCCTGCACGTGGCCGTGCGCGTGGGCCGACTCGAAAGCGTCCTCTTCCGTCACGAAGAAAGGCAGCGTGGCAGCGGACGCATGAAGAAATGCAAAAGCTGCAGCTCCTGCACAGAGAATGATTGCCAGTTTTTTCATGGTGCCAATTATACCAGATTTCCCCTCGCCGCAACAAGCGCGATCTTGGCAGAGGCAACTGCGGAATGGATTGGAGATTATGCGAATGGCATGCAATCAATGCCATAATGCCACAGAATGGCAGGACTTGACATGAAATGTTGCCATTGTTGCCAATATCCAGTTCCAGTGGCCAATCTCCAATTGGAAACTGGCAACCTTGGGTATTGGCAACATTTTCACATTGGCAACATTAACCCCTGTCAGCAGCGGCCCTTCGCCTTGAGGAAGTTGTAGGACGGGACAACCGCAGCATTGGGATCGTCGAAGTGGCGTTCGCACTCTACGACGTACCACTCGACCTTGTCGGCGTCAGATGCGACGAAGAGCTTGTCCCAAGGCACCGGCACGGCGCCCGGCTTGCCGGGCTGGCCGAGGATGGCGTCGAACTCCTTGACTTCCTTGGCCATGCCGTTCTCCTTGGCATGGAGCGTGGGCGAACGGCCGGGATACTTCTTGTACTGCTCGCAGCAGTCTACGCCGGCGCAGGTGGACCAACCGACGTCCTGCTCCATGCAGACATCCTTGGAGGTGTTCGAGAAGAAATAGTCCCAGAAGGACGTGCCGTCTAGAAGCTTGACCGTATGCTCCCACGTGTGATTGTGGAGGCCGATCTTGCAGCCCATCGTCTTCGCGACGGCCGCACCCTTGTTGTAGATGTCGGCAAGGCGCTTGGCGAAATCGTCGATTTCCTTTGAAGGCGTGCAGGGCTCGCCGCCTTGACCCGTCGTCCACGTGCAGCCGGGCGGGAAGTTGCCCTCGCCGGGGCAGATGATGAGATTGTTGCCGTAGGAAAGCTCGAATTCGCACGTCTTCTTCATCACCTCGGGATCAAACGTCCACTTCTTCGTGTCGAAGCCGAACTTGGAATTGGGCACGTGCGTACCGCATACCACAAGGCCATTGGCGGCGAGCTGCTCCTTGAGCTTCTTCGCATCCCAGCCATGATAGCCTGCGAACTCAACGCCCTCGAAGCCGATTTTGCGCACGTCGGCAAGCGTTTTCTCGAAACCGACCTTGTCGGTATAGGCACCAAGCGAGTAGAGCTGGAGCGCTATCTTGCCATAGCGTGCAGTCTTGCAGCACGTGCAGCAGCAGCCTCCGGCAAGCGCCGAGGCACCGGCAAGCGCCGTTGTTTCCAGAAAGGTTCTACGAGTCATGTTTTTCTCCTTTGTTGTTGACGACTTGAACAAGAACTCCCAACCAGGCCAGCGTCGCGATATGGTCAGGTGACGATGAAGATATTATAGCAAAGCCGTCCGCGTTCTGCACGGAGAAAGATAGCCGAGCGCGTAAACAGATTTGTCAGAAGGATTCTACCACGGAAGGCACAGAAACGTGCTTCGCACGACGCGGACATTGTGAAATGTTGCCATTGTTGCCAGTATCCAGTTCCAGTGGCCAATCTCCAATTGGGAACTGGCAACATTGGTATTGGCAACATTTTCACATTGGCAACATTAACCCCAACGGGGACAGTCCCCTTCACTTCACCTTGCCATTACGCGGAAACCTCTGTCGGAGAACGGATTGCACATGTTGGTTCCAGCCCTCTTGACGACGCCGTTGAGCCCGCAGTTGTCGCACTGAGTGCCGTTGACAGTGCCCACGGGATCGACGCCCGACATCTTGGGACGAAAATCCAGCGTCCGCTCCCACATTTTGCCAATGGTGTCATAGACTCCCCAGTCATTTGGCTGAGTTCGGCACCGGCTCATCGCCTCGTCGCCGTCGCCAAGATACGACTCCGTCTTCGTTCCGGCGCGGCTGGCATACTCCCACTGCGCGGACGTGGGAAGATCGAACCGCAGACCTGTCCTCGCCGAGAGACGCCCCATGAAGCTCGTCTCTTCAACCTTGCGCGAACCATCCGGCGACGCCTCCACGTTCATTCCGCGCACATCGCCCCAGCCCACGTTGAACACCGGCGCCGAGTCGTTCTTCTTCTGCTCTGGCCTCTCCCCCATCACCAGCTCCCACTGCTTCTGCGAGACCGCAAAGACGCCAATGTAGAAATCTCTGGATATCGAGTATCTGCCAAGCGGATCCTCGCCAGCCGGTATTCGCCGCAGAACAAGCTTCTTTGTCTTGCATTCTTTGGGCCAGGTAGGCCTCGGTTCGGACTCAAGATAGGCAACCGGATACGACATCGCCTTTGGACCGCGCGAAAGGTCTATGACGCAATATGCCTTTCGGCCATTCGTGTTTGATCCCGCCATGGAAGAAACGTCGTTGCCGTGCGTGGCTGAATGCTCTTCCTGTGCCGCATCGGCAGCAGGCGCGTCAGCGGCTCCGACCGTGGCCTGAACATCCGCGATGCGCTTCTCTGCAAGGTTTCGCTTGAGCCCTGTGAGGGACCCGTCCTTCAGAGCCACGCCGTACCATGCTACGGCATGCCGCTGAAACGCCGTGATGCCATTGCGATCCTTTGCTCCAGGATATGTCCACCAGAAGTCCGCCACTTCGGCGGACGTCATGGCGCCACTTGAATCTTTCTCGCACTTCGCCACGCGCCCAACCTTGCCGTCCATCTTCGCGAACTCGTCAACGGCGCGTTTCCAGTCGCCGAGCAGAGCATGGCATTCGGCAAGGCGGGCCCGCTTTTGGGGATTGTCCGTCTTGGCGAGACTCTTTTCCAGAATCGGCACCTCGCGGCGGCAGCTGACGAGGCGTCGAGCGTCGTCAAGCATTCCGTGAAGTTTCTTGCCTTCAGAGGGCTGCATCATCCGAACGGCGCGCGAAATGACGTCCACATCAAAGTCCGGCACCACATCTTTCACGGAGGCATGCAGCTTCGCAAGCGCCGATTCTATGGCTGCGGGATCTCCTTCTCTTGCGAAGTGGAACACCGCGCCTCGCACAAGCAGCAGCCTGGCGGCATCGGTCTCGGCGGAATCGACGAGCTCCATGGCCTTCTTCCCCACCTGCACATGCGTGAGCCGTCCGGCCTTCTGCTCGGCCACCGGACCTGACATAAGCTCCGTGACCACGCTGCGCGCTTCGGCATATTCCCTTTCGGTCGGCATCGCCGCCGCCATGAAAACGATGACGAGCATTTCGCTCAACACCGCCAATTTCAGATTCATTTGCGCCATCCTTTCGATAAACCAAAAGTGGACACCGCGAAACAGCATCCTCTCTTATTCACGTTCCATCCGACAATTGCCTGCATCCTTGCAGAACAACATCACAGGCAGTATAGCAAATCATTCCCCGCGCGGCAAGCGCGTTCTCCTTTTCATGGCCCCACGCGGACGGGCATGCTCCACGTATGCCCGCATTTGCCGCACCTGTAGGCCAATACCGTCGGGCCGTCTTTGACCACTAGCCCCATTGGACACTTGAAATCACTCTTCACGTCCCCGCTCCCGCACATCGGGCAGCGTCCGCCGATGAACGGCATTGGAATCAATCTTCTCAGCAGGTTCTTCAACATGTCACACCTCTTGCGTAACTTCTCACCACTTCGGTAATCCTCAAGCGTTTATTCAGTACTGCGCCATCGCCACCATTTTCCCTGCATCTGCCGACGCTCCGCATACTAGTTTTCGAACATGCTACCGTTGTTACCAACAATATGAAATAACTTGAGCATACCAGCAGAAATATTATTCACGGAAAAGCCTATCCAAACTCAATGTTGGAAGCTGGAAAAGTATTAGCACTACACAATCCAATTTCTAGTTAAATCATCCAAATCCCGTTGTGACTGCTCAACAAGTCTAATATCTGCCATAACCGAGGCTGTTTCCGATCTTGATTCTTCTATGGCATTCTGGATTTCAGAATACATCGGTTCGAAGAGCTGATATGTTTTTTCTTTATATAAATCAATGAATCCCCGGCATATCTTCCGTGATATGCGCGCGGACTCCTCAACACATTCCTGTCGCTGACGCGCCACAGCCTCCTGGTGTGCGATTTGCGCTTGCATCTGTGCACGATGTTGTGCCATCTGCGTTTCTAAAGCCTTGCGATCGTCACCGCCAAATAAAATCTTAAATGCGGTTACTGCTATAAGAATTGGCGTCAAGATTGGTAACGTAGGTGCGATAATTGGACCTAGTACAGGTAGTTTTGCCACAATCGGCGTGAGTGCTTTTATGCCCTCTTTCAGCAACGGTTTCGCTACCGCATATGTTGCAGCCGTTTCTATGAGAGCGCCTTTCTTGTTTTGACTTGTGACGACAGCAGTATTTTCTGGTACAAGCACTACCGCATTTTTCCCGGATTCAATTGTAGCAGGGATAGTTTCATTGAGTTGCTCCGGCAAAGCAACTTTTACTAACTCGCCAACTGTACCGTCAACTCTCCCAGAAATCTTGCGGACTTCTTGTAGGAAAAAGTCATTAATCTTCTTCGCAAGATTCTCAATGAGTGTTTCTAGAGCGGTACGGCCATCAACTTCGTTTTTACCTGATGTAACAATATTAAAAATTTCATCCTTCATTTCCGGTATATAGTCAAGGATAAAGTCCGTAATCTTCGAACTCAAGCCTTCCTGTAGTCTTTCCAAGGACTCTTGTGCATCGAATCCCTTTTGCGATATTCCATCTGAAATCATGCCGCGTAACAATCCTCCAAGTGCAGAAAGTTCTTTTGAGAGGAGTTGCGCTATCTGCGCAAGAACTGTGTAACCGGAGGCCTTCGAATATTCATCACGAATAGCGTCTTCCAAGGACTCTATGTTACTACCGTCAATCAACACTTGCCTGTCTTCATCCGACAAAGATTCATTAGTCCTCGCTTCAAATGCCATCTTAGCGTCCACGACGACAATCTTAAACTTGTTGGTCAGTTCCTCTACTCCGCAAAGAGAACCGAATTCTGTCGCAAAATCACCATAAATTCCATTCTTGATTACATCAAGCCTCCTTATTCCCTCCTCCGAAAACATGTCTATTCCAGACTTGTTGTTTAAAACAATCAACAGGCGTTTACGATCATTTACAACATCAACCATCTCACGATAATTCTTGCCAGCGTTGAACTGCCCCTCAGTATCCATGACGAAAATGATGATGTCAGTTTTCTCAAGTTGAGCCTTGGACACTTCTTCGTCTTTCTTCGGCGCGTTGATTCCGGGCGTATCATAAATCGTGTATTCGTTCCAATTGTACGGCATAACCTTAACAGTTGTGGGGACGTCGTTCGTTTCAGCGATGTTTTTTCCAATGAGCGCATTGAGGAGTGTGCTCTTACCAGCATTGTATATACCGTAGATCATTATGGACGGACTCAGGTCATTGATTCGTTCTTCATAAACTCTGCGGAACTTTGCAATTGCGTTCGCAAGTCCCTCGTCGCGGTCTGCATACTTGGCACAGATTCCTGCTGTTTTTTCCACAATCGCGCAAAGCATCTCTTTGCCCGACACCAGATGCGAATTGTTCATGCTGTTATCCTTTTAGCGTATTTTCAGAATTTACAACCAGAAAGCTTGTCCGACAAGCGCGAAACAGATTCTTTAAGCTTCGTAATCTTGGTCAAAGCCGCAGCGAAGAACAGTTGTCGCAAATTTGCCAATTCGTCTTTAACGTGTTGTTCCAAAGCATTCTCCAACAAAGAGATCAATTTCTGTTTCGCCTTTGCAGAATCAAAACCAATATCTATTTCAATCGTTCGTGTCTCCTGGACTGTAATAACTTTATGATACGTTTTACCGAAGAACGATCGAATGTGCTCGAAGAGTCCATGTGGATCGCGTTCGACGATTTCCGGAACCTCCACGGTGTATTCCTGCGTTTCAACATTACGTTCGGCAGTTGCCGCAATGCCTTGTACCGAGAACTCCCTCAGGATGCCTTTACGGAAATCTCCCACTATCGTTTTCACATGTAGACCGAGTACGTCAACAATCTCGTTCTGTATCTTGCCCTGTAATGTATCCAACGACAAGGAAATCTCATTACCCTGTACCGAATCTACGGCGCCATCGACAAAGCGACGTATTGACACACGGACATGGTTTACAACATCATCAACAATCTCGGCCACAAGATTACCCGAAGGATTTAATGCATCATATTTTTCCTGTATTTTTGCATGTATACCCGAAAGTCCCGAATGTAATCCCTTCAGACTATCGCGATTATTGACATTGCCGACAATCGACCCTACAGTATTGTTCCACAGTTTTTTAGGAGCTTCTTTCTTTAATTCGAGAATCTTGGGATCACCTATTACTGAAACAAGCTTGCGATATAGGTCACCAATATTTCCGCCTTCCCAA
>JAEEGH010027627.1_pt1 | contig 11220 bp, 12 predicted proteins | sample 9134181 | NCBI WGS metagenome assembly JAEEGH01 (sample SAMN16246544, study PRJNA631951) | gut metagenome | biome: gut microbiome; feature: rumen; material: DP-attached | host: Bos | place: Iran: Karaj | collected 2018-10 | reverse complement strand
TTGGCGTGGCCGATGTGCAGGTAGCCGTTGGGTTCCGGCGGGAAACGGGTCTGGATGGCTGTGTACTTGCCTTCACTGAGGCCCTGTTCGATAATCTCTTCAAGGAAATTAAGTTGTCTTTCGGGAGCGGTTGTCTCTTCCATAACAAACTGAATATTTTATAATTGAATGCAATATTAAATTAAAATTCAAACTACAAAGATACACAATTCCGCCAACATGGCAAAAATTATTTTATCAACAACCGACATTTCCGCTGCCTCTACATAGCCGCTCCGACTCTTCTCCGACTGTTCCTCGCTTGTTCTACCATTGTTTAACGTTATAAACCGGAAAACAACCGGAAAACAACCGTAGAACAGTCGGAGCAATGGCGTAGCGACACCGGCGCTACAGTGGAGAGGAGGCGAAGAAAAATAATAATTTCTAATTCCATATTTTATTTTTTTCGTATCTTTGCAGCATGAAAAAGACAACCTTTTTAGCTATAGTCCTCGGGGCTATGATGTTCAGTTCGTGCGACATATTCAACCAGCTGGCAAGCGACGTCGCCAGTGTGGCCAACCTGCGCAACTGCGAATTCAACCTGAAGAACGTCAATAATGTCAGCGTAGCTGGCGTCAACGTGAAGAACCTGACGCAGGGGCAGCTCAGCGCCACCGACGTGGTGAAGCTCGTGGCCGCCTACCAGACCAAGAAAGTGCCGCTGGCCATGAACGTCAACGTCGACGTTAAGAACCCCACCACGACGCAAGCCGCCATGACGGCCCTCGACTGGATACTGGCCATCGACGGCAAAGACATGGCAAACGGAATCAACTCACAGCGTTACTCCATCAGGCCGAGTGCCACCACCACCGTGCCGCTGGGTGTGAACACCGACCTCGGCGACCTCTTCTCGAAGGAGGGCGTGGACAAACTGAAGAACTTTGCCAGCAGCTTCACCAACGAAGGCACCTCGTCGAAAGTGGGCCTCCGTGTGAAGCCCAGCATCAACGTCGGCGGCACGCAAGTTCCCTTCCCCAACTACATCAAGCTGGAAAAGAAGACCGGCAAAGGTTGAGGAACAACTGGGCGGCGGGCTCGATGAGATCGTCGGGGAAGTCGTAGTCGGGATGGTGGAGTTCGGGCTGATGCTCGCCACTGCCGATGCCGAACATGGCACCCGGGAATTCGAGCAGATACTCGGCGAAGTCCTCGCTCCAGCGATTGGGAATATCCTTATAGACAACATTGAGCGGCATATCATGTGCCGCTTTTTCTATGGCTTTTACGCAGACGGGGTTGTTCTCCGTTGCACGGAAGGGCTCGACGAGCGAGCGCGTGACGGTGAGGCCGTGGCGGGCGGCAATCTCATCCACTGCATTGTTGGCGTCGGCAAGCAATTGCTCCATGGCGGCGTTGGTGAAGGCGCGAAGAGTGAACATCACCTCGGCATGGCCGGCGGAGGTGCCGAAAGCTGGCTGACCAAGACGGACACAGATGAGGGTAGACTGGCGGAACTGAGAATTGAGAATTGAGAATTGAGAATTAAAAGCAGCAAACTGTTGAATAATATCACTAATGGCAAGGCCGGGATTGATACCCAACTCTGGAGTAGAGGCGTGGGTCTCGCGGCCGTCGAGACGGTAGACGACGCCCGTGGAGGCAGCGGCGAAGGTATGAGGGCAGAGCACCACGGTGCCGAGAGGGTAGCCGGGGAGGTTGTGCAGACCGTAGATGGCCTTGATGTTGTACTGCTGCAGTATACCGGTGTCGAGCACGGCGCGTGAACCGGTGCCTGTCTCCTCGGCAGGCTGCCAGAGCAAAAGAATGTTGAATGATGAATTATGATTGTTGAATTCACCGTCCACAAGTTCCGCCAAGCGCAACAGAATGGCGGTGTGGCCGTCGTGGCCGCAGCGGTGGCCTATGGGCAAGGCGTCGATGTCGGCGCGGAAAGCGACAGTAGGTGCCTGCGGGTCTTTGCCCCAGACAGCTATCACTCCGTAGCCGCCAACATTAGTGTAGACCTTGTCAGGATGAAGCGTCTGCAGGTGCTTGACTATCGTATCGTGGGCAAACTGCTCGTTGCCGGCGGTCTGCGGGTGCTCGTGGAGAGCGTGACGGATGACTTTGTAGTCGGTCATAGTTTGAGGATTTGTTCGCGGAAGAAGTCGCCGCGGTGTTCAAAGTTCTTGAAGGCGTCGTAGCTTGCCGCTGCCGGCGAAAGGAGCACCACCCCACCCTGCGGCGTGTGCTCGGCGCACCAAGGGACTATCTTGGTGTAATCGTCTTTGACGATAGTTTGGAGTGTGGAGTGTGGAGTTAGGAGTTTCTGTATCCGGCGACCAGCTTGGCCGACGAAGACGAGGTTCTTTATTGGGTTCTCTTTTAGGAATTCCACAAGCGGCGTATAGTCAATACCTCGGTCGAAGCCGCCGAGGATGAGGGTGTCGACACGTCCGAGGGCGCGCACTGCTGCGATGGCGGCGGCAGGGATGGTGCTGATGCTGTCGTCGTACCATGTGATACCTTTATACACACCTATTTTCTCCATGCGGTGCCTTAACCCTTGGAATGATGCCAAGCGCAGAGACGTTTCATGAAATGTCTCTGCAGTAGACTGCAGTTGTGCCACACGGCAGGCCACGAGGGCATTGCTGCGGTTATGCTCGCCATCGAGAGGGCAAGCGTCGAGGAGTGTGCTCTCATCGACGGAGATATCATTGATGGAATAAGGGTGCACGGTTGAGGCAATGGCTGCGGAATGCTGCGCGACGAGGTTGGCGAGCTCGGCATTGTCGGTGCAATAGAAGAAATGGTCGCCGGATTGCTGGCGGAGGGCTATCTGGAGCTTGGCCATCTTGTAGCCCATATAGTTCTCGTAGTGGTCGAGGTGCTCCTGGAAGAGATTAAGGAGTACTGCGATATGCGGGCCTCGGTGGATGTTCTCGAGCTGGTGGCAACTGAGCTCGGCCACCACTATACTGTCCTCGCGCAAGTCGTCGAGGATGTCGAACAGCGGTATGCCGATGTTGCCGGCGAGGATGCTGCCGGGCAGCAAATGATGGATGAGGCTTGCGGTGGTTGACTTGCCCTTGGTACCGGTGACGCCGATGGTAATGTCGCCGTAGACCTGAAGGAAAATATCTGTCAACGAGGAGCATTCAGCACCACCCATAACACGCATAGGCACGCCTGGACTCTTGATGATGAGGTCATAGCCTTTGGCTGCCTCGGCGGCAATCTGCTCGTTGCCGTCGGCGATGGTATACTGTGCGGCGGGCACAAGACGCTGGATTAGGCGCTCGGCACTCTGTCCTTCGCGGCCGTAACCGGCGATGAGTATGGTCTTACCCTGTAGCAGGGCTTTCAGTTTGTATTCTCGGTACATGCGTCTTGTAGTATTTGGCGTTCGTCGGAAGATAGGTTACCTATGGGAAGTATAGATTGGATAGAAGCAACAGATGGGATAGGCTGAATGTGATAGTCTTTCAGGAGGGCGGGGCGCGAGGTGGAGTACCAGCGCTGGATGGCCATGGACAGGGCGGTGTTGACCTCACTGACAGTGCCCACGCATTCAAAGGGCTTGGTCTCGGCCTTGCCTGTTAGTTGCAGGAACTCATGCTCCAGAGATGTGTCGTCGAGCATGGACTTGCCGAAGATTGCATTAAGGCGATCGGGGGCCATGAATGGCGACAGGATGATATAGGCAAAGAGGCACTTGGCGCAATGGCCGCACCAGATGTCCTGCTTGCTGCCCACATTGCACGAGCGGAACACGTCATGGTAGGCCGTGAAGCGGCTGAAGAGCATGGCTATCTGCAGCTCGCTCAGCGGACGCAAGAAAGAGAAATAATTAAAGCCGTGGACATAACTACGGAAGTCATCCTCGAACTCGAGACTCTTGCTGTACTGGTGGTTGACGCTGGTGCCGAGTACGGTGCTCTCATTAGCAGAACTCTCATTGCTGAGGGCCACATTGGGTATTCCGCTGAGGGCGGAGGCCAGCCGGGTGTAGAAAGCCAGCATTGCACTGAAGGGCGTGTGACCGTTGAGGTAGCCCTTGGCATTAAGGTCAAGTAGCGTCGGGTCGATAGTACGGCGTATGACAAGCACCTCGCTTATGGGGAAGCCGGCCTTGGCAGCGCACTCCACAGTGGCGCCGCGCGGGTTCATAATAAGCGGTCGCACCGACTTACCGGCACGGCGCAGCAGCTCGAGAGTAACGACACTGTCCTTGCCGCCGCCAATGGGGACAAGGTATTTGCCTGTGTTTTGTATTACATGGAATGCGTTTGACTGGTCACCAGATTCACAGTGCACCTGCACAAACGCTTCCGGCGTTTCTGCAATGCCATTGGTGTAGAAGAACTCGCCGAGGCCATGCCAGTAGAGCTTAAGCCAGAAGGCAATCTGTTCGGCGCTAAGTCTGCCGCACAGAACCTTGACAACAGGCGGGCAGGCGCATTTCCAATAGCTCACCAGCTCAACCATGCCAATATTGAAGACTATGGTATCTATGTCGGCACCGAAGTTGAGGAACGGGCGCCGCTCGATGACGGCGGATGGGTGAAATTCAATGTCACCAATGCGGAAGTCGAACCACAGATGCAGTCCGTCGGCCTCCTCACGGTAGTGGTAGGCCGCATATTCGAAGACGGGGTATTGCCGCCGCAGCGACTGATACTTCTCGTTGTTATTGTTCATGTGACATTTAACGGCAAAAAGAACGAATTATTACATCTACACAATAAAAAAAGAGCGACGGCGTTAATGAAAACAATGAAAAGTACCGCCATACTGACAATGCTGCTCGGCCTATCAGTTGCCGTTGCTGGACAGGGACTGCTCGACAAAGGTCTGGCGGCAGAGGCTAAAGGGCTGGGTGACCTGGCAGAAAGCTACTACCGCAAGGCAGCAGACACCAGCGCCACTGCCAGATTGCGACTTGGAATGTTATTGCAGCAACGCGAGCGATATGCCGAGGCTCGTGAGTGGCTGATCAAAGCCGACAGCGGTGCCGTTGCAATGGCCCACCTGTCTGAGTGCCATGCGGAGATAAAAGACTGGACAGCAGCAAAACAGGCGGCAGAGAAAGCCATCGAGATTGCCGACAAGGATGACAAGGAAACGTTGGCATCGGCCATGAGCACGCTGGCGTTGGTATACTGCAACCAGGAGAACTATACAAACGCCCTAAACTGGGCGCACAAAGCCATCAAGGCAGACCCGACGTCGGCGAGGGCGCAGAATGCCACTGGTGTAATATACTTCCGCAAGGGCAACGACATTGAGGCACTGAAAGCCTTTCGCGAAGCACTGAAGCACGACCCAAACAACGTGGACGCACACTTCAACATCGGCACAATATACTGCTACCACAACAACTTCGACAACGCTATAACAACCCTGCGCAAAGGACTGAAAGAAAACCGAAAGTCGGTGAAACTGTACTACTGCCTCGGGTGGGCATTCATGCTCAAGGGCGACAAGCCAAAAGCCATAGAATGCCTGCAGGCGGTGATAGAGCTTGACTCTGGATACGTGAACGCATACTATCGATTGGGCGATATATACTTCGGAAACGGCGAGTACAACAGAGCCATAGAGCAATACCGGAAAGCCATAGCCATTGCACCGCGCATGACCGAAGGGTACCGGCTGCTTGGACGCACCTATGCAGAGATGGACGATTTCGGCAAAGCCATTCGTAACTACCAGAAAGCTGTTGAGATTGACAACAAAGACTCGGAGACTTACTGCAAGATTGCCGAGTTGTACGGCAAACAAAAACAAGCGTCAAAGGAGCGCAACAACTACCGCCGAGCCGCCAAACTGGGCAATGCCAAAGCCCAAGAATGGTGCACAAAGAACGGAATAACATATTAAATTATAGCGGCATGAAAGACTTGAAATACTACCTCGGGCAAGTAGAGGAGATATTCTCCAACGAACAGTTCATTGCCGAGCCGCGAGAACTGTACGAGCCCATTGACTATACACTTCGCCTCGGCGGCAAACGCATACGCCCCACCCTACTGCTGGCGGCAAACGCAATGTTCGGTGGCGAGATGTCTGTGGCTCGAGATGCTGCACTCGGCATTGAGACCTTCCACAACTTTACGCTGCTGCACGATGACCTTATGGACCGTTCGCCGCTGCGGCGAGGAAAGCCAACGGTGTATACCAAATGGGGTGACAACACTGCCATATTGAGTGGCGACACCATGTTTGCGCTTGCATGGCGATATTTCCTGCGCCAACCGTCGCCGTATCTGCAGGAGATTCTGCAGTGCTTCAACGAGACCGCCATCGAGGTATGCGAGGGCCAACAGAAAGACATGAACTTCGAGCAACGTGGCAACGTGACCATTGACGAATACATGGACATGATACGCCAAAAAACCGCCGTATTGCTGGCCGGTGCACTGAAGATTGGCGCACTATACGCCGGTGCTTCGAAAGAAGATGTACGCAAGTTGTATGATTTCGGTCTGCACCTCGGCCTGGCGTTCCAACTACAGGACGACTTGCTCGATGGCTATGGCGACACCGCTGTATTCGGCAAGAAAACCGGTCAGGACATACGCGACAACAAAAAGACATTCCTACCGTTGACAGCTGAAACACTCTGCAACAATGTTCAGCGGGATGAACTACATAAGCTATTCTCCGGAAGCGAAACTGACGAGGAGGAGAAGGTGCGCCGCGTCATGGCCATATACGAAACAGTTGGCCTTCGCCCAAGAGTAGAGGAAGCCATTGAGAGAGAGTTTTGCAAAGCAATGACTTGCCTCGACAGCATCAATGCCGACGAGACGCTGAAACTTCCGTTCCTTGAACTCATGGAATCGTTAAAAGGAAGAAAAAAATGATTTTTTTGGCTATATTAAAAAAATAGTGTATATTTGCAAAACGAAACATAAAGAGTGAGTAACAAACAATAATTTAATAATCAACACACTAACAACATCATGAAAAAAGTATTTGCCTTGATGTCAATAGTAGGACTGTTGACATTTGCCAACTTCAACAATGTGATGGCCCAGGACGAGGCCGCCGCCGCTGAAGCAACAGAACAAGTAGCCGCCACCGACGAGGCTCCCGCAGCTGATGCAGTCGAAGCCGAAGCCGCTGAAGAGACCGTTGCCGCCGCTCCCGCCGACGAGACCAAGTCGTTCCACCAGGGACTGAAAGAGAAGTACATCCAGGGTGGTGCCGGTTGGATGACCCCCGTGCTCCTCTGCCTTATTTTCGGTATGGCTCTCATCATCGAGCGCATCCTGTACCTGAACATGGCTACCACCAACGTGAAGAAGCTCCTCGACGGCATTGAGGAGAACGCCAAGAAGGGTGACTGGAAAGGTGCCCGTGAGCTCTGCGCCAACACCCGCGGCCCCGTGGCCAGCATCTTCGTTCAGGGTCTCGATCGTCTTGACCAGGGTCTCGACAATGTTGAGAAAGCTGTCACCAGCTACGGTGGTGTGCAGATGGCCCGCCTCGAGAACAACATGACTTGGATTGGCCTGTTCATCGCCCTTGCTCCTTCTTTCGGTTTCCTCGGCACCGTCGTCGGTATGGTTCAGGCCTTCGATGACATCGAGACTGCCGGTGATATCAGCCCGACCGTTGTGGCTGGCGGTATGAAGGTTGCTCTGTTGACGACCATCTTCGGTCTCATCACCGCTATCATCCTTCAGATTTTCTACAACTACATCCTCACCAAAATCGAGAGCCTCGTCGACCAGATGGAAGACGGTAGCATCAGCTTCATGGATATCCTCGTGAAGTACCACAAATAATGGTCCACTCTTTTGGAAGGTAAATAATAAGTACTAAACCTAAAAAAGAACAACCATTATGAAAGAATCAACAAGAAAACTCATCACCTGGGCGGGATTGATCATCGCGGGCATCTGCACCGTGCTGAGCATCGTCTTCGCCGTGTACAACGGTGGTGTTAAAGAGCTCTCGGCCGTGAAGGCCAACGGTCTCTTCGACGCCACCTTCTATATCCTGCTCTGCCTCATCGCTGTCTCCATCATAGCCATTCTGGTGTTTGTATGCATCAGCTTGGCCAAGAAGTTCAAAGAGGACAAGGGCTATTGGAAGAAGTTCCTCGGCATCGTCGCCGCCATCGTGGTGGTCTGCGTGCTGGCATTCGTCCTGTCGAAAGGCAACGACGTCAGCCCCGCCCTCATGGAGAAGCACGGTGTCACCGAGGCAACATCGAAGCTCATCGGAGCCGCCTGCTACATTGTGTACATCCTGGTCATTGTCGCTGCAGTGTCCATCGTCTACACAACTATTGCCAAATCACTTAAAAAGTAACACACTATGGCAAGAAAGACTCCCGGACTCAACACTGGCGCAATGTCCGATATCTCGTTCCTGTTGCTGGCCTTCTTCCTGATGGTCTCCAACATCAACACCGATATGGGTATTGCCCGTAAGCTTCCCCCTCCCCTGCCGGAGGATGCGGAAGCCCCCGATGTTCGTGAGCGCAATATCTTCGTAGTGCTGGTCAACAAAGACGACCGGTTGCTGTACAACAACGAGTATGGCCGTATTGAGGACTTGAAGGACCGTGCCAAGGAATTCCTCGGCAACCCCAACAATCTCCCCAACCTGCCCGAGAAAGTGGCCACCGACATTCCCTTGCTGGGAACGGTGGACGTATCCAAGGGCGTCATCTCGCTGCGCAACGACCGCGGCACGTCCTACGACATGTACCTTCAGGTGCAGAACGAGTTGACGGCAGCCATCAAAGAGATGCGCGACGACCTATCGACAGCTCACTTCGGCAAGAAATTTGCCGACATCACCGAACAACAGCGCACAGCCATAGAGCAGGCCATCCCCGTGGCCATCTCTGAGGCCGAGCCCACAAAGATAGGAGGAAAATAATGGCACGTTTTACAGGAAAGAAAGCAAACTCCACACCTGAGCTCAACATGGGCTCCATGAGTGACATTATCTTCATGCTGCTGTTCTTCTTCATGGTCATCACCACCATGCGCGAGAGTTCACTCTATGTGAAGATCATCCCGCCGCAGGGCAGCGAAGTGACAAAGCTTGAGAAGAAGAGTCTCGTCAGCTATATCAACGTGGGTGTGCCCCTGCCCGACCAGCAGCGCAAATACGGTACCGAACCCCGTATCCAGCTCAACGACCAGATATCTGAGGTCTCCGACATCATCACCTTCTGCGAGCTGGAGCGTTCTGCCCGTCCCGAAGCCGACCGTCCGTTCCTGACCACCGCCATCAAGGCCGACAAGCAGGTGCGCATGGGTATGATTAGCGACATCAAGCAGGAGCTCCGTAAGAGCGGCGCCCTGAAGATCTTCTACAACGCCAGCAAAGGCGCTAAGAAAGGCAGCAAATAACCACTCTTAACGTATCACACTACACAAGAGGGCCGTCCTGCTTGCAGAACGGCCCTCATTCTTTAAAGCCTTTGCGCATGGCTACGCAAGCAAGTGCTCGAGGAGTATCTTAAGGCCGAGGCCTATCAGCACCACACCGGCGATGATGTTGGCGGTGCGCTCGGGGACGGGGATGTTGCGCTTGCCGAGGAAGACTCCCACCTGGGCAACAATGAACGTCACCACGCCGATGGTAGTCACTATCCAAAGCACATCCCGCATCGGGTTGTCAAGGCCCAGACCAATGCCCACTGCCAAGCCGTCGATGCTGGTGGCCACGCCGAGAAGGAAGTAGCCATACACCAGCGAGCGTCTGCTGTCGGGAGCCTTCAGCTCTTCCTCGCCGCCTTTGATGCCTTCCCAAATCATCTTGCCGCCGATGAAGGCCAGCAGACCGAAGGCAATCCAATGGTCGACCGCCTCGATGAAGGAGCGCGCCACGTCACCAATCAACGCACCCACCAACGGAAACGCAAACTGACAGAAACCGAGTATCAGGGCCAGCAATAAGCCCCGACGGTAGCTCATCTTGCTGCGCAAAGCAGTGGCCGACGAGACCACCAGCGTGTCGACACAAAGTGCCAAAGACAATACTAATGCTTCCCAAAGACTCATGATTGATTGATTTTAGCATGGGCCACCATGCCCATGGTGTGACGGAAGTTGATTTCGGAGACAAAGACATGCCCCTGTACGTCGACCATAAGGTCGATTCCCAACGGTCCATGGTAGTGAGGCCAGACGTTAGCCTCGAGCCAAGGCTCCACCCTCCGACGGGCATCGAGCACGGGGAAGGTGCGTTCAATCTCGGCGTCGGACATCAAGATATTCTCTTTATAGACACCACTGCCGGTGCGAAAGTAGGAGTAGCCGAGAAATCTGACATTATACTCCAGCGCCAAGTCTGCCAGCACGTCTCGGCGAGGTTCTGCAATGACGCAGCGCTGATGCTCCACGGTCTTGAGAAACCAATCGCGATCAATGGCGGTGAGGGCGCCGTGCACCCAGCGCAGTCCCCTACCCGCTCCCGACCACGGGGCTTTCATCACCCAATGCTCACGCTCGGCAAGCAGGGCCTCCATCTCGCCGACGGAGTGTACAGCGTGGCAGTCGGGCTGTAGGGGCAGTACGGTGGTGCGATGCTGTAGCTCACGAATGGTGCCGATGACCTCGTCGGTCGGCAACAGGGTGGCATCGACGCCACGCTTCAGCAGTTCGTGCTTCACCACGGCATCCCAGCCCCAGACTCTCACCTCTGTAGCCTGCATAGCTTGTTCACGCGACAAATCATACACCGAGCAACACATAGCCTCAGGGTAGAGCACCTGCATGATGTGTGCGTCGCGACGGGCGAAGTCGACAGCCGACCGTGGCGGAACATAATGAGCACGACCTTTGGCCAGGCAAAGGTCGTGCTCAGGGTTGAAGATGCAGAGTTGCATCCGTTCTTCTTATTTGTTGACCTGGAACTTCTTGTTACCGGTCTTGAAGAAGTCGGCAATCTGGTTGGCGGCGGCGATACCGGCGTTGATGTTGGCCTCTTCGGTTTGGGCACCCATCTTCTTGGGGGTAGCGAAGTAGCGGCCTTCAAAAGCCTTGAAGTCGGCATCGGCATCGGGCATGATGTCGGTGATGTACTTCAGGTCGGTACGCTCGGCCATCAGCTTGAGCAGACCAGCCTCGTCGATAACTTCCTTACGGGCGCTGTTGACGAGGATACCACCCTTGTGCATCTTGCCAACGAGGTTGTAGTTGATGCTCTGCTTGGTCTCGGCAGTGGCGGGGATGTGCAGCGAGACGATGTCGCAGG
>JAEEGH010027626.1_pt1 | contig 11220 bp, 9 predicted proteins | sample 9134181 | NCBI WGS metagenome assembly JAEEGH01 (sample SAMN16246544, study PRJNA631951) | gut metagenome | biome: gut microbiome; feature: rumen; material: DP-attached | host: Bos | place: Iran: Karaj | collected 2018-10 | reverse complement strand
TCTACGGTGAGAGTGCCAACGCCATCAAGATACAGATATGGGTGACGCTCATCGCCAACCTGCTGCTCACGCTGCTACAGAGAGGAGTGACACATGCCTGGAGCTTTTCAGAGCTGGCGCCGTCTCCATCTCAACCATCTTTATCTCGGGCAGTGTACCCTTGTCGTAGAGGTTCTTCAGCCGACGGTAGGCATCCTCGGCCTGATTCAGCGTGGCGGCACTGATTTCGTGAGCGCTGCGCACGTTCTGGCCGTCAACCTCGGCCATCGCCTGACCCTTCTTCACAAACTGGCCTTCCTCGACCATGACTCTCACCACGTTGCCGATGACGCCGAACGACACGTTGGCGCCATCTTCCTCAACGATCTTTCCCATATAGCTTTTGCCCACGACGTGCGAGCCTGCCTCTACCCTGACTGTCTTCACGTTGACCACGGTCTCACGCGCCGTCTGTTGTTTCTGCGAACACGATGTCGCCAACACGGCAGCCATCAGGGCCAGTACCATTGTTTTTCTCATCATTATCATTCTTAATTTAGTTTTCAGAGGATTTCCATTACTTCACCAGACGATGCGCCTCCTCCTCGGCGGCCTTCGGCATCGGCATGTCCTCTTCCTCTGGTTTAGGATAGTGAATGGGCTTGGCCCCATGATCCTGCAGCCAGATATGATTCAGCGTGAAAGCCAGCGACTCCAGCGTCAGCTCCCTGACCTTGGGCTTCAGTTCGCACTCCCACACCGTGATGCAGTGCCAGCCCATCTCAGCGAGCCGGCGCTGTTCCTCTTTGTCGCGCGACTTGTTTCTCCGTATCTTCGCCACCCAGAACTCCCTGTTCGTCGCCGGTATCTTGCAGCACGCCGAATTCTCAATAGCAGATTGTGAATCGCTAAATCGTAAATCAACATGGTGCCCATGCCAGAAGCAGCCGTTCACGAAGATACACGTCCTGTACTTCCTCAGCACGAGGTCGGGATGTCCAGGCAGCCGCTTATGGTTCAGCCTGTACCTGAATCCCCTACTCCACAGCCCACGCCGCACAATCATTTCGGGCTTCGTGTCCTTCGACCTGATAGCCGCCATATTCTTATGCCGCTGCTCTGTGGTTAGCTTGTCCATATTGATACTATCCTTCGTTTAGCCCGCAAATATACTCATTTCCCCCGAGAGTCAGCCGTTTTGACGCAGATTTTACACATTATTTAAGAGTTCACTTAAATCATAAAGTATCATAATATTTGGAGAGATTGTAGCGATAGTAGCGCGACATTTGCTATCTTTGCATAAAAATTTACGTGTTATGAAGAAGATTTTTGCTTGTCTGATGGCTACACTGGGCCTGACAACAGCCTGTGGCCAGCCGAATTTTAAAGATGCCGACGTGAAGGATTTTGCCGAACTGACCAAGGAGCCCGACGTCGTGCTGCTCGACGTCCGCACGGCAGCGGAGTTTGCCGAGGGGCACATCGAGGGAGCCCTCAACATCGACCAGAGCCAGAGCGACTTCGTCGGCCAAGTGCAAGCAGCCGTTCCCGCCGGCAAGAAGATAGCCGTCTACTGCCGCAGCGGGCGGCGCTCGGCCAATGCTGCCGGGCGGCTCGCTGACAAGGGCTACGAGTGCGTCAACCTGAAGGGAGGCATCGTGGCCTGGAAGGAGGCCGGACTGCCCGTGACGACTGCCAACTACGAGATTGACGTCTTCAAAACCCGCAGCGGCAAGACGGTCAGGATGCACGCCCTCGTCCACGCCAGTATCCGCATAGAGTATGACGGCAAGGAGATAGAGATTGACCCCGTGACGAAGCTGGGCAACAAGGTCATCGACTACACGCAAATGCCGAAAGCCGACTACCTGCTGGTGACCCACGAGCACGGCGACCACTACAGCCCTGAGGCCATCAAGACGCTGACCGGCGCGACGACGCGGCTGATAACCAACAAGCGCTGTGCCGACATGTACGGCAGCGGCGAGGTGATGGCCAACGGCGACAAGCTGCAGATAGCTGCCGACATCACGGTAGAGGCCGTACCTGCCTACAACACGACCGAGGGGCGGCAGCAGTTCCACCCCAAGGGCCGCGACAACGGCTATATCCTGACGCTCGACGGGCTGCGCATCTACATTGCCGGCGACACGGAGGACATTCCCGAGATGGCCGCAGTGGGCAACATCGACATTGCCTTCATGCCCTGCAACCAGCCCTACACGATGACTACCGAGCAGCTGGTACGAGCCGCCAGGACGGTCAAGCCCAAGGTGCTGTTCCCCTATCACTACGGCCAGACCGACGTGAGCGGCGTGCCGCAGACGCTGCAGGCCGACGGCATCGACGTCAGGATAAGACACTACGAATAGAACGGTGCGCGTGCACAAAATCTGCCCATTTGCTTGCACGTTTGGAATTTATTGCGTAACTTTGCAACCGCGAAACAACAAATCGTTATGGCAAAGAAAGAAAATACCAGGATAAAGGATATTGCGCTGCGTGCAGGCGTGAGCGTCGGCACCGTCGACCGCGTGCTGCACAACCGTCCCAACGTGTCGAAGAAGTCGCTCGACAAGGTGAACAAGGCGCTCGAGGAGATGGACTATCAGCCCAACATGTATGCCTCGGCGCTGGCCTACAACAAGACCTACACGTTCTACTGCCTGCTGCCCAAGCACGAGTCGGAGGCCTACTGGGAGGAAATCGAGGAGGGCTGCCTGGCCGCCTGCGAGCACAGGCGCGACTTCGGCATCTCGGTGGAGTTCAGCTACTACAACCGCTTCGACCTGAAGACGTTTGAGAAGGCGACGGCCGACTGCCTGAAGCAGCAGCCCGACGGCATCATCGTGGTGCCAGCCTCGCTCGAGCTGACGCGCAAGTTTACCGACCGGCTCCACGAGCAGCAGACGCCGTTCATACTGCTCGACTCCTACATGCCCGACCTGCGGCCGCTGTCGTTCTACGGTCAGGACTCGTTCCAGAGCGGCTACTTCGCCGCCCGCATGCTGATGCTCATAGCCTGGAAGGAGAAAGAGATCATGCTGATGAAGCAAATGCGCGACGGCAACGTGGCATCGAAGCAGCAGGAGAACCGCGAGACGGGCTTCCGCCACTACATGCGCGACCACTACCCCGACATCAAGATAACCGAGGTGAACCTGCCGCTCGACGAGGCGCCCGAGAACTACGACAAGATTCTGGACGACTTCTTCCGCGAGCATCCACAGGTACACCATTGCATCACGTTCAACTCGAAGGCCCACCTCGTGGGCGAATACCTGCTGCATGCCAACCGCCGCGACATCCAGATCATGGGCTACGACATGGTGCCCAAGAACGAGGTCTGCGTGCGCGAGGGCAGCATCTCGTTCCTCATTGCCCAGCACGCCTACCGTCAGGGCTACTCGTGCATCGACTCGCTCTTTGAGGCCATCGTGCTGAAGAAGAAGGTGAACCCCGTGAACTACATGCCCATCGAAATCCTGACGAAGGAGAACGTCGACTTCTACCGAAGAACATTCAAAGGCTAAGCCGACGGGCTCTATTTACGATTTAGCGATTTTCGATTTACGATTGGTTACTCAGTCGCAAAGAGACAAATCGGAAATCGGAAAACACATAAATCGAAAATCGAAAATCAAGAAAATCGAAAATAATAAAGGCAAACTATGGAACTTAAAACTTATCTGAAAATCAATCCGGCTGACTCGGTAGTGGTCTGCCTGCAGCCGAAGAAGAAGGGTGACATCATTGAGGCCGGCGACGAGCGCGCCGTGCTCAATCAGGACGTGCCCGCAGGCCACAAAGTGCTGCTGCGCGACGTCAAGGCTGGCGACGACATCATCAAGTACGGCTACCCCATAGGCCACGCACGGCGCGACCTGAAGGCTGGCGACTGGGTGAACGAGGACAACCTGCAGACCAACCTCAGCGGCACGCTGGAGTACACATACCAGCCTGTAGGCAAGGAGCTTAGCATCCCCGTCGAGAACCGTTGCTTTAAGGGCTACCGCCGCAAGAACGGCGACGTAGGCGTGCGCAACGAGATATGGATTGTGCCCACCGTGGGCTGCGTCAACGGCATTGCCGAGCGGCTGGCCCGCCAGCTGCGCCAGGAGACGGGCTGCGAGGGCATCGACAGCGTCTACGCCTGGCACCACAACTACGGCTGCTCACAGCTGTCGGAGGACCACGAGAACACGCGGAAGGTGCTGCGCGACATTTGCCTGCACCCCAATGCCGGCGCCGTGCTGGTGCTGAGCCTGGGCTGCGAGAACAACCAGCCTGAGGACTTCATGAAGATGCTGGGCGACTACGACCGCGACCGCATCCGGCTGCTCGTCACCCAGCGCGTTGAGGGCGACGAGGTGGAGGCCGGCATGCAAGTGCTGCGCGAGCTCTACGACATAGCCCGCCAGGACCGCCGCGAGGAGGTGCCCGTGTCGGAGCTGCGCGTCGGACTGAAGTGCGGCGGCTCTGACGGCTTCAGCGGCATCACGGCCAACCCGCTGGTGGGCGAGTTCAGCGACTGGCTCGTGGCTCAGGGCGGCACAAGCGTGCTGACCGAGGTGCCCGAGATGTTCGGCGCCGAGACCATCCTGATGAACCGCTGCCGCACGCCCGAGCTGTTCGAGCAGACGGTGTCGATGGTCAACAACTTCAAGAACTACTTCCTCTCGCACGGCGAGCCCGTAGGCGAGAACCCCAGCCCGGGCAACAAGGCGGGCGGCATCTCCACCCTCGAGGACAAGGCGCTGGGCTGCACGCAGAAGTGCGGCAAGGCCCCCGTTAGCGGCGTCATGGAGTATGGCGACCGGCTGACGGCTAAGGGTCTGAACCTGCTGTCGGCTCCCGGCAACGACCTTGTGGCCTCTACGGCGCTGGCCTCGTGCGGCTGCCACATCGTGCTCTTCACGACGGGTCGCGGCACGCCCTTCGGCACCTTCGTCCCGACCATGAAGATAGCCACCAACCCCACGCTGGCCAAGAACAAGCCGCGCTGGGTCGACTTCTCGGCCGGCCAGCTCGTCGAGGGGCGCACCATGCAGGAGCTGCTGCCCGAGTTCATCGACAAGGTGCTCAGCGTGGCCAGCGGCGAGAAAGCCCGCAACGAGGAGAACGACTACCGCGAAATCAGCATCTTCAAGAACGGCGTCACGCTGTAAATCGAAAATCGAAAATCGAAAATCGTCAATGAGACATGGCTTGACCGCGCTGTCACCGCTCATGGTGTTTATAGGCCTCTACCTGGTCACCAGCATCGTTGCAGGCGACTTCTACAAGGTGCCCATCACCGTAGCGTTCATGGCAGCTTCGGTCTATGCCGTCATCGTCAGCGGGGGCCGGCCGCTCAGGCATCGCATCGACACCTTCTCGAAGGGAGCCTCCACGCCCCAGATGATGCTCATGATCTGGATTTTCGTGCTCGCCGGAGCCTTTGCCAACTCGGCCAAGGCCATGGGAGCCATCGACGCGACGGTCGACCTGACGCTCGCCCTGCTGCCGCCCCAAATGCTCATGGCGGGGCTCTTCCTGGCCGCCTGCTTCATATCGCTCAGCATAGGCACGTCGGTGGGCACCATCGTCGCCCTGACGCCCATAGCGGCAGGCGTGGCCGACCAGACGGGAGCCTCGGTCCCCATGCTCACGGCCGTCGTCGTCGGCGGCTCGTTCTTCGGCGACAACCTCTCGTTCATCAGCGACACCACCATTGCCGCCACGCAGACGCAGGGCTGCAAGCTGTCCGACAAGTTCCGCGTCAACTTCTTCATCGTCATGCCCGCCGCCCTTGCCATTCTCGTGGTCTACGTCATCATGGGCATGGAGATGGAGTCGGCGCCCGCCGTCAGCGACATACGGCTGCTGAAGGTGCTGCCCTACCTCGTCGTGCTCGTCTGCGCCGTCTTCGGCATGAACGTCATGGCCGTGCTCACCCTGGGGCTCGTCCTGACCGGCATCATCGGCATCGCCGACGGCAGCTACGACCTCTACGGCTGGTTCGGCGCCATGGGCGACGGCATACTCGGCATGGGCGAGCTCATCATCATCACGATGATGGCGGGCGGACTGCTCGAGATTATCCGCCAGCAGGGCGGCATCGACTTCATCATCAGCCGGCTCACACGCCGCGTCAGCAGCAAGCGGGGCGCCGAGCTCTCGATAGCCGCTCTGGTGTCGATGGTCAACGTCTGCACGGCCAACAACACGGTGGCCATACTGACCGTAGGCGGCATTGCCAAGCACATAGGCGACAAGTTCGGGCTCGACAACCGCAAGTGCGCCTCGCTGCTCGACACGTTCTCGTGCTTCGCCCAGGGACTCATCCCCTACGGCGCTCAAATGCTCATGGCTGCCGGACTGGCCGAGCTCAACCCCATCGCCATACTGCCCTACCTCTACTATCCGTTCGCCCTCGGCGCCGTCGCCCTGCTGGCCATCGTCCTACGTTATCCACGCCGATACTCATGAACATCATCGAACGCAACTTCTACCGCCTGCTGCGGGCCGGAGCCTTCGGCACCGACGAGCAGATTGAGCCACTCTCAGCCTGGAAGTGGAACCGGCTCTACCAGATGTCGGAGATGCACGACGTGGCGCCCCTGCTCTATCAGGGCATCGAGCGCTGCCGCGACCAGTTTTTCCTGCAGATTCCCGACGAGCTGATGCAGCAGTGGAGCCAGGCCAGCTGTCACGGCACCGACGACCAGAACGAAATGCTGGCTCCCGACCACCTGACCAACCCCCTGCTCGACCACAAGCTGCAGGACATTCTCGACCAGGAAGACTCGAACACCGAGACGCGCACCGCACTGCTCCACCTCTTAGGCACCAGCCGCTTCATCATGAACGCCGGCATACCCGTGAAGCGCATCGCCGAACTGGGCATCTTCATACGCGAGTCGGCCAACCGCATTGACTACGACAAGCTGCACACCTGGATTGAGAGCCTCCGGCTGGCGAGCATGGCCCAGCTGACGGCCGTCATGATGGTCAGGCTGCTCGGCTTCGATCCCGACGAGCTGCCCTTCATGCAGCAGACCACCGACGAGCAGATGGAGCGCCAGATACGCGACATGTTCCGCCAGAAGAACTCGCACGCCGAGGAGTGGTACTTCTCGCAGGGCAAGGACATCTTCGTCCACACCTCCAACTCGTCGGCCATGATGTGGAGCGTGCGCCGCTCGGCCAAGTTCTTCAGCTACTACCCCGCCGAAACGCTCACCAACTTCGTCTCGTCGTTCGCCCACTCCCTGTCGCACATCGAGGAATAGCCTGCATAATATATAGTGCGTTTTCTCGCGCGCGCCGCCGGTTCCGGTTAGCTAATTGGCCATTTTAGCTGTTTCAACTGCGGGGGTCAGACGTCTTAACTGCCACAGTCGGCCGTCGCCCGGCGACTTCTTGTATACAGATGCAAAGGTACAAAAAAAATCCGAATCCACCTAATTTTCAGGCAAGAAATTCGCGGAAAATCAAACTTAGCGTTACAGTGTTACAGTTGTTACAGTTGTTACAGTTGTTTTTTGATGATAGCAAAATCCGCAAAATATTTTTATATTTATATATATTATATATAATATATAAATATAACAATTTCTTACGACAAATTTGAATGCATATTTTTAACTGTAACAACTGTAACACTGTAACAACTGTAACACAACAAGCGCACAGGGGACGGCGCAGAGAGAGGGAGAGAGAAAATGAATGTGCTATGTAAATGGGCCAAAAACGAAAAGTTTATATTTTAAAATTTGGCCCCCTCAGTTTTTTTTCGTACCTTTGCAATGCATTTGAGAACTAAGGCATTCAGCACTGCCGGATTGGCCACCCAGCACCGCGAAATTGCCAAGTTTGCAAAACAAAGCCAACGGCTGACAGCTGACAGCTAAAAGCCCCGATTATTAACCCTTAAATCAAAACACACACTACTATGGCAGTACAAAACACTATTCCAATGCTTGTAGATCTCTACAAGAACAACAACACGGCTTCGAAGACCTACGGTCAGTACTACGGACGGGTTTTCCCGCGCGACGGTCTGAACCTGAAGGGATTCGCCAAGCACCTCTCTGAACACGGCAAGCTGGCCTCGTACGAGATGCTGGTACTGGTGCTCCAGAACATCGTCGACTGCATGCGCCACCTGCTGCTCGAGGGCGTCCCCATCAAGCTCGAAGGCCTCGGCACGTTCCGCGCCGGCATCGAGGGCTTGGGGTCGGCAACCATCGATGGCTACCGCACCGACTCGAACATCAAGGGCATCCGCATCAACTTCCTGCCCGAAGGCTCGGGCGACGAGGAGGACAAGCTCACCAAGAAGGTGCTGCTGAAGCAGGCCACCTTCCAGATGAATGACTACGTGCAGGTGCACTACAAGACCGTTGACGGCAAGAAGGTGTCCTATCAGGAGCGCACGCCCATCAGCCAGATCAAGAACAAGAACGCTGATCCGGATCCCGAACCGTAAGCTACGGCCCATTCCGAGGGTACCAACGGACTACTCACAGGGGGCACTCGTGATTCCCCCTGTGATTCCGTTAAAAGCTGTCATTACCCTCTTAATCAAGTCTGTGTAACAAAAGAACCGTCCCGCTGTTACAGAGTCCCGCTGTTACAGGCTTGATAGTCTCTCAATCCATAGATATAATTCAATTGAGTTAAAAATGCTCTTATTTGTACCATCATTTTAGTTACATGGCAGAACTACGGCTCAAAGACGGGAAGGGGACGGGGGGCGGTGATGATGCTGGGGATGCGCTCGAAGATGGCGCGGATGCGGGAGGTGTCGAACTTCGGCGAGCGGTCGTAATAGTAGATGCCGTTCTTCTCCTGCTCGACGTCGGTAATCTGGGTGTAGCAGAAACCGACGACGTTGGGACACTGCCTGAGGGCGTCGACCTCGTCCTGCAGGATGCGGTAGAAGTCGTCGAGGGTGTCGATGTTCGAGCCGTAGCCCCACGACGTGCTGCGCTCCTCGGGGCGTATCCAGGGGAGGCCGCCAAACTCGTCGACCATGTAGGGCTGACCGTCGTAGCGGGCGAGGAAGGACTTGTCGGCCTGGTTGCGGTAAGGCTCGCGGCCTTTGTGGAAAGTAAGCTGAGCGACGAGCTTCTTCGGGTCGCGCTCGTAGTTGTGAACCGACCAGATGTCGGTGCGCACGTGGCCGTCGCCGCTGACGTCGTTGACGGGCCGCGTGGGGTCGATGGCTCGTGTGAGGCGGTAGACGTCGTCGACCATGTGGGTATACACGCCGGAGCCGTTGCTGCCCCAGGTCTCGTTGAAAGGTGTCCACGTGACGAGCGACGGGTGGTTGCGGTCGCGCTCTACGAGCTCGGTCCACTCGGCGATGAAGTTGCGGGCGGCGAGATCGCTGTTGACGTTGAGTCCCCACGAGGCTGACTCGCCCCAGGTGAGGTAGCCCAGACGGTCGGCCCAGTAGTAATAGCGCTCCTCGAACGACTTCTGGTGGAGGCGGGCGCCGTTGAAGCCTACGGCCTTCGACAGTTCGATGTCGCGGCGCAGGGCATCGTCGGAGGGTGCGGTCCAGATGCCGTCAGGATAAAAGCCCTGATCAAGCACGAGGCGCTGGTAGTAGGGCTGATTGTTGAGGTAGAAATAGCCCTCACTCACATGGACCTTGCGCATGCCGGCATAGGACTGTATGCGGTCGATGACCTTGCCGGCGCGGCTCACCTCGTAGGTGACGTCGTAGAGGAAGGGGCTCTCGGGCGACCACAGCTTGGGCTTCTTGACGGGCAGCACGACGACGGCGCCATTGGTACACGACGCAACGGCCGAAGCCACGAGCCGCTTGCCGTCGAAGAGCTTGACGGTGAGATTGTTAGCAGTGCTCTCCTTGAAGAAGCGCGGATGGACGACGAGCTGCTGCTGGTCGATGTCAGGGACGGCGAAGACTGACTCCAGGCCCTCCTGGTCGACGGGTTCCAGCCAGACGGTCTGCCAGATGCCGGTAGTGCGGGTGTACATGCAGCCGTTGGAGTAGAGCTCGAAGGCCTGCTTGCCGCCCGTCTGAAAGCCGTCGCGCAGGTTGTCCTTAACCCATACCACGAGGTTGTGACTGGTGCCGGGCTGTGCCAGACGGGTGACGTCGAACGAGAACGACGAGCCGCTGCCGTAGTGGGTACCCACCTCGTGGCCGTCGATGAAGACGTGGGTCTCGTAGTCGGAGGCACCGAAGTTGAGGCGCACCTGACGGCCCTCCCACGAGGCGGGAACGGTGAGCGTGCGCTGATACCACACGGCGGGGATGAAGTCGGTGTAGGCGATGCCCGACAGCCGGCTCTCGGGGCAGAAGGGTACGGTTATCTTACGGTCGAACGAGGTGGCCTCGTGCCACTTGCGCTCCAGGCCCGTCTGCCCGAAGTCGAAGGCGAAGTTCCACTCGCCGTTCAGGTTCAGCCACTCGGCCCGCTCGAACTGCGGGCGCGGATACTCAGCGCGGGGCACTGCCCGTACTGCGCTAACGGCCAGCAGCAGGGCAACTGCGGTAAAGATGGTCTTTTTCGTCATTCTATGCAATTTTTTTATAATGTCGTTACACAGCAGGTTCTTTTGTTATATTACAAAAAATCCCCTCCCTTGAAGGGGAGGGGCAGTATCTTTTTGAAGTTGAGTAAATTAGTCGCCCCTCCCTCCGACTCCTCCCCTGCGACGGGAGGGGAGAGGTGCAACTGTTTACTATCCGTTCATCGAGAGGAGGAACTCCTCGTTGGAGCGCGTCTTGACCAGACGGTCGCGGATGGTGCCCATAGCCTCGATGGGGTTCATCTCGGCAATGAACTTGCGGGCTACCCACATGCGGTTGAGCGTGGTCGGGTCTTGCAGCAGGTCGTCGCGGCGCGTCGACGACTGTACGAGGTCGATGGCCGGGAATATGCGCTTGTTTGAGAGCGAACGGCTGAGCTGGATTTCGGAGTTACCCGTACCCTTGAACTCCTCGAAGATGACCTCGTCCATCTTGGAGCCGGTGTCGACGAGTGCCGTAGCGATGATGGTGAGCGAGCCTCCGCCCTCGATGTTACGGGCAGCACCGAAGAAGCGCTTGGGCTTCTGCAGGGCGTTGGCATCGACACCGCCGGTGAGCACCTTACCCGAAGCGGGCGCAACGGTGTTGTATGCGCGAGCCAGTCGGGTGATGGAGTCGAGGAAGATGACGACGTCGTGGCCGCACTCTACCATGCGCTTGGCCTTCTCGAGCACGATGCCTGCAAT
>JAEEGH010027625.1_pt1 | contig 11220 bp, 6 predicted proteins | sample 9134181 | NCBI WGS metagenome assembly JAEEGH01 (sample SAMN16246544, study PRJNA631951) | gut metagenome | biome: gut microbiome; feature: rumen; material: DP-attached | host: Bos | place: Iran: Karaj | collected 2018-10 | reverse complement strand
GTTCCTTTAGGGGCTGCGCTTTAGGGCGCAGCCCTTTTTTGTGGGAGTCAAAGAGAACCGTCCCCGCTGACTCCCCATATTTAAGAATAAGATGCCAAAATGTGATAAGAAAAAACCAGCCCATAAGCATAAACTAATATCTGTAAGAATGACCTTTTTTCAACATTACATAAATAAAAGGGGTACGCAATGAACAGAGAAGAAGCTAGAAATAGGGCAAAAGAGCTGGTTGCCAAGATGACAGTCGAAGAGAAGGCATCTCAGCTTCGTTATGACTCACCTGCAATAGACAGGCTGGGTGTTCCGGCCTACAACTGGTGGAATGAGGCACTTCACGGTGTTGCAAGAGCCGGCACAGCCACCATGTTTCCACAGGCAATTGCACTGGCTGCAGCCTTTGATGAAGACCTTATGAAGCAGGTCGGCGAGGTTATCGCAGAGGAAGGCAGAGCCAAGTACAACGAGCAGGCAAAGCGCGGTGACAGAGACATTTACAAGGGACTTACCTTCTGGTCACCAAACGTTAATATCTTCCGTGATCCGAGATGGGGACGCGGACATGAGACCTACGGAGAGGATCCGTTCCTTACAGGAACCCTGGCAGTTCCTTTTATAAAGGGAATTCAGGGAGACGGAGAGTACATGAAGGCAGCAGCTTGTGCCAAGCACTTTGCTGTTCACTCGGGACCTGAGGGCGAAAGACATTTCTTCGATGCCAAGGCCAGCAAGAAGGACCTCGAGGAGACTTACCTTCCTGCATTTGAAGCCTGCGTAAAAGAAGGAAATGTCGAGGCAGTAATGGGAGCTTACAACAGGACCAACGGAGAACCCTGCTGCGCTAACAAGCCACTTATGGTTGACCTTCTTCGTGGCAAATGGGGATTTAAGGGACACTTCGTATCAGACTGCTGGGCTATCCGTGATTTCCACGAGAATCACAAGGTTACAGCAACAGCTGAGGAATCGGTTAAGCTGGCCCTGGAGATGGGATGCGATGTGAACTGCGGATGTACCTACCAGAAGATGATGAATGCTTACAGAGCAGGACTTATCACAGAGGAGCAGATTACAGAGTCAGCAGTAAGACTCTTTACAACAAGATTCCTTCTTGGAATGTTTGATAAGACTGAGTACGACAATATTCCGTTCACAGTGGTTGAGTGCGACGAGCACCAGAAGGTTGCAAGCAGAGCTGCAGCTGAGAGTATAGTTCTTTTAAAGAATGACGGACTCCTTCCGCTGGATAAGACAAAGCTTAAGACCATTGGTGTAGTAGGACCAAACGCCGATTCAAGAATAGCACTTCAGGGTAACTACCATGGAACATCATCAAGATTCGTGACCGTCCTTGAAGGTATTGAGGATAAGGTAGAGGGAAGTGCAAGAGTTCTTTATTCTGAAGGATGCGATCTCTGGAAGCCAAACCTCAGCAACCTTTCAGACCAGGACTATCCCGACAGACTCTCTGAAGTTCAGACCATCGCTGATTACTCAGATGTAATGGTAGTTGTAGTAGGACTTGATGAGAACCTCGAGGGTGAGGAAGGAGATGCAGGTAACCAGTTTGCATCAGGAGACAAGGTAAACCTTGAGCTTCCTATTCCTCAGAGACAGCTCCTTAATTCCGTTCTTGCATGTGGCAAGCCAACAATAGTCATTAACATGTCCGGAAGCTCCATTAACCTCGGTGTTGCTCAGGACAAGGCTGCTGCAGTCATCCAGGCATGGTATCCGGGAGCAAAGGGCGGAAGAGACGTTGCAGACATCCTCTTCGGCGATGTATCACCTTCAGGTAAGCTTCCTGTAACCTTCTACAAGTCAACGGATGATCTTCCTGACTTTAAGGATTACTCCATGAAGAACAGGACTTACAGATACTTTGAGGGAACACCTCTTTATCCTTTCGGATACGGACTCACATATGGTAAGTGCAGCGTAAAGGATGTGGATGTTGAGCTTGTTAAGGATGACAAGGGCGAGTTTGCCGGAGCCAAGGTTACAGCTACAGTTGTAAACGAGGGCCAAAGAGATACTGACGAGGTTGTTCAGATCTACATCAAGGACACAGGTTTTGAGTTTGCAATTCCAAATCCAAGCCTTTGCGGATTTAAGAGAGTTCACCTTGCTGCCGGAGAAGAGAAAAAGGTTGTTGTTGATATAAACAGAAAGGCCTTTACTTCTGTAGACGAAGAGGGAGTCAGAGATCTCTTTTCCAAGAATTTCACCATCTACGCAGGCACATCACAGCCCGATAAGAGATCGGAAGAACTCACCGGTGTTAAATGTGCAGCCAAAGATGTACAGCTTTAATAAATTTCAAATACAAGCATAGTAAAAATGAATAGAAATATGGGCATTTTTTCTGCAAATTTGTAATGTTGTATTTTAAGTTGTATTATTATATATTTTTTTTGAACACGTATTTTAATGCGTGAGACGGGGGTATGAATATGAAATATCTTATAGGAATTGATGTTGGAACTTCAGCAACCAAGACGGTTCTTTTTGATGAGAACGGCGCTGTTGTTGCTGAGAGAGCTTACGAGTATCCCATGTACACTCCCCAGAACGGCTGGGCTGAGCAGGATGCTTATGACTGGAAGAAGGCTTCACTTGAGACTGTAGCTGCAGTTGTTAAGGAAGCGCTTGATTCAGGTAAGGTATCAGATGCTGCAGATATCAAGGGCATCGGTATCTCCGGACAGATGCACGGACTTGTAATGCTGGATGAAAACGGCGAAGTGATCAGACCTTCAATCATCTGGTGCGACCAGAGAACAGGCGATGAAGTAGAAGAGATGCTTAAGATCATGCCTCGTGAGAAGTGGATCGAGATCACAGCCAATCCTCCTCTTACAGGATGGACAGCTGCCAAGATCTTATGGGTTCGCAACAAGGAGCCTGAGAACTACAAGAAGTGCAGACACATTCTTTTACCTAAGGATTACATCAGATACGTTCTGACCGGTGAGTTCGCTACAGAGGTTTCAGATGCATCAGGAATGCAGCTGATGGATGTTTCAAAGCGTGACTGGTCACAGGAAGTTTTGGACAAGCTCGAAATCGACAGAGCACTCCTTGGCAAGATGTATGAGTCCTGCGAGGTTACAGGAACTCTTTTACCTGAGATCGCAAGTCAGCTCGGACTTACTACAGATACTGTAGTTGTCGGAGGCGCAGGCGATAATGCAGCTGCTGCTGTAGGAACCGGCGTTGTAAGAGAGGGAACAGCCTTCACAACCATCGGAACTTCAGGCGTTGTATTTGCACATACAGACAAGGTATCCATCGATCCTAAGGGCAGAGTTCACACATGCTGCTGCGCAGTACCGGGCGCATGGCACATCATGGGCGTTACCCAGGCAGCAGGTTTCTCACTCAAGTGGTTCAGAGACAACTTCTGCCAGAGCTATATAGAAGAAGCCAAGGAAAAGGGAGTTGATCCCTATGACCTTATAAATGCGGATATCGAGACCGTTCCCGTTGGATCAGACAGACTTATCTATCTGCCATATCTTAACGGTGAGAGAACACCACACCTTGATGACAAGGCAAGAGGCGTGTTCTTCGGACTTTCAGGTATCCACACAAGAAAGCATCTCTTAAGAGCAGTTATGGAAGGCGTTTCCTACTCACTCTGCGACTGCAACGATATCCTTAACGAGATGGGTATCAGTGTAAAAGAGATGATGGCCTGCGGCGGAGGCGGAAAGAGCAAGATCTGGAGACAGATGCTCTCAGACCTCTACGGATGCAAGGTTGCAACCATCAACCAGGAACAGGGACCTGCTCTTGGCGTAGCAATCCTGGCAGGCGTAGGCAGCGGAGTATATGCAAGCGTACAGGAAGCCTGCGACAAGCTTATCACTAAGGCAAAAGAGACTGAGCCTGTAGCAGATAACGCTGCTAAGTATGCAGAGTACCACAAGCTTTACAAGAAGCTCTATGCAGACCTTAAGGATGACTACAAGGCACTTGCCGAGCTTTGATAAACGTATCTTTGGAGGCGCAAGCCTCTGGAAATAGAACAATATTTCTGAGAGTAGAAAGGGGATTATTATGATTAACATTCCAGATTTAAAAATCGGTATCGTTGCAGTTAGCCGTGACTGTTTCCCGGCATCACTTGCTGTAAACAGAAGAAAGGCTCTTATCGATGCCTACAAGAAGAACTTTGATGAGAAGGATATCTATGAGTGTCCTGTATGTATCATCGAGAGCGAGATCCAGGCTATGGAAGCTCTTGAGGATATCAAGAAAGCCGGATGTAACGCACTTTGCGTATATCTTGGAAACTTCGGACCTGAGATTTCAGAGACACTTATCGCTGAGAAGTTCGACGGACCGGTTATGTTCTGCGCAGCAGCAGAGGAGTCACAGAATGACCTTATCGACGGCAGAGGAGATGCTTACTGCGGAATGCTCAATGCAAGCTACAACCTCCACCTTCGCGGCGTAAAGGCTTATATTCCTGAGTACCCTGTAGGAACAGCTGAAGAGTGCGCTAAGATGATCAACGAGTTCGTGCCTATCGCAAGAGCTATCTATGGTCTTTCAAACCTCAAGGTTATCGCATTCGGACCTCGTCCTATGAACTTCCTTGCATGTAACGCACCTATCCAGCAGATCTACAACATCGGTGCTGAGGTTGAAGAGAACTCAGAGCTTGACCTCTTCGAGAGCTTCAACAAGCACGCAGGTGATCCAAGAATCGCTGACATCAAGGCTGACATGGAGAAAGACCTCGGCGCAGGCAACAAGAAGCCTGAAATCCTTGAGAAGCTTGCTCAGTACGAGCTTACACTTCTTGACTGGATCGAGGAGCACAGAGGAAGCAAGAAGTTCGTATGTATCGCCGGAAAGTGCTGGCCTGCATTCCAGACTCAGTTTGGTTTCGTTCCTTGCTACGTTAACTCAAGACTTACAGGACGCGGAATTCCTGTATCCTGCGAAGTAGATATCTACGGTGCAATTTCTGAGTTCATCGGAACATGCATCAGTAACGACGCTGTTACACTTCTTGATATCAACAACTCTGTACCTGATGATATGTACGAGCAGTCAATCAAGAATCAGACAAGCTACAAGCACACAGATACATTCATGGGCTTCCACTGCGGAAATACATGCACAAGCAAGCTTTCAAGCTGCGAGATGAAGTTCCAGAGAATCATGGCTCGTAACCTTCCTGAGGAAGTTACACAGGGAACACTTGAGGGTGACATCATTCCCGGTGATATCACATTCTACAGACTGCAGAGCACATCTGACAACCACCTTCGTGCATATGTTGCACAGGGAGAAGTTCTCAATACTCCTACAAAGTCCTTCGGTGGTATCGGTGTATTCGCTATTCCTGAGATGGGAAGATTCTACAGACACGTTCTTATCCAGAACAACTTCCCTCACCACGGAGCAGTTGCTTTCGGACACTTTGGAAAGGCACTCTTTGAGGTATTCAAGTATGTTGGAGCAGAGACAATCGGCTACAATCAGCCTGCATCTCTTCCTTATCCAACAGAGAATCCTTTCGCATAATTTATCGACGACTGAAAAAGTCCTCTCCGCTTTCACCGGCGGAGGGGGCTTTTACTTTGCAATTGATACTAACGGCAGTATTTGATATAGTGAACTCAATTGCGAAAGGCAGTAAGTATTAACATAGAAGGAGCATTACGCATGAAGATAGTGATCGCTGACAAAGACAGTGTCGGAACTGATATGGACTACAGCATTTATGATGAGCTGGGAGAGGTTACTTATTATGATGATAAGGTAACTGAGGAAAATGCGGCAGAAAGGCTTAAGGGCGCTAACGTCCTTGTGATCAACAAGAGTCAGATCACGGATAAGCTCCTGGATGCAGCGCCGGACCTTGAACTCATCTGCGAGTTCGCAACCGGGTTTGACAACGCCAACATTCCGGCCTGTGACAGACACGGAGTAAAGGTTGCAAATGTTGTGAACTACTCAACTGCATCCGTTGCCCAGCACACCTTCGCCATGCTCTTTTATCTGATGGAGAATCTCCGCCACTATGATGAATTTGTTAAGAGCGGAGCTTATGCAAACCAGACTCATTTCTGTTGTCTGGATATTCCATTCGATGAGCTTGATGGCAAGACCTACGGAATCGTCGGCATGGGAAATATCGGAAGGAAGGTCGCCCAGATAGCGACAGCTTACGGCGCTCACGTTATCTTCTATGCTTCCTCCGGACACAGTGATTGCACAGAATACGAACAGGTAAGCTTTGACGAGCTTCTTGCAAGGTCAGACGTAATCTCCCTTCACTGTCCTTTATCCGACAGGACAAGAGATCTTTTTGACAAAAGAGCTTTCGAGAAAATGAAGAAAACCGCAATCCTCATAAATGTCGCAAGAGGCGCGGTTGTTGTGGAAAAAGACTTATCTGATGCCCTTATAAACGGAGAAATAGCCGCAGCAGGACTCGACGTTTTAAGTCCCGAGCCCATGGCTAAAGACTCAACACTATTAAAAATCCAGGATAGCGGTAAGCTCATCGTAACTCCGCACCTGGCCTGGGCCAGCACACAGGCCAGAACCCGTTGCTTGGACGAAGTTAAGAAGAACATTGTGAGCTGGATGGAAGGAAAACCAAGGAATATCGTGAACTGACTATGAAGACGCTTAGTACATTCTATTCAAAACATGACAAAACAATATACAGAGTTGTGATCGCTGCGCTCTTTGCACTGATCCTGTTTTTGCATATCTACAGATTGGATGAACTTCCAAGGGGACTTGAAGTCGATGAGCTGGGAATGGCTTATGATTCCTGGTGCATCGGAAACTTTGGCACCGACAGATATTTAAAGAGCTATCCGGTATACCTTAACAACTACGGCGGCGGACAGAGTGTTATGTACTGCTATCTGGCAGCTCCGTTCCTTAAGGCCGGTGGATTTAACGCTCTTGGTGCAAGGATGCCGGGCATGATCTTTTCCATGCTGACAGCCATCTTTGGTTTTCTTCTGATAAAGAAGACAAGAGGTAAAATGGCAGCTCTTATCTACTTGTTCCTGTTTGCAGCTTTGCCGTATTTTACCCAGTCGGGCAGGATTGCGCTTGACTGCAACCTTATGCTTGGCTGCACAGTGATCATCTTATATATTCTCGAGTATTGCCTTAGACAGGGAGAAGATGCGAAGTGGTGCTATCTGCTGCTGGGTATCGTAACGGGAATATCGCTCTATTCCTACGCCCTCAGCAACATGATACTTCCGCTGTTCTTTCTTTTGCTTTATCCGTTCCTTAGAATCTGCGGAAAGAGGATCACCTGGAAGCAGATTCTGATTTTCTTTATCCCGGCGCTTGTGATCTCAATTCCTCTGATCCTTGTGCAGGTGGTAAACATCGCCAAGACTCCGGACATGATGCTCGGCGTATTTACTGTTCCGAGAATCCAGTTCTACAGGCTCACCGAGATCTCTTTTGCCGAAATAAGACCCAACATCGGCTGGATATTCAGGAGCCTCTTCACCGCGGATAATCAGGAGTTTGATTCATTCCCACAGTTCGGTGCGCTCTATATCATATCGCTTCCGATGATCATCATAGGCGGCGTTATTACTGTTATTCGCCTTGTTAAGAGCATCAGGGAAAAGAGCTTTCTCTACGACGGAGTGATTCTTTTGTTCACCGTAGTTATGATGGCGATCGCGCTGGTTCTTCTGGGCGTTACAACCTACAGGATTAATGCGATCTTCTTTGGGCTGGTGTTCCTTATCATGGTGCCGATCGAAGCCTGCTTTAAGAAGCTCTTTAGCGGCGATGGAACAGAAATTACCCGCAGGATGTTTGGCGCGGTGGGAGTTCTTTTGGTGCTTGCTTACAGCATTTATTCCGTTGCGTTCCTAAATTACTACTTCACTAAATATGAAAATGACTATTATCCGCAGAGACTTTTTGCTGAGGATCCGACAGCTGTTTACGAATTTCTTGAGGAGCAGCCGGAGGATATAAAGAGCAGGCTGACTTACGTTGGAGGCGTCAACGAGGCCTACGCTTACTGGCTCTTTGCCATGAAGATTTCGCCCTATGACTATGACGTTAATGCTCTTGGCAACAACGGAGACGGCGAGAAGTTTCTTTTCTATGCTCCGGAGCCTTATACGACAGATGCAAACTATGTGCTTTATGTGCCGGAGGAAGAGACTGACACAAAGTTAAAGGCCATGGGCTTTACGCGCCATGACCTTGGTCCTTACGGTGTTTATTTGTTTGAGTGATGCACCTTTCGATCACTCAAGTGCTTTTTTTATCTGCTCAATGACGATCTTCAGTGCTTTGATCCTGGCGTATTTCTTGTCCACGGATTCAAGTACATACCAGGGTGCAAAGGTGGTGCTGGTCTTTGCGATCATCTCATCGATGGCACCCTCGTAGAGATCCCATTTCTCGCGGTTTCTCCAGTCCTCGTCAGTGATCTTCCACTGCTTCTCGGGAGTGTTCTGCCTGTCGTTGAAGCGCTCCAGCTGAGTCTCTTTGTCGATCTGAACCCAGAACTTGATGATTACTGCGCCCCAGTCGCTCAGCTCTTTTTCAAACTCATTGATCTCGTTGTAGGCTCTCTGCCAGTCGTTCTCGGAGCAGAACCCCTCAAGTCTTTCAACCATTACACGGCCGTACCAGGTCCTGTCGAAAATGGTGATGTGGCCGGTCTTTGGAAGTCTCGTCCAGAATCTCCACAGATAGTGACGGGCCTTTTCATGGGGCTCGGGACTGGCGATCGGCTCAACCACATAGTCTCTTGGATCTAAGGCCTCTGTGATCCTCTTTATGTTTCCTCCCTTTCCGGCAGCATCCCAGCCTTCGTAGGCAATGATTACAGGGATCTTCTTTCTGTAAACTTTGTTTCCAAGCTCTTTTAACTCCTTCTGAAGTCTGTCCAGCTCAGCATCGTAGTCCGCAGCAGATACCGTCTTGTCCTCAAGAGATATCTCAGAGAGCTTGCAGGATTTTTCAAGAGGGAAGGTGTTCTGAAGAATCGGAACATTCATCTTCTGGTTCTTGAGCGCGATATCTATGCCCTGATTAAGGAACTGCAAAACCTGGAGCTCTGCCCACTTCTTGTCTGTGGCATCGATGATGTACCACGGGGCGCGGGACTGATTGGTGTCGCTAAGGTACTTCTCAAATACCTCAAGACACCTGTCATAGTGCTTGTTCTGCAGAAGGTCGTCCTTGTCTACACGCCAGCTGGTGTCCTTGCTTCCCTGAAGGTTTTCCAGGCGCTTTTTCTGTTCCTTTTTGGATATATGGAAAAAGAACTTTATGACCAGATAACCGTTGTCGCAAAGCTGTCTTTCAATGACGTTTATTGAGTGAACTCTTTTTTGGTAAATCTCTTCGGTGAGCTTTTTATCAAGCACGCCGTCTACCACTTCCTCCATCCAGCAGGTATCAAAGAAGCGGAATTTGCCGGCTTCCGGAATTTCTTTAATGTATCTGTAGAGGAAGGGATATCTCTTTTCCTCGGGGCTTGGCTCCCTGTCCATGGTGGCAACCTTAAAAAATCTCGGGTCGATGTTCCTTATGACCTTACCGATCAGGGCACCCTTTCCTGCAGCGTTCCAGCCCTCAAACAAAACCATCACGGGAAGACCTGCTTCTTTTATCTTCATCTGGAATGCAGACAGACGGGCACGTTCTTCCTTGAGCTTTGTCTTCAGCTCTTCTTCATCCGGTAATTCGGCTTTTATAAAGTCTTTCAGCATAGGTCTTCCTCCTTAATTCTATAACGATTTTACAACAATATAATACCATAAAACCGCCCATAAATACGGGCCTGTTTTAATTGCCTTGGGTACATTTTTCACTTATAATAAATGTTAAGAAATCTGTAAAAAACGGGGTAGAGGTATGAAAAAAAGTTTGAAGAGAATCATCGTTTCTGCCGGAATGCTCGTGGGCATGCTGGCACTTTTACTTGTTTGTCCCGGAACAGCCATTGAAACAGAGGCTGTAGGTCCTGAGGTGGCAGTCGGAATCGACGTCTCCAAGTATCAGGGCGGAATCAACTGGGGCCAGGTAGCTTCTCAGGGCGTAAGGTTTGCCATGATAAGAGTCGGCACAACCAAGAAGGGCCTTGATGAGCAGTTCATCAACAACATCAACGGTGCAAATGCAGCCGGAGTGCGCACAGGTATCTACATTTATTCCTATGCAACAACACCGGAAGCTGCAGCAGCCGAGGCCAATCAGGTTTTGGCATGGATCGCACCTTATACAGTAACATTCCCCATCGCAATTGATATTGAAGACTCCTGCCAGAAGGGTCTTAATGCAGCACAGCTTCAGGCTATTGCTGATACTTTCTGCGGAATCATAAATGCAGCCGGCTACGAGCCAATGGTATATGCGAGCAGAAACTGGTTCATGGGAAGAATGCCTGCAGTATCATCAGCAAGATGGGTTGCACAGTACAATTCATTCTGCGATTATCCCGGTGACTATGCAATGTGGCAGTCAAGCTCCCACGCTACATATGCCGGAATTCCTACAAGAGTAGATGTTAACCACCTCTATGTTGACTACTTCTCAAGGATCATTCCTGAGGGCTTCAACAGCTGGGGCGGACATGTTTACTACTACCACAACTACCGCAAACAGTATGGCTGGATCAACCTTAGCGGCCAGAGATATCATGCGGATCCCAACGGATTTATCCAGACCGGATGGTTCCAGGATGAGAGCGGAATCTACTACCTCGATCCAAATCAGGGCGGCCTTGCACTTACAGGCTTTGCCGATATAGACGGAGCACGTTTCTACTTCAACGAGAATGGCCAGAGATGCACAGGTCTTTTGAACCTGGGTGGAACAGTATATTATGCCAATGCTGACGGCGTTTGCCAGAGAGGATTCTTACAGCTTGAGGACGGCATTCGTTACTTCGATGAGCAGTATGTGATGCGCACAGGTCTTACACAGATCGGCGACAAGCTCTATCTCTTCGATGCTAACGGACTTATGCTCACAGGTATGCATGCACTTGAGACCGGCCTTTACATGTTCGGTGCTGACGGTATCGCACTCAGCGGCTGGTGGGCTAATGAGCAGGGCCAGAGATATTACTTCGGACCCGGAAATGCAGCAGTAGTCGGACTTCAGACAATCGATAAGGCCAACTACATGTTTGGCGCTGACGGTGTTATGTTCACCGGCTGGTCAGGCGATGTGGCAAACAGATATTAC
>JAEEGH010027623.1_pt1 | contig 11221 bp, 7 predicted proteins | sample 9134181 | NCBI WGS metagenome assembly JAEEGH01 (sample SAMN16246544, study PRJNA631951) | gut metagenome | biome: gut microbiome; feature: rumen; material: DP-attached | host: Bos | place: Iran: Karaj | collected 2018-10 | reverse complement strand
CAGGAAATACACTCCAGCCGACAGCCTGTCGTAATCCTAAATATTCTTCTGTGGTAATTGTATTTGTGATTTTTATATCCATGTTTTTTTACCTCATTATGTACGTCATTACTATTTTATAGAATGTTCTTTGTACCACTGCTCGTGCCACTGTGGATCCCAGCTGTTTTCTATGCAGTAGAGTGTGTGTTTGTTTGTCTGCCAGTTTATGCGGAGGATGTAGATGTCGCCGCTTGGATGAATTGCGATGGACTCTATTTCTTCATCTGGTGATGTACAATTTATCTCCAATTCATCGTCGTTCCAAATGTTTACTTCTTTATTATCATATATCTGATAATTTATATGATTGATTGTAGTTCCCGCCCAATAATAAACATCACCATTTAAAGTCAAATATTTACCTTTATATAAACCAAGGTTTTTCATATCATATCCAGAAGAAAACAATTCCAGAGTCTGGTCTGGATTTTTATAATTCTTTCGGTTTTCTGCGTCATTCATTCCCGGATGAACTATACTGTGTAAATTATCATATTTATCATGGAAAAACAAAATATCTGTTGATTCATCATAGTAAACAAAATCATCCCAAAAAATATCATTTATGCTAACCTGAAATTTTCGCTTTCCAGTTTTAATGTTTACTGCCAGATAAGAAGTATATGTCCACGAATAATATAAATAATCACTGCTTACTCTGTGTAATCCATAAAGACATGGTAAATCTGATAAATCATATTTATATTCTTTTTCAGGAAGATGGGTTTTATCTGCCAGCTTAAAGGTTGTAAGTTTGTCCCAGTTATAAATAAAAAAATCTCCATTATCATTTATGAATAAACGATTGCCGGTTTCATCATCCTGTGGTGCAACTTTTTCTGATGGCCTTATGGAAATAAGGTTTTTGTCGTTATTATATTCCTGAACTTTTTTTATTTCATATTCATTGGCAAATAAGAGGTTCGCAAAAATTAGAAGGAAGGTTGTGATAATTGATTTCTTCATTTTCAAATCTCCAGATTTATTGATTTTTTCTCTCTACTATTGTTGGTTTTATTATAATAAGTAGAGAGTGTGTTATACAATGTGCGGTTTGTTATGGGATGCGGCGGGGGTTTTAGGGGGTGTCTGAACTGAACCCTTTTTTATAAACAAAATTATGCGGCATTTTGAGCTCTAAATTCAATAGGGCTCAGACCGTTTAATACCATTTTAATACGCTCTGTATTGTAATATGTAATATATTCAATCAGAGCTTTTTTAAATTCTTCTACCGAACAGAATTTATTCATGTAATAAAATTCGGTTTTCAAAAGTCCGAAAAAGTTTTCAGCCATGCAGTTATCAAGGCAGTTTCCTTTTCTGGACATGCTTTGTATTACTCCTTTATCTTTCAGCATTTGGGCATATTTCTCTGTTCTGTAATGCCATCCCTGGTCAGAATGAATAATCAGACCTGTAAGCTTTTCATATTTTTCAAAAACCTTGCTAATCATCTGGCACACAAAGTTTAAGCTCGGTCTGTCTGAAATTGTATACGAAATAATCTCCTGATTGTATAAATCAATTAAGGCTGAAAGGTATATTCTTTGTCCACAAACATTGAATTCCGTTATGTCTGTAACCCATTTCTGATTGAATCCAGAAACCTTGAAATTTCTCTTAAGAATATTTGGAAATCCTTTTCCTTCAATTCCCTTGTAAGAATGATATTTCTTAGGTCTGACACAACTCTTCAATCCAAGTTCGTTCATAAGCCGTTTTACTGTTTTATGATTCAATGAGAATCCAGTTCTATGAAGGACCTGTGTAATCCTTCTGTAACCATATCGGCCTTTATGATAATGAAAAATCTGCTTTATCAGCTCCTTTTCTGATTCATATTTATCAGTTTTAGTCTTTAATGCTGCATAATAAGTACTTCGCTTTATATTAAAAATCAAAAGCAGATCTTTCAATTTATATTTCTGCCTTAACTCAGATATTGCTATTACTTTTTCTCTCGTTTTTCCTGAGTTAAGGCCTGCAATTTTTTTAGCGCTTCATTCTCCAGTTCAAGCCAGTAATTCTTTTCCATGATTTTCCTTATTTCAGGATCTTCTATGTGCTTGAATTTTTCCCGGATTTCAGCTGCTTCTTCCGACGTTATCAGGTTTTTCTTTCCGTTCATCTTTAGCCCCTTAGTTGATTCTACCACCCAGCGCTTTACTGTTGAAGGGGATAGATTGTTCATGGCTGCTGCCCTTGTATACGGAATATTTTGTACTATTACTTGATTTATGACTTTTGACTTTAACTCTTCATCATATACTTGATGATACTCTTTGATTTTTAATCCTTCGATTCCATTGTACTTGTAAAGTTTTAGCCATCTTTCGACAACAGAGTGAACTGTCCCAATTTTCTTTGCTATCATTCCTGGTGACAGTTTTTCTTCTTCATACAGTCTTACAACTTCAAGTCGTGTTTCAATACTGAATATTCTTTGCATTTCATCCTCCAAAAAGTGTCTAGCTTTTTGGGTTCAGTTCACGAAGGCGTTCCGGAGCGAATGAAATGAGCGCAGGAATGAAGCGAAAGCAGAACAGCGGAAAGTGCGACCGGCTGCGAAGCAGCCGGGAACCTCCAAAAAAAATTGAAATAAAACACAACAAATTATGAATATGACAACGAAGGAAATCTTACCGGATTAACAGATCCGAGACAGAATGTAGCTTCATACAAGGCAGAATTCCAGATGAAGATGGAATACGACAGTTTCGGACGTCTTATAAAAGGCTGGCTTCCTCAAAACGAAAAACGTAACTCTTATACAACAGCTGATGTTTATCTTGTCTATGATGCGCAGGGAAACTGCACTTACAGAAAGGAAAATGAAGGTGTAGAAACAGATTATGTTTACACAAAAGCAGGTCTTCTGAAAGAGCAGACTACGGATAAATACAGAACTTCATATGAATATAATGCTTCAGGAAAGGTAACAAAGGTAACAAATCCGGATGGTACATGGACAGCTTCAGCTTATGATAAAGCTGGACACCTTTTGTATGAAACAATCATTGGAAATACGGCTGCAGTTCAGTATTCTTATGATAAAAACGGAAATGTAAAAACCGTTACAGACAGAAACGAAAACGTTACAGAGTATGAGTATGATGTAATGAACCGTATGACAAAAGAAAATGCAGCAGGGCTTACAGAGAGATCTATAGAATACGACGGCCTTGGAAGAGTGAAGTCTGAAACAGACGGTGAGAATAATACTCATATTTATGAATATGATGCTCTTGGACGGATTGTAAAGGAAACTGTAAATACAAAACCACAGACAGTTCTTAATTATGAATACGATGCCCGCGGAAACGTAATTAAGTTTACTGATGCCGCAGGAACTGTTTTCAAGAGAACTTATACAAAGACAGACCTTATTTCTGAAGAAAAAGTTTATGTAAAAGAAAACGGAAATGAAGTCCTGAAGAAAACAAGAACGTATTCATATGATGAAGGCGGAGCCTTGAAATCTGTTTCAGACGGAGATAACACTGTTTATTACAATGGAGCTGATTCAGAATACCAGCCTGATGCCTACGGTAAGACAAGAAAAGAAAAATGGAGCAGAACAGGCTTTGAGATGAGTTATGATTATGACTCTTTGAACCGACTTACTTCAGTAACTACACCTGACAATAAAACAGAAACTTATACATATAACAAAAACAGTCAGGTTTCTGCAATAGACGGTCTTATAAAAGGAACTCTCAGTTATAACAAATCAAGGCTTGAAGCAGTCTCATTGAATAATGGTTTAAAGAAAACATTTAGTTACAATGAAGCTGGCCTGATTTCAGAAATCTCGTACAGTTCAGATAAGAATGCTGCATTTAAGACTGGATTTGAATATGTTTATGATAATAATTTCAACATTACTGACCGTATACATAAAGATACTGAAGAAAAAGATACCTTCACCTATGATGGTCTGAACCGCCTTGTGAAATCAAATCTCAAGGGTAAGTTTTCAAATGACACATATGAACAGTTTTATCTGTTTAATATGAAAGAGATAGACCGTGACATAGACGGTATGGCATCAGAAACAAAGGCTACCCTCAATGGTCAGTTATTCCCGGCAGATAAAGTTACACTAGACGAGAAGGGAAAGTCTTTTGTCTACGATTTCAAAGAAGAAAAGGAAATTCAGAAGATTGAGCTTTTTAAGACAAATCTTGAGAAAACGAGCCGTATCCGCGAGCGGGACCTTCACATCTACACAAAACAGAATGAAGCAGACGGCTGGAGCGAACTTACACCGGATAACTGGAACTATGTGGTAGATCCAGAAAACCAGAGTATACATTTTAATCTTAAGACATCTCTTAAAACCCGTTTCATCAAAATCCGTACAATCTGGGATGACCGCGATCTAGACAACAACAATGTAAGTGACTACGTAACCTTCACAAACGACAGCGTGCAGAAAATGATAAGAATCTGGACGCTGGAAAATAAGAGAAATGAAGAATATGATTATGACAGAAACTCAAACCGCAAGATCATTACAGAAAACGGAAAGAACAGAAGTTACACCTATTACAAAAATGATAAAAACGGCAATACAGCCCGCGTAATGTTTGACGGTAAGTGGTGGTACTCCTACGATGCAAACGGCAACAGAACTGCAAGAGCAAGAACTGCTACCCGGAATGAAAATACAGTTACCATCGACAAAAACGGCGAGTACTGGGAATACACCTGGGATTACCATAACAGACTTATCAAAGTCGAACAGTACAATGCGCCTGATAATGCACAGAATGTAGTTGTCGAATACGAATATGATGCACTGAACAGAAGAATTGAACGTACAAGCAGGACAAAAGAAAATGAAGAAGGCGCACAGGTTGTTCAGTATGCCTATGGTAGAAACGGGGCAATAACTTATCAGAAGAAAGAAAACAGCGGAGTTTCCAGAACTTTTGCATATCTTAATAATCAGATAGTTGGCTTCAAAGATAATTCAGATGACGACACAGAAAAACTGTATTATACTGTAACAGACATTCAGGGAAGTGTTACTGAGGTTTATGATGAGGAAGGATTCCTTGTCTGGAAATCAGGCTATACAGCGTTCGGAATTAAGGCCGGCGAGACAACAAATCTTATAGACTTTGACGGTCTCTATACCGGCTGTGATTACGACGCAGAGACAGGCCTGACCTATCACTGGAACCGCTGGCGAAGTGAAGACGGTTCTTTCTGGCTTTCTGAGGATCCGGCTCGGGATGGACTTAACTGGTATGGATATGCTGGACAGAACCCGACAAACTACATCGATAGAAATGGTCTAAAAAAAGATAAATCAGGAGGAAGTAAAGGAAACAAAAATAATCAGGCTGCACCAGATGAAGATCCTCATATCACTGGTCCAGGTTCACAGGACAAACAGGCTCCTGAGTATAAAGGAAAAACAGATAATGAGATTGATCAAAATATAGGAAATGATAATGACGGTGCCAATAAGATTTTTAGGGGAATACAAAAACTTATAGTTGGATTACATCTTACTAAAATAGGTATTTCATCAGCTCAGTTCTTTATGAGTATTTCAGCTGTCTTAGTTGCTGATGATGGAACTGGCGTTGGATTTATTGATGATGGATTATTGGCTGCAACTGTAATAGGAGTTGTCAATTCGGAAATAGTTGCTGTAGAGGGTGCTTTAATTGCAGGTGATGGTCTTGCCGATGTTATAGGTGGTGCAAAAGAGATTTCAAAAAACAAGTCCAAAAGTAAGCAGGGGGCTGAAGCTAAGCCTGCTGCTGAACCAAGTGCTTTACCGAAAGAGGGTGCTGAATCTGGCAAACCAAAACCAGAAAGTCAGACTCCAGAAGGAGCAGGACGAAGAGGCGCATTACGAGAAGCTAAACGGAAAAACAGAATTCCTACTTCTCAGCCTCCTGAAGAACAAATTCCAAATTATGACAAGAGAGGTAATAAACAACCTGGAAGACAATATAAATATAGAGATAGTGAAGGAAAAACTGTTAATATAAGGGATGATGCCGGTGGACATGAATATCCGGATGATCCAAGTCAAAATCGAGGGCCTCATTTTAATGATCCCTCAGGAAACCACTATGATTACTAATTTTTTTGAAGAAGATATTTCAAAATACAATTATCATTTTCCAAATGGAGAATGTATAATAAGTTCGACATTCAATAATTATAATGATTGGAAAGTAACTGTTCAAAATGCTTCAAGAATGCTAAAGGAACATACAAAGATATTCAATTATAATAGACATTTATTTCTTTGGGTTAGGTCGGATTCTTTCTATAATCCCACGAAACTTCGAAGAGTAAAAGGAATATGGAATAATACAGATCTAAAATGGCTAACTAAAGAGCAGTGTTTATTATATTCACATGTAAATTGTAATGAAGAAGTTTATTCTGCAATTGCAAGAATCATGGATTCCCAATTGGAGTTATGTATCGATTATCTTAGATGTAATAAAACTGCCTATTTATTTCTTATAGACGAAACTCATCAAAGTATAAATTTATTTGATGAATATCTGTATTTAAACTGTAACAATATTGAGGATATATTTGAATTCTCATTCAATCATCATTTTATTCTTATAAGAGTTACAGGAAATTTTGATGATAGAAAATTAGAAATAGATTTCTGTGGGCATAAAAGTGATATTCTAAATATTTTAAAATGATAAAACGTTAAATTACAATAGTAATATTCTTCTTCATCCAAATACGGATTTGTAGGAAGAGAATGAAAGTAAGGTGAAAACTGCATAAAAAGCTATTTTTCTAAGCGAAAAAAACAGGTAAAGCTGGTAGAAAATTTCATTGGAAATGTATCTGAGGTAACATATCCGGATGGTCTTAAAGAAACAAATAAATATGATAAAGACGGCCAGCTTATAAAAACAGCGCGTACCGGAAATACTGAAACTGCATTTGTTGAATATACAGTAAATGCGCTCGGTAATGTTATTGAAGAAGTGCGTCCGGTGGACGATAAAAAAACAGTAGTAGTCCGCCGTAAATATGACGGTCGGGGAAACATTCTTTCTGAGTCAGTTTCGTATAAAGATGATACATTAGATGTAAGAACTACATCATCAGTTTATGACTGGAACGGAAATGTAACTTCACAGACAGACGGAGAAGGAAATACAACTACCTACGAGTACGACAATGAAGGAAACCTTATCAGTGTAACAGATCCGAGACAGAATGTAGCTTCATATAATGCAGAGTTCCGGATGAAGATGGAATACGACAGCTTCGGCCGTCTTGTAAAGGGCTGGCTCCCTCAGAATAAAAAGAGGGAAGACGGCTCTGCGGCAGATGTTTATCTTGTCTATGATGCACAGGGAAATAACACTTACAGAAAGGAAAACGAAGAACTTGAAACCCTTTATACTTACACAAAAACAAGTCTTTTAAGCATTCAGTCTACAGACGGTTATGAGACCAAATACGAATATAATGGGAATGGAAAAGTCACAAAGGTAACAAACCCGGACGGTACATGGACAGCATCAAACTACGACAGGGCAGGGCACCTTCTGTATGAAACTCTCAGCGGAAATACGGCTGCTGTTGAATATTCGTATGATAAGTATGGAAATGTAAAGACTGTAAGAGACAGAAAGGGTAACGTTACAGAATATAATTATGATGTAATGAATCGTGTCACAAAGGAGAATGCGGCAGGGCTTTCAGAGCGGACTGTAGAATACGACGGTCTTGGACGTATACATTCAGAGACAGACGGTGAAAAAAACAGACATACCTACGAATATGACGGACTTGGACGGGTCGTAAAGGAAACTGTAAACAGTATTCCGGAAACTGTTCTTTATTATGAATACGATGCACGCGGAAATGTAACTAAGTTTACTGATGCCGCAGGAACTGTTTTCAAGCGGACTTATACTAAGACAGACCTGCTTTCTGAAGAAAAGGTTTATGCAAAAGAAAATAATTCTGAAACAGCTGATGAAACAAGAACTTATGAATACGATGAAGCGGGAGCCCTGAAATTTGTAACCGAAGGAAACAACACTGTTTTCTACAACGGAGCTGATTCAGATTATCAGCCTGATGCCTATGAAAACACAAGAAAAGAAAAGTGGAGTAATACCGGCTTTGAGATGAGTTATGATTACGATAAACTGAATCGTCTCATAAAAGTAAAGACTCCTGATGGAAAAAGCGAGGAATATACCTACAATAAAAACAGTCAGGTAACTGCACTGTCCGGAATGATAGGCGGAACATTAAGTTATAATAAAAAAGATACCCGGCTGGAAACTGTTACTCTGAACGGTGGACTGAAGAAAAACTTAAGTTATAATGAAGCAGGTCTGATCTCAGGTATTTCTTACGGTTCAGAGAAAAATACCTCATTAAAAACAGGCTTTGAGTACCTTTACGACAAAAACTTTAACATAACAGAGCGCACTTACAAAGATACTCAGGAAAAAGATACATTCACTTATGATGATTTGAACCGCCTTAAGACCTCAAACCTTAATGGAAAGTTTACTAACGATAATTACGAACAGTTTGACCTTTCCCGCATGAGCGAGATTGACCGTGACATTGACGGAATGAAAACTGAATCTATACCTAACAGCCATTTTGTTCCTACAGAAAAGGTTACCCTCGATGAAAAAGGTAAATCTTTCGTCTACGACTTTGAAGAAACAAAGGAAATCCAGAAGATAGAGCTCTTCAAGACAAACCTTGAGAAAAAGAGCCGTATCCGCGAGCGAGACCTTCACATCTACACTAAACAGAATGAGACAGACGGCTGGGAAGAGCTTACTCCTGATAACTGGAACTATGAGGTGGATCCGAAAAACCAGAGCATACACTTTAATCTGAAAGAAACGCTCAAGACACGCTTCATAAAAATCCGCACAATCTGGGATGACAGAAATATCGATAATGAAAATGTCTCAGATTACGTGACCTTTACTAACGACAGCGTGCAGAAGATGATAAGAATCTGGACTCTCGATGATAAGAGGAATGAGGCTTACTCTTATGATAAGAACTCTAACAGAATTTCTCTTACTGAGAACGAAAAGGTAAGAGACTATCAGTACTATAAGAATGCCATAAACGGAAACTCTGCCCGCGTGATGTACGATGGCAAGTGGTGGTATACCTATGACGCAAACGGCAACAGAACGGCAAGAGCCAGAACTGCTACACGTAATGAAAATACTATTTCCATCGAAAAAAACGGCGAGTACTGGGAATATACCTGGGATTACCACAACCGGCTTATAAAAGTTCAGCAGTTTAATGCTCCGGATAATGCACAGAATGTAAAAGTCGAATATACTTATGATGTAATGAATCGCCGTATAGAAAGGGAAAGTTATACCAGTGGAACTTCAGAATTAACTCAGTATGCCTACGGCAGAAACGGAGCTCTGACATATCAGAAAAAGACAGAAGGCAGCTCTGTAACAACAAGAAGCTTCGTATATTTAAATAATCAGATAGCAGGCTTTATGGATACAGAAAACGGCACAGAAAATATAAGATACGCAGTTACAGACATTCAGGGAAGTGTTACCGAAGTCTACGACGAAGATGGAGCACTCCTCTGGAAGTCCGGCTACACTGCGTTCGGAATTAAGGCTGGAGAAACTACAAACTTAATTGATTTCGACGGGCTTTACACTGGTTGTGATTATGACGCTGAAACAGGACTTTCTTACCACTGGAACCGCTGGCGTGGTGAAGATGGTTCAAACTGGCTAAGTGAAGATTTTGCCCATGATGGTTTGAATTGGTACGGTTATGCGGGACAGAATCCTATAAACTATATCGATAAAAATGGACTAAAAAAAGATAAGTCTGGAGAAACTAAATCCAATAAAAGTAAAAATAGTGAGAATAATAAGACTACGCCAGAAGAAGATCCTCATATATCAGGTTCATCAATACAAAATAAAGAAACTGTTCCTAATATTTCGGCCGGGGAACAATTTATTGCAAAAGAAATAGATGGAAAAGTTGTAATTACAGTTGATATTAATAATGCAGAACAACTTGATGCTGTAGTTACAGGATATCTAGTCGTTTGGAAGGATGGCACTTTAGGATTTAAACCTGTAGATACCATAGCATTAACAGATTCAAATGGAAATATAATACATACTTTTTCAAATGATGCTGCAATTAAGCAATATGCTAATTATAGAAATCCTTCTGAAGGAAACTTTTCTGATATGATGGGAGATGTTAGTTCAGCTACAGGAATAGTTGGAGATTATATAGATTCTTCTGGATTAGGGTTTGTTTCGTTTATTTCTGGGGTAGTGAAGTTTTCTCATGATATAAAAGAAGCAAAGAAGAATCCTTCTTTAAGTCATAAAATAGATGTAGGAATTGATATTATTGGTTTTATACCAGGTGGTGGAGCTCTTGGTAGTACAGTCTTATCTGAAACAAAAGATGCAACAGAACAAGTTATTTTTACAGAAAAGGAATATCAAAAAACTGAATTAATTAATGCACTTAGTCCATCAAACAATAAAAATATTGATTATGGGCATATGTTTATAAAAGAACTGAAATATACAGTTCATGAAATTTTTAAGGGAAAATAAAATGAGAATACATCCAAAATTAGCAAGCGGTCTCTTTGCAATCATATATAGTATTACAGTTTTACTAATTGATAAGATTTTTCATATAAATTTTTTATATAGTAAATTCTTTTTAATTATTATGCTGATTGGTGGAATAGTTGTGTATTTTTACTTTTGGAAAAAGTATGATGAATGATGGAATTATTTTTTTTGGCTGGAATTGGACAATTATAAAAATGTTATTTTGTTCAATCAGAGTAAAATAGATTATCAATATAAAAATCGTCCAGTCCATTCCCATGCGAACGGGCTGACGAAAGTTTTTTGACAGATGAAAGCGATTCAAAACGGCATGGCAATTTGAGTCGTAAAGAAAATACATTTAGAATACGAAAGTGTATTTTCTTTACGAATAATAATAAGAAAAAAGGTTAGCGATTGTAGCTGCGCCGATGAACTGAACCCTTTTTTATAAACAAAATTATGCGGCATTTTGAGCTCTAAATTCAATAGGGCTCAGACCGTTTAATACCATTTTAATACGCTCTGTATTGTAATATGTAATATATTCA
>JAEEGH010027618.1_pt1 | contig 11223 bp, 8 predicted proteins | sample 9134181 | NCBI WGS metagenome assembly JAEEGH01 (sample SAMN16246544, study PRJNA631951) | gut metagenome | biome: gut microbiome; feature: rumen; material: DP-attached | host: Bos | place: Iran: Karaj | collected 2018-10 | reverse complement strand
CTTCTTCGAGCTGGCAACACACTGGAACTTACCAGCGACAACACCTATCCCGGACTTCCATATCAGGATATAGTCTTTTCATCCGCCGCTACAGATGAGTCTCAGACCAACTGGAACGGCCTTATTGGCGATATCTATATCGAGGAAAAAGACCTGAATTTTATCGGGGATGTACGTGTATATCCCGTGGGAGAAGAACTGGATATAGAAGCGGACATATATCTTGATAATAGTTTTTATAGTGATGATATCACTTCAAAAAAAGGATTATTTAATAACAGTGATTCAACGTTGGATTTAGTAGTATCTGGAGACTGCCTTGAAGACGAGGTGATGATCGAGGACATCTTAAACTGGACGGAGGATCAAGGCAAAGTAGTAACTGTAAAGCTTCACAATGTTGCACTCAATGATTCTGCGCTTACCAAGAAATGGGATGAGCTTGAAGGAAATCTCCATACCCTTGAAGTATCACTTCTGGCTGGATTATCAGATGATTCAAATAGTAATAAGCTGCCTGTTTCAAATGGTATAGAATCAGACAATTCAAAAAGCCAAATTGACGACCTTTCCATGTTCCAAAAGGTTGTTTCAACATTTACGGCAAGCTTTGGCATAAGATCTTTTTCCTACGATGAAGAAGGAAGACTAACTCTAAACGGACGAAGGTTCTTCCTCCGCGGCGAAGCAAACTGTGCCTATTTCCCCGAAACAGGCCATCCTCCAATGGACGACGAAAACTGGGAAAAGATTCTAAAGACCTATATGTCCTATGGCGTTAACTGCCTGCGTTTCCATTCCTGGTGCCCGCCGGAAGCTGCATTTAGAGCAGGCGACAGACTAGGATTAATGCTGCAGCCAGAGCTTTCAAACTGGAATCCAAGAACAGCTTTTGGAAGTAGTGAAAGCAAACTTTATTATGAAAAAGAGCTAAGAGAGATCATAAAAACATATGCAAACCACCCGTCTTTTGTCATGCTCACCTTGGGCAATGAGCTTCAAAGTGATGACAGCGGCATAGAAGAGATGCACAGACTCCTTGATATTGCAAAAAGCCTTGATCCTACAAGACTATATTCATGGGGATCCAACAATTTCTATGGAGCAAATGGTACAGATGAAAAGAGCGATTTCTTTACCTCGGCCCGCTTCAAAGACAGACATATCCGCGAATCAGGCAATAAAGGAATCTTCAATACAAGATATCCTGCTTCTAAATTTGATTTTGAATATGTAATGGAAGATCTCCGCAAGGAATACAAAAAGCCCGTATTTGGCTTTGAAGTCGGCCAGTACGAGATTCTGCCTGACTTTGATGAACTAGAAGATTTTATGGGAGTAACAAGAGCTGATAACATCGCAGTTGTAAGAGACAGAGTAAGAGACCTTGGAATCAGCGATAAAGAGTGGAAGAAGAGAGTAAATGCTACAGGCGAAATTTCCCTATTGTCCTACAGAGAAGAAGTTGAAGCTGTAATGCGAACAGAAAGCATGTCCGGCTTATCCCTTCTAGGCCTTCAGGACTTCCCAGGCCAGGGAACAGCCCTTGTTGGCATGCTTAATTCCCACCTTAAGGCAAAGCCTTTTGATTTTGCAAAGCCGGAAAGATTCAGAGCTTTCTTTAGAGATACAGCAATTTTGGCTCTTTTGCCAAGGTATACTTATACAAGTAAAGATATTCTTGAAGCAGATATCAAAGTTGCCAATTATGGCAAAAAAGATATCTGTAAAGAGATAGTTTACAGACTTGTTTCAGAAGACGGCTTGGATTATGCAAAAGGAGTAGTCACAAATCCTGTTAAAGAGTCTAAGAAAAGTGATCCAGTTAAGATATGTTTGAATGAATCATATTCTGATGAGAGACATTTGAATGGGGCGGATTCTGATAAAGAAGGTCTGGATAAGTCAAACTCAGTAAAGCTTCTTGGCTGTTATAAGACTGGAACTTTAACATATGCCGGAAAGATAAGCATAGATCTTAATAAAGTGCCATGTAATACAAGATATAACTTGATCTTGGAGACTATGGATGAGGCACTTTCAAATACTTATCCAATATGGGTATATGTTGAGAATGGCTATAGCTCGATGTGCGGTAGCGTTGAAGACATTGAAGTAGATATAGAAAGCAAAGACGATAAAGAAAGCCAAGAAGTAAGAAATATAATACCAAGGTGTCCCGACGGCATATACGAAACCAAATGTTTTGATGATAAAGCTATAGAAGTCCTTTCAAATGGCGGAAAAGTCTACCTGTCACCGCCCTCAACCAAAGAAGCCATGCCAAACTCAATCAAAGCCCAGTTTTCAACAGACTTCTGGTCCGTAGGAACCTTCCCCGAACAGGAAGGTGCAATGGGACAACTCATTGATAGTAAACATCCCATATTTGAAAACTTCCCAACAGAAGATCACACCGATTACCAGTGGTGGCCCATGGCAACCCAAAGAGCCCTTATACTTCCAGAATACATGGACACTATAATCACCGAAATGGACTGCTTCGCCTACCTTCGCCCCATGACCCAGCTCATGGAAGTAAGCTGCGAAGGCGGAAAACTCCTCATCTCCTCAATGGGACTTCAAGACCTTATGCAGTACCCCGAGGCAAGAGCGCTTCTAGCAAGCATCTATACATACATGGATTCTGATAAATTTGAGCCTAAAGTAGAAATGAGCAAGGAAAATGTTCTAGCTATGTTCAAATAATACGAAAACTTCAGAGGCTGGCAGTAAAAAAATCATTTTTTTACTGCCAGCCTCGGGCTATTCGATAACCTAAACCCCCAACTGGGTTAAGATCTCCTCTAAGCTTGCCTCCCCGCATATTTCTTCGAAGGGCCCATAACTATCGATTTCTTTTTGAAGCTCTTCATCGCTTCTTCCAAGCCCTGTTTCATCATAGTATGTTGTACTGTATGGATCAGAATCGTAACTAAGTGATGATTCCAGCTCCTCATCTGACGGATATCCATCCCCATCTACATCGTTAAACCATACATACCTAACACTGCATACAGAGCTAAGTTCTTCATCGCCATCAGGCTTTTTCATATAGCTTTCGTATTGAACTGCACCCGCATAGTCATAGTTGGTATTGGCTACAATTCCAGTTCTAGGAGAATAGTAGTATCCGGTATTGCCCATTACACCGTAAGCCCATTCATACATGTAACAGACAACATGTCCGTTCTGATATGAATAGAGTGAAACTTCATAACCTAACTGTCCTGTAACAAGTTCAGGAATATCATCGTCATCAAAATAGATAAGATCGTAGGTCTTTTCCTCATTATCCATATTATTAAGTCTGGCTACCTGGGCATAAGCTTCCTGATAGGAGTTATATACGCAGTCTTTGTTGTCACCCACAAGATATGTTTTTATCTGATCTATTGTAACGCTGTCACCATAAGTTTCTTCGATCTTATCAGGAAGATTATAGAGCTTTTCATAGCGCTCTGAATTTAGAGACTGATACAAAATAACCTTTGTTCCAAAATCAGAAGAACCGATGACCACGATATCTTTGTTGCCGTCAGCATTGAAGTCAAAAAATCCTATTGCACTAACGCTTGTAAGATATCCCCAGTTATCTCCATCACTTATATAGCTGCTAAGAGAGTTGCGGAGCTTTCCGTCTTTGATGATGGCAAATTCCACACCATAATCAGAACTTGGATTGTAGGTTATAAAACGTACAGGATCTTCGTCTTTGTACAGGTCAATATCAAAAGTCTGAGCCGGGTCGCAGTTGTCCTCCCACATAATGGCGTTGGATACAACTGTAACATTATCGCCATCCTTATTAAGAACCAGAACTCTGTCGGCATCGGTTCCGAAATTATTGACTGCAAAGCTGTTACGGAATTTCAGAGTATAGCTGTTTCCCGCTTTGGTTCCTTCTATACATTCAAACATGTATAGAAGTTCGCCTTCATAGCGCTGTCTGTAGTAGGAGTCTGTCGACTCTATATATGTCCATTGAAAAGAGTCAGGGGTACTGAAGTCTACTCCTGCATGAGTCTTGGCGTACTCTACAAGATCACTTCTTGTTATCTTATAAAGAGTGCCATATAACTGATCCTGCTTGGCAGCTTCAAGGAAAAGACTTACATCGTTTTCACTAAGTTCACAGGTTTCAAGGCCTGCTCCCTGCTCAAGAACGGCATCCCAGTCGATCTCAGAGACATTATTAAAAGGCTCTGAAAGAAAACCTGCATATTCAAAATCCTGAAAAAGCTTTGTGAATTCATCTTTTTCCTCATCTGTAATAGGCTCTTCCTGAGCCGGAGAAGTATCTTCCTCATTTCCATTTGCGGTCTGATCTGTAGATGATCCTTCCGGTCCGTACAAAGAACTTCCTGGATCACCGAGCTGCTTTCCACATCCGGTTATAAGTAAGGTGATTGATAATAATGTGAGTATTTTCTTTGCTTTCATAAGTGACTTCTTTCTTAATATAAATGTTTAATGATATTACCTGAATCTAATTGAAACACGTATCTAATGTATTATCAAATACTTAATTCAATAGAATATATATTTTATTGGTAAACATATCAATCTGTATATTAGCATAATAGCCCCTGATAAACAAAATTCAAAAAATATTTTTCATCTTCATAAAATCTTTAGAATTGGAAAATATACTAAGTTCATACAAACGAAAGGGGAACAAAATCATGGAAATGATTCTTAAAACAAACGAACTTACAAAAACTTTTAAAAAACAGAATGCAGTAAATAATGTATCTTTAAATATTCCAAAAAATTGTGTATTCGGACTTCTGGGGCCAAACGGAGCCGGTAAGTCAACAACACTTAAGATGATCACAGGAATCCTTGCTCCGACAAGCGGCCAGATAGAATACGATGGAAAGCCATGGAGTCGAAGTGCACTTTCAGAGATCGGAGCACTTATAGAGAATCCTCCCATCTATGAAAACTTAACAGCAAGAGAGAACCTTAAAGTCAGAGCCCTTCTTCTTAATGTAGATGAAAAGAGAATCGACGAAGTTTTAGAGATCGTAGGACTCACAGGAACAGGCAAAAAGAAAGCCGGAAACTTCTCCCTTGGAATGAAGCAAAGACTTGGAATCGCAATGGCGCTTATAGGAAGCCCCAAGCTCCTTATCCTGGATGAGCCGACCAACGGACTTGATCCTATCGGAATCGAAGAGCTTAGAGAACTTATTAAATCTCTTCCGAAAAAAGGCATAACAGTAATCCTTTCAAGCCACATACTTCTTGAAGTTCAGAAGACAGCAGATTATATCGGAATCATCGAAGGCGGCAATCTTGAATATGAAGGAAAGCTTGAAGAGGGAATGGATCTTGAAACTCTTTTCATGGACATCGTAAGGAAAAATCGTAATAAGGTCGTTGCTTGAAAAGTAAATGATTTTCAAAAAAGAAGTGGTGCCGATGGTACTGCTACTACAATAATCAGTCACTAATTTGGAGGTTAATATGTTAGGCATAGTTAAGGCAGAAATTTTAAAATCAAAAAGAACAATGGGAAGAAAGCTTATATTTATTTTCCCTCTTATCACATTTATAATGGCTCTTTTAGTAACCATGGGACTTCAAAATGCATATGCAGAATGTGTCTGGAACTGGTGGTACATCATGATACTTCCGATGATGATTTCAATTCTTTGTTATCTTACAACTGCAAGTGAGAAAAAGAGCAGATACTATCATATGACGACCCTTGAAACTGGCAAAAAAGATCTGATGATGGGTAAGATGATATATCTTGGACTTGCCGTTTTAATAGCAAATACAATGATCTTTGCAGTGGCAGCAGTAGTTGGAAAAGCTTTATCAACAAACATTCCGTTCCTTGGAGGACTTGCTTTTGTATTCGTTCTTACATTGACACAGCTTTGGGAGATCCCGCTTTTCTTATTCCTTAGCATGAAATTTGGAATGGTGGTAAACCTCATGGCAGCGCTCGTCATCACAGTTGCCGGCATCATCGTAGCACCAACAGGAAAGTGGCTGTTTGTAGCTTCTGCGGTTCCAATGAGACTTGCAATTCCAATGCTTCACCTTCTTCCAAGCGGACTTAAAGTTGCAGAAAGCCATCCCCTGGCTAATCTTAGTGCCATTCCTGTAGGCATGATCGAATCTGTAGTAGTATTCGTAATCGCTGCAATGATCTTCCTTAACTGGTTCGATAAAAGAGAAGCTTGAGGGAATTGCAGAAAAAAAGAAGCAAAAAAAGATAAAAGACAAAGAAAAATCAAATAATACATAAGAAGATTAAGAAATTAAGAAATTAAGAAATAAGAAAGAAGGTAGAACGATGCTTATTAACTGCTTAAAAGTTGAATTATATAAATACAAGAGAAGCCCTGTACTTATCGCACATCTTGTTATTCCTGTTGTAGTAAGTTTAATATTTATAGCATATTATTCAGTTTCACCATGGAGCGATAAGGATAAGATCGTAGCTTTTTATCAGGCTCTTGGAATTGCCTTCCCGGTTCTGATTGGTATTTTTACAGCCAGTGAAGTAGAGAAGGAGCTTGGAGCAGGACATTTCCAGAATCTTCTGACATATAAGAGCAAAGTCGTAGCACTACTTTCCAAAGTCGTTGTACTGCTTATTCTCGGACTTAGTGCACTTATGCTGACTACCCTGATCTTTGGAATCTTATTCAGTAATGTACTTGGAATGGGTGGCGAGGTTGTTGCTGAGTATGGACATAACGCTATCGTCACATATGTAATAGCAGCCTTTGTTATCTGGCTTGCAGGTATTCCATTTTACTTCTGGACTCAGATACTTGCATTATCCTTTGGAAAAGGTCTTGCAATCGGATTCGGAATATTCTCATCTATTTTAACCGGAGTGTTCCTTACAGGAATCGGTAGCCTCGTTTGGAGAGTAGTTCCGTTTTCATGGACAGGACGTATGGTTAACGCTTATTTTGAACATGATCTTATGAGTGTAATATTTATCTATTTTGTAGTTACTATTGTATCAGTGTTATGCTATGCTATATTTGCTCTGCGCTACGAAGGAAACAGCGCTAGCGAATAAGTAATTGAAAGAGGTTATGCATGGCGAACATACTTGCAGTTGATGACGATACTGCCATATTGAACATGATCGGTAACATTTTGAAAAGGGACGGGCATCAGATAACTCTTATAAGCGATCCGCTTACACTGAACTCAGATAAGATTCAGGCTTATGATCTGATCCTTCTTGATGTAATGATGCCCGGCATAGACGGTTTTGAACTGTGCCAGAATATTAGAGGCCAGGTTGACTGTCCCATCATCTTTATTACGGCTAAAACTGACGAGGGAAGCCTTGTAGAGGGCCTTTCTCTCGGTGCAGATGACTATATATGTAAACCCTTTGGCGTTATGGAGCTCAGAGCAAGAGTTAATGCTCATATCAGAAGGGAAAAAAGAGAGCATGTTGCAAGACTGTCTCTTGGCAGGATCAGTTTTCTTTTGACCAATAAAGTTATGATGCTGGATGATCATGAGATCACTCTTACCAAGGCGGAATATGAGATCTGCGAATATCTTGGAAGAAATAAAGGACAGGTTTTTTCCAAGGAACAGATACTTGAAAAGGTGCTGGGATATGACAGCGATTCAAGCGATGCAACTATAACAACACATATCAAAAATATAAGAACTAAACTTTCAGAATACGATTATATGCCCATAAAGACAGTATGGGGGATAGGATATAAATGGGAAGAGTAAAAAGTAAAGACAGGAAAAAGAGCAGGTCTTTAGGAAGCATCTTTTCTTTTTATGTGATCGGGATGATGCTTGGGTTTATTGCCTGGGCAGTTGTAGCTTATGTAATATTTACAATCCTGATAATGACAGGCGCTGTGTATCCTTCGAACTATGCGGAGATGCAGATCACAGATTCTTACAAAACACTTAGCAGCGCCGAAACTATTACCTCTGACATGATCCCGGATTCATGCAAATACACGTTATTTACAGAAGATGGCACGGTCATAGATGGCAATATTTCTAAGGAGTATTTGGATACAGCCTGGAATGCCGTTTCAAGTAGCGCTATAGGCGGGGAATACTTTTATAAAGCGATCACAAGACACGGTGAGTATCTGGTATTTCAGTACAGGCTTGTTCCGCAGTTTAGGTCTAAGTTTCTTCGAAAGTATTTTCCCAATGTTCAGAATCTTATCTATCTTGCTGTCATCGTTGGCGGTGTTGAAGTTATGCACATCAGCTCGCTACTTTTTGGCCGTAAGCTCAAAAAGCGCATGATACCTGTACTTGAAGCTACTAAGAAAATCGGAGAAAGAGATCTTGAATTTGAAATAGAAAAATCCGGCGTGCAGGAGATAGATGACTGCCTTAAATCAATAGATGATATGCGCTATGCGCTGAAAGAATCTCTTCAAAAGCAGTGGACTTCCGAGCAGGAAAAAAACAGGCAGATGTCTGCACTTGCACATGACATTAAGACGCCTCTTACAGTAGTCAGAGGTAACGCAGAGCTCCTTCAGGAAACTGAACTTGATGATGAACAGAAATGCTACGCTGACTATATAACAGGATCAGCCCAACAGATAGAAAACTATGTTCAGACTCTTATAGATGTAACAAAGTCTCAGGAAGGACTTCATGAAGCTACTAATAAAGTTAGAGTCCAGGATCTTCTTGAGGATATAAAGAAGCAGAGCCTTGGCCTTACAAGAGTTTATAGTCAGAAATTACATTTTAGTGAATACTATGAAACTGATACAATTGATATAGCATATGATCAGCTTGTAAGAGCTGTTATGAACATCATAAGGAACGCAGCTGAGCATTCACCGGAGGGCAGCGATATAAGCGTAGATGTCACCGAGAAGTTTGATGAGCTTAGATTCACAGTGACTGATTCGGGCAAAGGCTTTAGTCCGGAAGCTTTAAAGCATGCCACTGAGCAGTTCTTTATGGACGATAACAGTAGAAGCGGCGGTATGCACTATGGCATCGGACTGTTTTTTGCCATGAATGTAGCTAAGATGCATGGAGGAGATATAAAGCTAAGTAACTCTGAAGAGCGCGGCGGTGTAGTTGAACTTTCAATAAAAATATAATATGGCCTATTTACATGACTTTTGGAACGAAGTGCCAAAAAGTCATGTGTTTTTATGACTCTCAAATTTTATATCAATTTGAGAGTTTACCTATATTGGGATATTTTAATACCTCTTTTTTGCTGTTTATTGGTTATGAGAAATTCTTTATAATTAAACAGTGTAGTAACTAAAACAATTAATAACACCACGGAAAGAGGAAAAAAGTTTAATGAGGGGAAACTTAACTAAAAGGGTTCCTAAAACAATCGATGATCTGAAAAAATATTGTAAAGAAAGGAATCTTAATTCTGATGTAACAAGGTTTTACATTGATGTTGACCACATCGGACCTGATGCATATGGAATCTACAAGGATTATTGGTCTGATGACTTTATTGTGTACAAGAATAAAGAAGACGGATCAAGGATGATCATCTATCAGGGTAAGGACGAAGCTTATGCTGTTAATGAGCTGGGTAGACGTCTTTCTATGTTTCTTAAAAATCCCGAGATGCTGGATGAATTAGATTTAGCGGAAGCAGAGGAAGAAACTCAAGATGAAAACGATCCAAATGAATTATTTTCAGGTACAAGTTTTGTATCTTCTTTAAGATCAGAGTATGGGGCTGATGAAGATACAGAGTTAAACTCTGAAAATGAAGTTTATACAGATGAAAATGTTGCTGATTCAGAATCAGACCAGGATTATATAGAAGATATTTGTGTTGATACCACAAAAAACGTTCACCTTAAGGGGGTTCCGATTAAGACCAGGTCTGAACAAATTTATGAAGATGGTAACGATGAAGATTATTCGATTCATGATGAGCATTCAATTGATCAGGAAACAGAAAGTGATGATGACAGGTATACACAATATCATTACGATCTTTTTCCTAAAGAATATACTATAAATAAGAAAAAACCTAATAAAGATAAACTTGAAATGATCAAGGTTGCGCTGTTATTCATAATAGCTATTATGGCGATCATATTTTTTGGATTATATAGTGTTACAAACGGCTTTACAAATACAGATAGAGATAATTATAATAACGCTTATTATGATTCCTACTATAAGTCATATTTTAGCTCTGATAACTATGACTGTGCCGACCTTCCAGGACCGATGAATGGAAGTTATTATACTCCAGAGGAGACACACTATTTAGCGGAACAGATCGAAAAGCGATGGAGCGAAAGGTTTAGATAAGTATTTGACCTTACTTTTTACTTTGCTCCAAATATAATATATAAAACAAACTAAACGGGAGGGGATTACATTGTTCGAAGACAAAACACTTTATGTTAAGCAGTTAAGACCTTATCTGTATCTTTTGGATGAAGATCATGAGTGCTCGGGATATCTTGTTATAGGTGACAAGAAAGCGGCACTCATTGATACTATGATGGGATACCATAATTATAAGGAAGAGATTAAGAAGATCACAGATAAGCCTGTCATGGTCATCAACACTCACGGCCATCCGGATCATATATATGGTAACGTATTCTTTGATGAAGCTTATATTAACCCGGACGATCTTGAACTTGCGTATGAAATGAGTAAAGATCCCGAATTCGTGGAAGTGTGCGAGGAAGAGGGACTTTCTATGCCTCCGTTCAAGGAGATCAAGGGCGGAGACGTGATTGATCTTGGCGGTAAGACGCTTGAAGTCTACAATATTCCCGGACACACTAAGGGCGGAATTCTTCTTTTATTAAAAGAGGACAGAATTCTTTTTACAGGTGATGCGATCAACCACCATCTGTGGCTTCAGCTTCCGGGTGTTTTGCCATATAACGAGTGCGTGAAGGCTATAGATAATGTTCTTTTCTTAGAGGAAAAAGCTGATTATATATTGCATGGTCATGGAAGAGATTTCGATGATATATCCCTAATGCGCTGTGTGAGAGATGCGATACAGGAGATCATTGATGGCAAGAGAGATAATGATCTGGAGTATACGTATTTCCTTGGAACTTGCAAGCAGCATCCTTTTAGCGTTGTAGAAGGCAAACACTATCAGCAGGATGATCACGTCATAGTTTATGATGAAGCATATCTATAAGATTTATTTTTGAAAAATATACTAATTAAATGGAGTTACAACAATGGCTAACATGATAATGAGATTCCCGG
>JAEEGH010027615.1_pt1 | contig 11223 bp, 7 predicted proteins | sample 9134181 | NCBI WGS metagenome assembly JAEEGH01 (sample SAMN16246544, study PRJNA631951) | gut metagenome | biome: gut microbiome; feature: rumen; material: DP-attached | host: Bos | place: Iran: Karaj | collected 2018-10 | reverse complement strand
AAGCCCCGCTTCTTCGCAACCAGCCGTCCCCCTACCCCCTCTAAGGAGTCGGCTGGCAGTTAAATAGTTGGTAATCAATGAATAAGGCATTATTAAAGTGCTGATTCATGGTGCTTTAAAATTAGGTAAATACCTGTGTAACAATTATTTAAGTGCCAGCGTCTCCAAGCTATAAAAAAATTCGTTATATTAGCGCATAAACTATGTTTAACTTCATCTACGATGGCTTCACGTCTTTTTCATAGCCGTATCCCTTACCACATTTACATCCGCTCCTTTGACCGGGGGCTGATCTTTTATTCAACTAGGGAATATCTTGTGTATTTCACGTTCATCACAACGATGGCCAGACGATATCGCATTGAACTCATGGAACTTTCAATAATGCCTGACCATGTGCACATGCTTGCCAAATCTTTGGTAGCCAGGAATTTGGACCTGTTTCTCGCCGCAACTGAGAGACTATTCGCAAGAGAATACAATGCTGCGATTGGCCGGTCAGGAAGTCTGTTCGAAATTCCTGGACACGCTCCAAAGAAAACCGACAAGAAGATCCGGTCATGTATCGCTTATCTTTTTAACAATCAAGTCGAAAAGAAGATGGTCACAATGGCCGAGTCAGCCAGATGGAACTTTATGGCATATGCGGTGTCTGATCATCCGTTTTCCGCTCCGATAAAACTTGATAAGGCTTCTAGGGCTCTGCGCAGGGCTATAAAGCTTGTCAAGTATTTCCGCACTGCAGAGAAACCACTGGTATTCAAAACGTTAGAAAAGCTGTTCAGTTCTCTGGGCCTTGTTGAGAAAGAGCAGCTTACGGACTTTATCATAAGCTCTTACAATTGCCTGGACTACGATTCTATTATCGCCTTTTTCGGGTCATACGAGAAGATGCGGCTCGCCGTAAACTCAAACACTGGGAGCGAATTCGACATCGTAGAGACTTATGACACCGCTTCTGATGCGCCATATTCAAAAATGTCAGCTACAGTAAGTAAGATTGAGGGATTAAAAGATATTAAAAAGGTCATGATGTTAGACCCAGACATGAAAATCAGACTAGCGAACAAACTTCTACAGATTCCAGGGGTCACAGCCAGGCATATTCAGAAATTTCTTCACATTCGGCCTGGCAGTCAACATCTTGATTAACAAGAAGATAGCTATTATTAAACTACCGCCGCACCTAACTTTAAAACAACATAACTTACTAATAATAAATAACTTAAGTGCCAGGCGCTCGACGGGAGAAGAGACAGCTGAGATCAGGAGATAGACGGAGGAAGCGAAAAAACAGGCGCTCGACGGGAAAAGAGCAGTAGAGGGTGATGAAGAACCGGGAGGATCAGAGGAATAGGGAGATGAGGAGGGCGATGAGGAAGCCGGTGGTGCCGACGAGGGTTTCCATGACGGTCCAGGTCTTAAGGGTGGTCTTCTCGTCCATCCCGACGAGCGACCTGACAAGCCAGAAACCGGAATCGTTGAAGTGGGAGCAGACAGTGGCACCTCCAGCGATGGAGGCCGTGACACAAGCCAGATGGGCAGGAGACAAGGCAGCGACTTCAGGCATAGCCGCGATCATTCCCGCGGCCATGGTCATCGCCACTGTAGCTGAACCGACCGATATCCTCACGAAAGCGGCCACAATGAAAGCCACAATCACTATCGGGAACGAAGCCGAAGCGACAGCCTGGCCGATAACCTCGCCCAGCCCGGAATATTGCAAAATGTAGCGCAGAACCCCACCGCAGGCGGTCACAAGCAAGATCAGACCGACCGGCTCAAGCGATTTGGTCATCACTTTCTCCAGCTCTTCTTTTGAATATCCGTTCTTGTAACCCAGCAGGATCATAGCGGTTAGAGTCGCTATGGTCAAAGCCACGAAAGGCTCACCCAGGAATCCCAAGACAGGTCTGGCCGGAGCCATAGCCTCCCACACCCCGGCGACAGATTTCAGGATAATCAACCCGAGCGGAATCAAGATAATCAGCGCCACCGTCCAGAAAGAAGGCAACTTGGAATCATCCCCATCAGGACGGCTGGAGGCATATTCAGGAACAGGAATATAAAATTTCTTGCCGCAATATGCTCCCCAGATGGGGCCTGCGACAATCATGGCCGCGATTCCGCAGACCACGCCGATAATAATGACCCAGCCAAGATCCACCCCGAGCATGGCCGCCACCAGCACAGGGCCCGGAGTCGGAGGAATGAACGCATGACCCACAGCAAGTCCAGCCAACAGAGGGATGGCATAGTAAAGCGAGGAACGGCCAGTCCGTTTGGCCAGCGAAAAGGCTAAAGGTATGAGGATAACCAGACCTGCGTCAAAGAAAACCGGCATGGCTATAATCAATCCTGTGATGGCCAGAGCCCATGCCGCCTTACGGTCCCCGAACTTATCCACCATCGTGATAGCCAACGTCTTAGCCCCACCAGAAATCTCCAGTATCGAGCCGAACATAGACCCCAGACCGACCAGCAAGGCGATTCCCTTCAAGGTATTCCCGACTCCATCGTCGACTGCCTTGACAATCTGCCCGAAAGACATTCCGGCTCCGAGGCCTATCAAGACCGCCCCGACAAGGATAGCGATCATAGCCGGGAACTTGAACTTTATAATAAGCACAAGAAGGATCACAATCCCGATAAGGGCCGCGATCACAAGTCGGGCGGAAGACAGAGTAGCGACATCAGTCATAGGAACAATATCTGGTTCTCAAATATATGAAAAAAACCTTATCTTCGCATTAACGACTGTATGACGGATGAGAAGAACTCTAATCATATTCATTCTGCTAGCTTTGAGTCTGGGCGCCCAAGGCAAGACATACCGAGTCAGGAGTGTGAGTGCCTTGAAGGAGGCTATCGAACAAGCCAGAACCGGGGACCGGATCGTTCTCCGTAAAGGAATATACCGCCTGACAGATACCCTAGTGGTGGAAGGCAAAAAGGGAATCACCATCGAGGGACATGGAGCCCAGCTCAACGGAGGCGTCAGGATCCCACGCAGGGCTCTCAAAAAGTGCAAGGAAGTACTTGGTTCTCAAGCCACTAAGGGACTCCGACATATTGACATTTCCGGTTACCAGGCAAGCCCTGTGGTCGAGAAAGGCCACACTCATCCGAGCGGACCTTCGTGGTCGGAATTCTATGCTGACAATGTGCCGATGCGCCTCTCTGAATGGCCTAACGACAACTGGATCAAGCTGGACTCAGTGGTCCGGATGGGAGTCGGAAGGCTGCAAGGGAAAGAAGGCCCGGGCTATGGAATAATCGCTTTCAAGGAGGACAGACCTCTTGAATGGGCGGAACCCACAAGAGGCTGGTTGTCGGGTTGTTTCCGCTTCGGCTGGTCGGAAGAGTCTGTTGGAATCAAGGAGATTAATCCAGATAAAACCTTGGAAGTCAGGGATATGACTTCCTATGGTTTCGGGTTCAAGCCAGGAGAGAACTTCCAAAAATGGAAGATTCTGAATATTCCCGAAGAGGTGGACGCTCCGGGTGAATATTCATTGGACGCTAAAGGAGGCCAGGCATGGCTGATGCTCCCTCCGAAAACCAAACGGCTGGAGATGGCGGTCCGCCGGACTCCCCTGCTCATCATAAGGAATTGCGTCAACGTCTACATCGAAGGTCTGGAATTCAACTGCACATGCGGCGACGGAGCCGTGGTCTATTCCTCAACAGGCGTCAAATTCGAGGATTGCGAGATCCATAACATCGGCCATATCGCCATTAGAATCGCCTCGTCATGCCGAAACTGCGGAGTCAGCGGATGCCACATCCACGACATCGGAGCCGGAGGAGTGGACCTCGCCGGAGGCGACCGCAAGCAAATTATTCGAGGCGATAACTATGTGATAGACTGCATCTTCCACGAATTCAACAGGATAGAGAAACACCTCCGCCCGGCCGTCACGATGAGCGGACTGGGCAACAAGGTCTCCTATTGCGAGTTCTATGACTCGGCCAGCTCAGCCCTTCTGATGTTGGGCAACGACCAACTCGTGGAATACTGCAACTTCCACCACATCTGCATGGATGTGGAGGACAACGGCGCCCTATATCATGGCCGCAATCCGTCCCAAAGGGGGAGCGTGATCCGCTACAACTATTTCCATGACATCAACGTCCCGTTCAACGTACGGGCAACCTACCATGACGACGGATCCGGGGCCGTGGAGGTGTACGGGAATATATTCAACAATATCTCCTCCCCGCCGGTGCAGATCGGAGGCGGAAGCGACGTGGTCTACCACGACAACATATTCATGAACCTCAATTGCGCGGCCATAAAGACTGACGGCCGGCTGCAGACGTGGGGCGCTGACCGCCTGATCGCCCACAGGGATTCAGTGGCCCTTGTCGACGGTCCCGCCTTCCGGGAGCATTATCCGGATTTCGCCGCCTTCTACGACAACGACTACACCCTTCCTGCCCGTAACACATTGATTCGCAACGTCTTCTATAATGTGAAATATGCCTTTGAGAAGGTCATTTGGAGCGACCATTTCTACAATGATGACATCGAGGGCAAGGCCAACTTCATGGACGAGATGAGGGACAACTGGAAGACGACCGAGAATCCCGGGTTCGCGGATCCTAAAGATCCCTTGAGGGGTTTTGTGGTCGACTCTCCCCTTCTGCGAGCCATCCCAGGATTCCAGCTCCCTCCGGTCGAGGAAATCCCTCCCACATCTCCTTCCCGATATGAGACCCGTAACGACGGATTCTCCGGCGGAAACGACGAAGCCCACACAAAAGCAAGTTTATGATAAGATCATGGTAATCAACGTATATTCCCAATATTTCGAGGCAAACGGGACGTTCTCAGGAGTGGAGCGCCGGGGAGCCCAGGTTCTGCTGATCTCGGATTCCGAGGCAGGACAAATATCCTACAAAGCAGCCGTGTCTTTCTTCCCGCATAGGGACGAGGAAGACTTCGCCGTCTCGTACGACGCTTATTTCGAGAAGGAGCTTTACCGGGCTCCGGGCCGCCGATCCAAAAAGCGTGAGGCTGCCTTGATGGAAACCCTCCAGGCAGAGATTGACGCCCTCGCGGCAGCCAACGACGCCACCGTTTTCTGGTCCAACCCACTGAACGAAGCCCGGTTAGGGTAGATCCGCCAGCACTTCCCACCAACCGTCGCGCTTTCCGTTCCTACGAACAATGATATGTTTTTCAGTTAGAGCCGCCATTATACGCTTGACAGTGCGAAGAGATTTCCCAATTTGAACAGCAATAGCTGATTGAGTTATTCTGTTATTAGTTAAGATACAATTTAACACAGCTCTTTCTTCCAAAGTGACATTCAAAGTGCCAATTTGGCCCTTTGAAGTGGCCGGCTTGTCACTTTGATAACCGATATGCAAATATCTGTTTTTCAACTCATTCTGTTCACCCAGAACTAGATTCCGCAGGAATTTAACCAGATATGACATGTCTGGGACAATTCCTTTTTCCCTGTTGAAATAGCTAGCCCGAACCAAGGCATTGCGAAAGAACCAAGAATGAGCGGCAAACAAGTCATTAGATATGGAGAAACCAAAAGAACGCAAATATTTAATTAGGAAGACCGCCGTAGTACGGGTATTACCTTCGCCAAATGGATGTATTTGCCATAACCCCGAAGTAAAAGCCGCAATGTGAGAAATGGATTCGTCCGTAGACACTTCCGCATAATTGAACTGCCGTTCTTGAGCGAAATCATAATCCAATGTCTCGGCAATATTCTCGAACGGGTTATATAACACAGAAGCACCGTCGAGCACCCATTCTTTTTTTGAGATATTGTAAGTCCGAAACTTGCCCGCAAATTTGAAAATACCCTGAAACAAGCGACGATGGATTCGTTGATACTCTGCAGGTGTAAATGAAAACGTCTCTTCCTGAAGTAGTTCCGTGATCCTGGCAGAAACTTTATCGGCCTCTTCTGTCCTCTCTTCTTCTAAAGAAAACCTTCCCTCTTTGGATTTGTAGTATGAGTCGATGAGCCCTTTTACCTGCTCAATTGTAATGTCTCCCTCAATATGACGTTTGGCGGTATCCAACAAATATGTGGACGGCTTCAGGCCATCAACATCCTGCAAACCTATAGCGGTTTTCCAGGCTTCCGCCTTTTGCCTAGGCCCAAGCTCTCCTTGTCGGATATATTCGTCAAACTCACTCATACTTATACAAATATAGCAAAAAACAGCCTCTTAATCAATCTTCACCAGCTGGTATTTCTTGCTGCCGAGGCCGAGGGCTTCGGCGTGGTCGAGGATATGAAGGCCGTGCTGACGATTGATGCGCTCCTGAAGAGGCTTGGCATCATCACCAGTCGAATCAGTGTGACCGAAAACAAGGTCTATGCAAGCCTGGTCCACCGCGACAGGATCAACTGAAGCGAGAATACCGATATCCCTGAGACGAGGCTTGTCGGGATGGGCGTCGCAGTCACAGTCGACCGACATATTGTTCATCACATCAATGTAAATGATATCCTTGCCTTCCTGCTTGAAATAGTTATGCACTGCCTGGGCAGCGGCCGCCATGGACTCCAGGAAGCCATCCTGATTGTCTGACATCCAGCGAGTTGTGCTGCGTCCGGCGGAATGGATGTAAAGCTTGCCGGAAGTGGATGCGAAACCGATTGACTGGTTCTTGAGCACACCTCCGAAACCACCCATCGCATGGCCCTTGAAGTGCGCCAAGTTAATGACGAAGTCGTAATTCTGAATATGATTCCCAACTATGTCATACTTGATAAAAGTCTCATCTTTGACCGGGATGCGGATCTCACCCTCCTCATCCATGATGTCCACCTTGGCCACAGTCTCGAAGCCACGCTCAGCGATAGCCGCGCGGTGAGCGGCGGTATTGGCGCGAGACCCGCCGTAAGCGGTGTTGCACTCAATAAAAGTGCCCTTCACCTCATGAACAAGGTTGGCGATCAACTCGGGACGCAGGTAGTTGGACTCCTTGGATTCGCCTGTGGAAATCTTCACACCGACACGACCGAAGGCATTGACTCCGAGCGCCTTATAAATCTTAACCAAACCTTCAGGACTGATATCCGAAGTGAAAAAGACCTTGGGAGCGGAGGCGTCCTGGACCTCATGGGTAGTTTGCTGGGGTGTCTCAACAATCTGCGTTCCACGTGTTCCGGAACAGCAGGTGACGGCCAGGACCGTCAATAGCGTAGCGAGAGATAAAAATATCCGTTTCATGTTATGATCTTATAGTTTCTTCAAATACGATATCTTGCGAAGGAATGCCGGCGGCGGTGAGCGTCTTGATCACTTGGTCGTGGTCGTCGCAGGCTTTGACCAGAATAGCGGCACCGAGGCTACGAAGGGTAGCGGCCTTCAAAGCGAAATCAGCCGCACGAGGATCCAGCGGTCCGGCCAGACTCTTGCCCTGGGCGTTCTTCAGGCCCTGAAGAAGGGTGTCCCAATCAGCCGAATCAATAAGCAGAGCGGATGAGGAAATTGAAGGGTCGCTCTGGATAAGGCGTACAAAGCGCTCCATCAAAGCCGGAGTGTCAGGCAGGCCATCCAGGTTGACATCCAGCAGAGGAGCGTTATTCATGGAGAGTTCATCGGAGACTGAATATAAAGCATCTTCATAGTCCCCACTCTCCATCAAGCCGGCAAAGTCAGGAGACTTCCCGACATTGGCAGCCGTGCTCACCGTTATCGGCCCATCACCCATATTCCACATTTCCAACCCACTTAATATCAACTGTTTCCCGCAGGGAGGAACCGTCCGGGCCTTCAAGGAAGGGAACTTGTGGATATGTTCAGGAGACGTGCCGCAGCAGCCTCCATAAAGGTTCACTTCCCCATCCAGTCCCGCCATGTGGCCAGCCATTGTTTCCGGGCACTCCTCATATTCACCCTTGGCGTTCGGCATCCCGGCGTTGGGATAACAAACCAGAGGCACGGGGCACCAGGATCCCAGTGAACGGACCAGAGGGAGCAAGCCCTCAACGCCCATTGAGCAGTTGAATCCGAAAGCGGCGAGAGGCGCATGGGAAACAGCCGTAAAGAAAGCCTCCATGCTTTGCCCTGTCAGCACACGTCCGCCACTTCCGCTCACAGAGACGGAAACTATGACAGGGAATCCCGGCTTGGCCTGATGGACGCCATACAATGCTGCCTTAGCGTTAAGAGCGTCGAAACAAGTCTCGATAATGATGAGGTCTACTCCGCCTTCAATCAAGGCGCGAGCCTGCTCGGCATAGGAATCCGCCACCTCATCAAAGCCGCAGGGACGCCATTCCGGACGAATAAAATCGGATACTAACGATAGGGACTTGGAGCCAGGACCCATATTACCCGCCACCCAGACCTTCCTAGGCGCCGCATCGGCAACCTCACGAGCTATTTTCGCGGCCGCAAGAGCCATTTCCGGCGCTATGGACGAGAGTCCATATTCCTGCTGGGCTAAGGCATTGGCGCTGAAACTGTTGGTCTCAATGATATCCACCCCGGCCTCCACATAAGAGCGATGGATGGCACGGATCACATCCGGCCGTGTAAGGTTAAGACACTCGTTGTCCCCTTTCACATCACGTGTTGGGGCAACCGGCAAACCTTGACGGAAATCCTCATCAGCAAGGTTGAACTTCAGTATCTGGGTGCCCATCGCCCCATCCAACCTCAGCGCGCGCTCCTGCCGCAAGGTGTCAATAGAGAAAACGCCGTCCTTGTCCATTTTAAACCTATCCTTGAATGTCTCCGCAAAAATAAGAAAAAAGGTATATTCGCGTAAAGGCTTCCAAAACACAATTTTTATGAAAAGGTGCTTCAGTATACTTATCCTATGGTTTATATGCTGTCTCTCATTTGGTCAGACCCCTACCTTCCGGATTAATGATTCCGGATACTTCAACAAGGACGGGGTGGACGTGATGGCTTTCGACGACTTTTATCCGGAAGGCCATCAAGGCGGTGTCTCCATCCTGATGCATGGACATCGCGTGGCCAGTAACGGAGACATCCGGTTCGACGCCACGCCAGGCCAATGGCAGCCGGTACCAAAGAAGCTGGGACGCGAAGTGGAGGGGAATCGCATCATCACCACGCTTTGTTTCCCGGATTCCAGCCGCCATTTCACCAGCAAGAATCCCATGATTTATCCCGATTACCAAGTCACCTATACAGTCACCTTGGAACCTCAAGGCAAGGGATTCCTGGTGACGGTAGACTTGGACACGCCTGTCCCGGAAGAACTGGTGGGCCGCGCGGGTTTTAACCTGGAATTATTCCCCGGTTCCCTTTTCGGCAAACCGTGGATCATGGACAACAAGCAGGGCATTTATCCCCAGCAGCCCAATGCTCCGGTAATATCACAGGAAAGCTATGTGTACAGGACGGTGGGAGACTACCACCCGGAGAACGCGCCTGAGGCGAATATCAAGCACTTGATCGGCGAAGGATACAGCCCTTACACCGCCGATGCCGTGATAGCCGAACCTTACGCCGTGGGCAAGGTTTTCACCTCCCGCCCCGACGATCCGTTAAGCCGCCTTACCGTCAAGAGCCTCACCGAGGCCGACCTCAAGCTTTATGACGGACGTATGAACCACAACAACGGCTGGTTTGTCCTTCGCTCGGAAATCCCGGAAGGCGCCACCAAGAAAGCGGTCCAATGGTATATTGAACCCAACGTGGTTCCCGGGTGGACCTATCCGCCAGTGGTCCAAACCTCGCAGGTGGGCTACCTGCCCAATCAGGAAAAGGTGGCCATCATCGAAACCGACCCCCGCGACACGCCGCTTGCAAGCGCCTCGCTGGTGCGTTATGATGCCGATGGGGAGCATTTTGTCAAAACGCTTTCCGTGACACCTTGGGAAGGTCATTTCCTCCGGTATAAATACCTGATGGCCAATTTCACGGACGTGGAGGAAGAAGGCCTGTTCCAGATCCGCTACGGCAAAGGCGAGTCCCCCATTTTCCGAATAGCTCCGGACGTGTATGACAGAGGAGTCTGGCAGCCGGTCGTCGAATACTTCCTGCCCTGCCAGATGTGTCACATGCGGGTCATGGAGAAGTACAAAGTGTGGCACGACGCCTGCCATCTGGACGATGCTATCATGGCCCCTCCGGGAAATCATATAGACGGCTACGTGCAGCCGGAACACAACGTTACGTCCTACAAGCCCTACGAACGTGTGCAGGGCGTGAATGTGGGAGGCTGGCATGACGCGGGAGATGATGATATCCGTTATACCACAGGGAGCGAATGTTACATCCTCACAATGGCTATGGAAAACTTCCATCCCGAAATTGACGCGACCGCCATAGACCAGCATCGTCGCACGGTAGAGATTCACGAGCCGGACGGAAAGAACGACATCCTTCAGCAGATCGAACACGGAATGCTGCACGTGGTGGCTTGTTACGATGCCCTGGGCAGTCGTTTCTCACGCGGAATCATTGTCAATAACTTGCGGCAGTATGTCTCGTTGGGAGATCCTTCCACTGCTACGGATGGCGTTCCCAACGATGATGACCGCTGGATATTCCCTGATACCGGAAACGGCTTAGACATGGCCACTTATGTGGCGGCATCGGCCCGTTCCCTCCGAGGGATCAACGATACTCTCGCTGTCCGCTGCGAAGAGATCGCGAGGACAGTCTTTGCCAAGGCGAAAGATGTCTCTCCCATGGACAAGATGCAGCTTGCCGTGGAGCTTTATATCACCACCGGTGAGCAGCCGTACTTTGATTTCATCTTGAATCACTGGGACGAAGTGGTGGCTTCTGCCGAGAAGTGTGCCTGGTATATGGCACGTATTGAAAAGCAAATGGAAGGCAACAAGAAATACCGGAAACAGTGTGCGGCCTTCCGGGACGCCCTAGTCAAGTACCGGGATCAACTGGACAGCCAGAGTGCCGAAACGCCTTACGGAGTGCCTTATCAGCCAAGCATCTGGGGCGCCGGCTGGGCCATCCAGACCTTTGGATACCGCCATTATTTCCTGGCCAAGTCCTATCCGGACATCTTTTCTCCGGACCAGGCGCTAAATGCCCTCAACTTTATTTTGGGCCGGCATCCCGGTTTGAACCAGGCTTCTTTCGTCGGAGGTGTAGGCGCGGAATCCACTACGGTAGGATACGGCTTCAACAGGGCTGAATGGTCTTACATACCCGGAGGTTCGGTTTCCGGCACGGCGCTTATCCGTCCCGACTTCCCGGAGCTGCTGGTATTCCCTTACCTGTGGCAGCAGG
>JAEEGH010027612.1_pt1 | contig 11223 bp, 6 predicted proteins | sample 9134181 | NCBI WGS metagenome assembly JAEEGH01 (sample SAMN16246544, study PRJNA631951) | gut metagenome | biome: gut microbiome; feature: rumen; material: DP-attached | host: Bos | place: Iran: Karaj | collected 2018-10 | reverse complement strand
TCTGGTGATGCCGATGATTTCGGTGGCGCCTATCGTGACGGTGCTGCTGTCGGCCACCGTCCTCAAGGAGAAAGTCTCCAAACTGGGCATCCTGGGCATCGCGCTCGCGTTTGTCGCCCTGGTATGCTTCGCTCTCCCCGACAGCAAGGACGGCACGGCCACCAGCCGGATCTGGATCCTGTTCGCCTCCATCGTGTTCATCTGCTGGGGCGTCCAGGCTTTCGTGATGAAGCTCGCGAACAACAACACCCCGGACGCCGAGAGCGTGTTCGTATACATGGCCATCGCCGCCGTGCTGCTCATTCCCGTGGCGCTGCTCATGGGCAAGGGCCAGAACAACGTCCTCGCCGACGGCTGGGGCGAAGCAGCCAAAGTGTTCGGCGTACAGATCCTCAACGCCATCGGCGCCTTCACGCTGGTATACGCGAACCGTTACGGAAAAGCGATGGTCATCGCTCCGCTGGCCGACGCCTGCGCCCCGGTGATCATGTGCGTGATCTCCCTTCTCCTTTACGCGGCCGTCCCTACCGTGCCCCAGATCATCGGTATCGTGGCCGCCATCAGCTGCGTGCTCATTTTCAGCAGAGAGTAAGATATGAAACGGCTTCTTCTCCTTCTTTCCCTGGCGCTGGCCTCCTGCTCCTGCGTGGAAAAAAACACGCCGGAGGAATCCGGAACCGATCCGGCCGAATACGGCACCCGCATTCCCCTGCAGTCCGCCATCACCCACGTGCAGCCGATGACCGGCATCGTGCTGTGGAACACCAGCGGAAACAACAAGAGAGACTATGTCCAGCTGGAGTTCTCCTACATGCTCTATAACGACGTGTGCAAGGAGAAGGACGTGTTCGACTGGACGCCGATGGACAACCTGCTGAAGGAAGTGGCCTCCCGCGGCCACCAGGCGGTCGTCCGCTTCCGTTACACCTATCCGGGCTATTCCTGCGCCGTGCCGGACTACATCAAGTCCTGGCCGGGCTACGAGGCCACCAACGCCAAGAGCGAAGGCCGCAAGACGGAATTCCCCGACTGGCGCTGCGAAGAGCTGCAGCGCTTCCACATGGAGTTCCACCGCCGTTTCGCCGAGCGGTATGACAACGATCCCCGGCTGGCTTTCGTGGAGACCGGTTTCGGCCTCTGGGCGGAGTATCACATCTATGACGGCCCCTGCGTCATCGGCCAGACCTTCCCTTCCCACGACTTCCAGGCGCAGTTCCTGCCCAAGATGGACGAGTGGTTCAAGGACACCCCCTGGATGTTCTCCATCGACGCGTCCGACAGCAAGTACGCCCCGTTCCACAAGCAGAAGGAGCTGCTGAACCTGCGCTTCGGCAACTTCGACGACTCCTTCATGTGCCAGGACTGGAGCGGCTACAACTGGTCCGGCTGGAAGTTCTTCGGCGAGGACCGCTACAAGAAGGCGCCGGCGGGCGGCGAGTTCAGCTACTATTCGGATTATGACCAGAAGCACGTCCTGGACAAGGAAGGCATGTACGGCCGCGTGTTCGAGGATGTGGTGGCCAAAGTCCACATGACCTTCATCATCGGCAACGACCAGCCCGGCAAGCAGACGCCGGAGCGCATCGCCGAGGCGGCCATGTCCATGGGCTACCGCTTCGAGATCCGGGACTTCCAGGTCAAGGAAGGGGAGCTGGCGGCCGTGCGCATCGCCAACGTGGGCGTCGCGCCCATCTACCGGGACGCTTTCGTCGAGGTGGAGGGGGTCCGCGGCGACCTCAACCTCCGCACCCTGATGCCGGGCGACGAAGCCTGGGTCACCATCGCCTGCAAGGCCTCGAAGACCTCCCGTCCGGCCATCGCCTGCGACCACCTTGTTTCAGGCCAGGAGATTCAGTATCAGGCCGATATAAAGTAAGTGTTTCGAAAACGAAACAGCCCGAAATGTTATTTCGAAACGAATCGTAACAAAATCGGAATATTATCGATATATTTGTAGGAGTTAACAAGACCACAAAAGTTTAATTAATATCACCATGAGAAACATTGCAAAGTATCTGTTTGTTGCTGTCATGGCCGCCTTCACCCTCGCCTCCTGCGAGAAGGAGAAGGTAAACCCGATCCTGAACCCGGACGGAACGCCCGTCCAGTTCACGTTCTCGGCCAGGGCCCTCTCCGAAACGGACGCGGACCTCAAGGTCGCCTCTGACGTCCCCGTCCCCGCCGATGTCACCATCGCCATCGCCCTGGACGGCTCCAACACCATGAGCAGCGCCGGCATTACGTTCCCCTCCGAACTGACCCTGAAGAAGGGAGAAACCGAGGTCATCGGACAAGTCTCCGTTGACAAGGAGAAGCTCACGCCCGGAACGACGACTTCCGCCATCTTCGCCGCCTCGCTGGCCGGCGTCAAGATCGGTACCGCCAAGGCGCTCACCATCACCACGGATCCGGCTGTCGAGCCTGAACCCGAACCCACGGGCGACAGCGAAATCAAGATCGACGGAGATTTCTCCGACTGGGACGAGGTGACCACCGGCATCGCCTCCGATGACGAGGACGCCCCGCTGAAGGAGTTCAAGGTCGCCTTCGACAAGGAGTACCTCTACTTCTACCACAAGCGCAACAACAATCCTGCGATGTGGGGCGGCGGTTACTACTACCTGGCCGTGGACGCCGACAACAACGTCGCCACCGGCATGACCGACGCCAACGGCAACGCCGTCGTGGGCATCGAGAAATGGATGTACCTCTACTTCTTCCTGGCGGACGATGCCGGCAATCCCATGCTCGCCACCGCGCCGAAAGGCTCCCGTGAATCGGGCGACGAGTATGTCTGCGCGGAGAATTCCCTCGCGGGCGCCATGTTCGGCGACTCCGTCGTCGAGACCGAGCTCCGCATCCCGCTCGCCGACCTGGGCGTCACCTACGGCCAGCCCATCAAGGTCTACACCTGGGGCAACAAGAGCGCCAGCAACATGAAGGACCAGCCGGTCGTCGTGAGCATGGGCGGCGAATCCTCTTCCGGCGGCAGCGTCGCCATCGACGGCAATCCCGACGACTGGGCCAAGCTGAACCAGAAGTACGTCACCACCCTGGAGTGCTACGACGGTGCCGAACTGAGCGGCCTCAAGAGCGCCAAGGTGTATTATGACGACAAGGTCTACGTGCTGCTGGAACTCTCCGACGCCGCGCTGACCTCGGCTTTCTCGGAGGGCAAGCTCCGCGCCCACGTCTACTTTGACGGCAATTATGACAACGCCAACGGACACTATGGCAAGTGGGTCCTGCCTGCCATCGACTACATGCTGGAAGGCAAGATCTTCAGCGGTGACACCTGGTGCGCCATCAGTTCTCCTTACTACCAGTGGACGGGAACCGATCCGGCCGTCTGGAGCGGCGGATGGACCGCGGCCGAAACTTCTCCGGCCTTCGAATTCGCCGGTAACGGCAGCTTCTACGAGTGCGCGATGGACTATTCCGGTTATCCGGGCGGTCTCGCCGACGCCTTCACGATCGCCTTCGACATCCAGGACGACGGTTACAACACGCTGGGTTTCCTGCCCAACGCCGGTCCCGAACCCGGCCCGATGGCCCTCGTCGTGAAGAACGGCACCGAGCCGCCGGCAGCCCCGACGATCAGCATCGCCATCGACGGTGACTTCTCCGACTGGGCCCTGGTCGAAGGCGTGAGCAACGGCGCCTACGGCATGTTCAAGGCCTATTCCGACGCGGACAACCTCTACTTCTACACCTACCGCACCACGGACGGCAGATACTCGGCCCTCTGGGGCGGCTCGGGCTACATCTATCTGGGCTTCGACCTGGACGGCAACCCTGACAACGGTGTGGAACTGAATTCCAACGGCCCTTACGACTTCATCGGCTTCTTCTTCCCGTATGGCGGAACCGCTGAGGAACCCGGCTTCATCGACCTGCCGGGCGTGGAAGGCGGCTGGGCTCCGGAAGAGGGTTACACGCTGGCCAACATGAAGTGCAAGGGTGTCGCCAACGAGAAGGGCGCGTACATCGAGTACAGCATCCCGCGCAAGGACCTCCCGACCATCCCGAACGCCCCGATCACGATTACGTCCTGGGGCAACAAGGACATGAACAAGGTGACGATGACCACCACGCTCTAAACGGTCCTTCCGCAGAAATCAAGAGGCCGGCTCCCGATGGGGCCGGCCTCTTCTTCGTTATCGCTTGGAAATCGGTGCGTATTCCCGCTTCTTTCCTACGTTCATGTAGGCGGGGCGGATGATCCGCCGGTCTTCGAAGTTCAGCTCTTCGATGCGGTGGGCGCACCAGCCCACGATACGGGACATCGCGAAGATGGGCGTGTAAAGCTCCCGGGGGATGCCGATCATCTCGTAGATGAAGCCGGAGTAGAAGTCCAGGTTGGCGCAGATGGGGCGTGGCGTGTTGCGGCGCGCCTTGATGCACTGGATGCCCCGCTCCTCGATCCGGCCCAGGAATTCGAACTCTTCCGTCCTCCCCTTCTCCTCGGCGAGCTTCTTGGCCAGTTTCTTCAGGTTCACGGCACGAGGGTCGCTGTACGTGTAGATGGCGTGCCCCAGGCCGTAAATAAGCCCGGAACGGTCGTACGCCTCCTTGTCCAGCATCTTGTACAGATAAGCGTCGATTTCCTCCGTGTCCGTCCAATCCCGGATTACTTCCCGCAAATGCTGGAACATGTCGGCGACCCAGATGTTGGCGCCGCCGTGCAGGCGACCCTTGAGGGAGCCTATGCCGGCCGCGATGGAAGAATAAGTGTCCGTGTTGGAGGAGCTCGTCACACGGACCGTGAAGGTGGAGTTGTTACCGCCGCCGTGCTCCGCTTGCGTGATCAGGAGCAAGTCCAGCATCTGCGCGTCCAGCGGGGTGTAGTCGCCTTTCAGCAGATAAAGGAAGTTCTCGGCCAGGGAAAGGTTCTCCTGCGGGTGCCGGATATGGAGTCCGCGCCCCTGCACGGAATGCCGGTAGCTGTTGTAGGCGTAGGCGATGATGGTCGGGAACTTCGCGATGAGGTCCACCGACTGGCGCATCAGGTTGTACCGGGACAGGTCCTCGGGGTTCGGGTCGAAGGTGTACATCTCCAGGACGCAGCGCGCCAGGATGTTCATGATGTTGGACCCCTCCAGGTCGATGATATGGACGAGGGAACGGTGGTCCAGGGGCATCTTGATGTTCAGCAGCTCCCGGAAGGAATCCAGCTCCTCCCGGTCGGGAAGGTCACCCGAAAGCAGCAGATAGGCCACTTCCTCGAATCCGAACCGGTTCTCCGCCTGCAGCGGCGCAACCAGGTCGTTGAGCTCATACCCGCGGTAGAAGAGTTTTCCCTCCACGGGGGTCAGCCGGCCGTCCGCCTCCCGCTGATAGCCGACCACATTGCCGACCTTGGTAAGGCCCACCAGCACGCCGGATCCGTCCTCGTTCCGCAGGCCGCGCTTGACGCCGTACTCGGGGAACAGGGCGCTGTCAATCCGGCTAGCTCCCTTCACCTTGTCGGCCAGCTTGTATATCAGGTAATCCTTGTTCATCCTACCGTGAGCCGATATGGGTGGGATTCATCATCGCGATGAGCGCATCGCCGAACTCCTTGGTCCCCACACACTTGCCATGCTTCATGGACTCCGCGACATCCGACGTGGAGATGCCCTGGCGCAGGGCGCGCTCCATAGCCGTGACGATGAGTTTGGCCGCGTCGTTCCAGCCGATGTGCTCCAGCATCATGGCGGCGGAGAGGATCAGGGAGCTGGGGTTCGCCACGTTCTTGCCCTCGATGTCGGAGGCGACGCCGTGCGTCACTTCGAAGATGCCGTGCCCGGTCTCGTAATTGATGTTGCCGCTCGGGGCCATCCCGACGCCGCCCACCTGCGCGGCCAGCACGTCGGAAATATAGTCGCCGTTCAGGTTCAGGGTGGCGATCACGCCGTATTCCTCCGGGTGGGAGATGGCGTTCTGCAGGAACGCGTCGCAGGTGATGCCCGTGACGGCGAGCCGGCCCGAAGAAAGATAAGGCCCATACTCCCGCTCGGCCAGTTCATAGGCCCAGTTGCAGAAGGCGCCTTCCGTATACTTCATGATATTGCCGTTGTGGACCAGGGTCACGCTGCGGCGGTGATGGCTCAGCGCGTACTCGATGGCCTGCCGGACCAAGCGCTCCGTGCCCTCCTTCGAGACGGGTTTCACGCCATAGGCGGTCGTTTCCGGGAAACGGACCTTGGTCTCCTGGAGTTCTTCGCGGAGGAACTTGCTGAACTTTTCGGCGTTCTCGGAGCCGTATGGCCACTCGATGCCGGCATACACGTCCTCCGTGTTCTCACGGAACACGCAGATGTCGATCCGCTCGGGATACTTCACCGGAGAATAAACGCCATAGAAATAGCGGAAAGGCCGCACGCAGGCATACAAGTCCAGCGCCTGGCGCAAAGCCACGTTCAAAGACCGGACCCCTCTTCCCGCCGGCGTGTTGAGCGGTCCTTTCAGACCGACCACATATTCCTTGAAGGCCGCCACCGTTTCGTCCGGCAGATAGGCGCCGCGTTTCTTGAACGCCTCCTGACCAGCTTCCACCTCCAGCCACTCGATCGAGCGGTTTCCTTTGAACGCCTGCCTGACGGCCGCATCGACGACCGCGCGGCAGACCGGCGTGATTTCCTTACCGATTCCGTCGCCCGTGATGAACGGAATGGTGACAGCAGCGGGGACCCTCAGGCCCGTGGGGGTTTTCACAATCTTCGACATACTAACTAACGATTTGGGTTCACGCAAAAATAATAAAATATTTTAATTGCCAAATTCTAACACATTTCGCCCTTCCAGGCCGTTTCCCTTAGGTTTTTCGGCAAATGGTACAAAAACGCTAAGCATCTGACGGAGAAACGTCCGATTCGGGGAAAGACTATAAAAAAGCCCCGATCCGGTGAATCGAGGCTTTTAGCGGTAAAAACGGCCGAAAAACGCTATTTGAACGCGGCAGGGTCGTTATAGCGGATGTGGACGCCGTAGTCGAAGAGGTCGCGGTTGAGACCGTTGTTCGAGCTGTCGGGCACGCCTCTGCGCTTGCCGGAGAGCGCATCCTGCGCCATCTTCCGCTCGTCCAGGACACGCTGGAGCGTCTCGGGGTTGTCACCGTGGTAATGGCCCGGATAGAGTTTCGTGATGCCGTTTTTCTGCATGTACTCCGCCGTGCGGGTGGTGGTGGCGATGAGGTCCCGGAAGGTGCCGGCGAACAGCAGGAGGTTGGTGGAGCCGAAGGCGTCGCCGCTGAAGCCGTAGTGATGGTCCTTGTCGAAGAAGGTGACGGAGCCGAAGGTGTGGCCCGGGGTATGCATCACCTCGATCTGCCGGCCGCCCAGGTCGATGACCTCGCCGTCGGAGAGGAAGTGGACCGTCCCCTGGTAACTGCGGCGGCCGCCGCGGATCAGGGACGTATCGGCCGGATGGATCCAGACATCCGGGAAGCTGACCGCCCCGCCCACATGGTCGCCGTGTCCATGGGTGACCGCCAGCATGAGCGGCTTGTCGGTCAGCGTGGCGACAACCTTCGCCAGGTTGGGCATCGACGTGCCCGCATCGATCACGAGGGCCTTGTCGTTCCCTTCGACCACATAGACGGATTCGTTGTACACGAGATGGCCGTTGCCCTCCCAGGTATGTTCGTCAATCTGACGGAACACGATGTCCTGGTCACGGCAGACAAAGGTTTCGGCGTAGTGATTGCGGTACTGCTCCGCCTGGGCGGCGTTCCACACCACGATGGCGTTTCCGTTGCGGAAGTAGGTGTCAAGGTTCGGACGGTCCAGGCCGGAAGGCTCGGTGGACGCCGTGCCTTTCTCCATGTCGTCCAGGACTTGTTTCATCTCGCGGAGATATTCCATGCCGAGTTCGCGGCCTTTCGGCAGCTTCAGCCAGTCCTTCTGCCAATAGTGGCCGCCGTAGATTTGCAAGGCGTCAAGATTCACGTTGTTCGCGGGATCTTCGAGCCACGCAATCAGGTGCGGGACGGCGGAGACATACTGGTTGAAGCCGTCCTCGTTGAAGATCCACACGCCGTGGCCGGAGCCGACAGCGTCGCCGGTGAACAGAAGGTTGTGTCCCTGGAGGTAATAGACCATGGATCCGGGCGTATGGCCCGGCACCGCGATGGACTGGACCGTCAGGCCGCCGAGTTCGAAGGTCTTGCCATCCCGGATGAATTCGCGGCGGTCCTCGGGAATTCGGTCGGCATAGCGCGCGAAGTCCGCCTGCGGCAGGGCGAAGCGCACGCCGGGCATCTCCAGCATCGCGGGAAGCATGCCGGTGTGGTCACCATGGCTGTGGGTGAAGGCCACCGTCACGGGCTTGTCCCCGGTACGCTCCGTGATAAGGGTACGGAGAGATTCCGCGGCGTTGTCGGCCCAGTCGATGGGATTGGAAAGGTCGATGACCAGGGCCTCGTCCGTTCCGACGATCAGGTAGATGTCGGAGCAGTTGTTGAAGTGGGTCAGCTTGCCGTCGGCGTCGAAGGTCTCGCCGGCGGGGTTCGCGCGGTTGTAATCCTGGATGTGGTAGACGTTCTTTTCGATGACGGACACGGTGTACGGTCCGACTTCCACGTCCTTGGGGCCTGCGCAGGCCGCCAGGGCCGTCCCGAGCACGACGGCGCAAAATTTTGAGAGGGTAAGTTTCATGGTATCAACGGATAACGTTTCTACCGCAAATGTAATCATTTTTTCACAACCGGAATTTGTTTATCTTTGCTTCATGAGACATTATTTCAGACGGATATTCCTGGCGGCGCTCGCGGCCCTGGCGGCCTCCTGCGGAGAGCCCGCCCAGCCTCAGCCGGAGCCCGGGCCGGATCCTCAGCCGGAGGAGACCGTCCTCTATGTGGGCGGAGACGTTTCGGTACTGCAGAGTTATGACGACAAGAACGTCGCCTATTACGATGCGGACGGCGGCAAGATCGCCGACGTGCTGAAATACATGAAAAGCGAAGACGTAGGCTGGAACGCCCTGCGGGTGCGCCTGTTCGTGAATCCCGCCCGCAAGGACGCCGACGGAAACACGGACGCCCAGGTGTGCCAGGACCTGGACTACGTGGTGCGCCTGTGCAAGCGCATCAAGGCCGAGGGCTTCGCCCTTCTGCTGGACTTCCATTACAGCGACACCTGGGCCGATCCGTCCAACCAGTGGATTCCCAAGGCCTGGGCCTCCCTCAACGAGGCGCAGCTGTCCTCCAAGGTCTATGAGTACACGAAAGAGTGCCTTCAACGGCTGGTAGCGGCCGGCGCAACACCGGACTTCATCCAGACCGGCAACGAAATCTCCTACGGCATGCTCTGGAGCGCGGACGTGAACCGGAGTTCCAAGACGAACCGCTGCTACTCCGATTCCCCGGAAGCCAACTGGACCCGGTTCGTCAATCTGTTGCAGCAGGCGTCAAAGGCCTGCCGGGAAGTCTGCCCGAAAGCGAAGATCGTCCTCCATACCGAACGGTCCGGCCAGTCAAGCGTCCTGCGGAACATCTACACCCGGCTCGCCGGCGTGGATTACGACATCATCGGCCTTTCCTATTATCCCTTCTGGCACAATTCGCTGCAGGTCCTGTCCCAGTCCGTGGACGGCCTGGCATCGGCCTTCCCGGACAAGAAGGTCCATATCGTGGAGACGGCCTATTATTACCAGTGGCCCAAGGACATCACGTATGATTTCTCCAAGCAGTGGCCTTACACGCCGGCCGGGCAGGCGGCCTTCGCCAAGGACCTTGTCGCGGAGCTCAAGAAGCACGACAACGTGACCGGCCTCTACTGGTGGTTCCCCGAAGAGAACGGCAACGGCCCGGACAGCTCGGTCCTGACCGGCTGGATCAACCGCGGTCTCTGGAACAATGATTCGCACAAGGCCCTTCCGGCTCTGTACGTCCTCAAAGATTTCCTGAAATAAGCCCTACAGCGGCTTGTACTCGAAGCTCTTGAGCTCGGCGCCTCCGCAGAGGAGGTAAGCGGGACGGAGGGCGAAGAAGCCCTTGTAGTTGTTGTGGTGGAAGCCGGACACGTCCACGCCTTCCTGCACCGGTGTCCAGTCTCCCTCTCCCGTCTTCATCCACAGGCTGGCGACATTTCGCTCATTGCGGATGCGAAGGGAAAGGTCCGCCGCCTCATTGCAATCGCCGAAATAAGCCTCCTCGTTGTAGAACAGGAACAGGCCGGCCTTTCCGCCCTCAGGCACGGAGAACCGGGCCGTGATTTCATAGGAAGCGTCCACGGCCGTGGTTGTCCACAAAGTTCCGTCGGCAAAGCCAGGCTGCCATTTCGCCCAGAGGAGCGGGTTGTCGTAATCACGCAGATAGGCATAATCGCCTTGCAGGCCGTCCCGGTCCCACTTGGCGCCGTCCTGCTCCACGAGCATCGGCCAGCCGTCGGACGTCCATTGCACACTCTCGATAAGGGTGCTGCGGCCCAGCGTGTGGAAGCTGTTTCGATAAGCGTGATACACGACATACCAGTTGCCGTCGGCATCATCCACCAGCGTGCCGTGTCCCTTGGACCACCAGGCTTCCTCTCCGGAATACGTGTGTACCAGCGGATTGTACGGGCTGTCCTCCCAGGGGCCAAGAGCCGATTTGCTGCGCGCGACAACCACCATGTGGCTCGTGACCGGGCCGGCGGTGCCGCCTTCGGCGCTCACCAGATAGAACCAGTCGCCCCGACGGAACAGCTTCGGGGACTCCAGCCACATGCCTTCCGTCTCCCATTCGGCGGGATACTGCCAGCCGTCATAGACCTTCCGCGGCCGACCCGCGGCAGAAAGGCCGTCCGGTGCCAGGGGTGTGACGAAACCGTTGTTGGTGTAGAGATAACGGTTGCCGTCCTCGGCCACGACATGGCCCGGGTCGATGCCGCCCACGTCCAGCTTGACCGGTTTGCTCCAGGGGCCTTTCGGATGGTCCGCCACGACGACGTAATTCTCGCCCGTGCTCGTCGGGTAGTAGATGTAATACTTGCCGTCCACCTTGCACATGTCGGGGGCGAAAATGGAATAATTCCCATCCTCAACGGCCCGCGCAATGGGCTCCCAGTGAATCAGGTCCGTGGAATGCCAGACCAGCAGGGCGGGGAAATAGGTGAACGACGAATGCGTCATGTAAAAATCCTCGCCGTCCCGCAGAATTGTCGGGTCGGGATAGTCGCCCGGGAAGATGCAGGTCTTGACCGGTTCGGTCTTTTTCGCGCAGCCGGCCATGACGGCCGCCAGAGCCAGGAGGAGAAGGGTCTT
>JAEEGH010027609.1_pt1 | contig 11224 bp, 5 predicted proteins | sample 9134181 | NCBI WGS metagenome assembly JAEEGH01 (sample SAMN16246544, study PRJNA631951) | gut metagenome | biome: gut microbiome; feature: rumen; material: DP-attached | host: Bos | place: Iran: Karaj | collected 2018-10 | reverse complement strand
TCTTGGGACGTGGCGGCACGCAAGTGGTGCTCGACCTCTCCAACCCCAAGGTGCAGGACTTCGTGTTCGGCGTGACCGACAACTTGCTGTCCAAATATCCCGAAATCGCCTACATCAAGTGGGATGCCAACGCGCCCGTGATGAACCACGGCAGCCAGTATCTCCCGAAGGAAGACCAGAGCCACCTCAACATCGCCTACCATGAGGGCCTGATCAAGGTGTGCCAGCGCATCCGTGCCAAATACCCCGATGTTATCATCCAGGCGTGTGCCTCCGGCGGTGGACGTGCCAACTGGGGATTGCTGCCTTACTTCGACGAATTCTGGGTGAGCGACGATACCGATGCCCTTCAGCGCATCTACATGCAATGGGGCACCAGCTACTTCTTCCCCGCCATCGCCATGGCCAGCCATATCTCTGCCACGCCCAACCACCAGACCTTCCGCACCACAGCGTTCAAATACCGTTGCGACGTGGCCATGAGCGGTCGCCTCGGCATGGAGATACAGCCCAAGAACATGACCGACGAAGAGAAGCGCATCGGTCGCCAAGCCATCAGCGACTACAAGAAGATACGCCCCATCGTGCAGTTTGGCGACCTCTACCGCCTCCACTCTCCCTATGCTGGCGACAACTTGGCTTCCCTCATGTATGTGTCGGAGCAGAAAGACAAGGCCGTCTTCTACTGGTACAAACTCGAAACGTTTGTGAACCAACACTTCCCACGGGTGAAGATGGCAGGTCTCGACCCACAGAAACGTTACACCGTGCATGAGTTGAACCGCATCGACAACCAACCCCTCCCCTACGAGGGCAAAGCCTTCACAGGGCAGTACCTCATGGACAACGGTCTCGAAGTGCCTTACTCGCACGACGTGGATTACCACAAGAAGAACGATTGGGCCAGTCGAGTGCTGTACCTTGAGGCACAGTAACGAGACGCAAGTAATGATATCACTAACATACAGCTCGCCCCTCATCTCATCAGCCGCTGATGAAATGAGGGGCGAGCCGCTTGCGCTATAGGGGGTATTATCGTTTCCAGATTTTCTTCACGCGGTTCGCGCCATCACGCACAATGTTGATGCCCTTCTGAGGCTGTGCGATGCGCTGACCAGCAGGTGTGTAGTAGGCCACAGGTGTGCTGGCCTCGGCAGTCGTGAGGCTCTCGATGGCATCTGCCGAACCGCCGTTGATATCTACGGAGACCACACCGCCCACTGTTTCGTTGATGTTGTTGATTTTCTGCGTGAACGTACCTTTATAGACCTCGTAGCTGGAGATTTCCGTCACGTTCTGGGTGCCAGGATAGATGTCGCCTTGGAACGACTCCATGTATTCCTGGTTGATGCCGTTGTAGCTCGAAAGCAGGGTGCCGTCGGCTGGCACGATGGTGAAACGCGGATGCGTGTGGGAGACGTTGATGGTGTTGCTCGTCCAGTCGGACTGCAGATAATCTACATGGGTGATGAGCAGACCGTGGCTGGCATGGAATACTTTGTAGATATTAACGGAACGGCATCCTAACGCCAAGTCGAAGCCGTAGTTCTGGCGGTTCTCCAGGATGAAATACTCGTTGCCCGATGGCTGTCCGTCGTTGGTCACCACATAGCCGTAACCGCCCTGCTCGATAGGCTCCAGCTTCAGGGTCACAGCCTCGTCCTTGGTCACCTTCTGGAGGGGACGCCAACCCATGAAGTCGCGCTCGTAGGCAGAGTATTCGCAAGGTTGCATACCGGCCAGCTGATAGCAGCCAGAGTCCATCACATCCCAGTAGTCCATGCCGTAGCCGTCGCCTTGGGTGTCGTAGAGGTCGGGCAGACCCAAACCGTGGCTCAACTCGTGGCACATCGTGCCGATGCCGTCCTGTGCGCCGTTGTATGCCTCACAGGCACATCCGCAGGCACCAAAGACGATGTTGCCGTTGTCGCCCTGCACAGTCAGCGTCGAGGTGAGTTCCTTCGGCCAGATGGTGTTGTCATCGTCGTTCTGCATGTCGTTCTGACCGATGCCGGCGTAGATGAAGAAAACGAAATCTACTTTGCCGTCGTTGTTGTTGTCGAAGTCCGACCAATTCACTTGGAAGTTGTTGACTGCCAGCTTGCAGGCATCCGAGTACATTTTGCTGATGTTGACGTCCTTCCTGATGGACACGCCTTGACTGTTGTACTCGTCCTTGCCATAGAAGGCATAACTTTCTGGCAGCGTGACAGGGCCGATGACCGCAAATTCTGGCTGGAAGAGCGAATCAGACTGAGCGATGAAGTAGTCGGACACGGAGCCGTAGCTGCCTCCCGAGGGACGGTAAGGTTGGCCTGGAATGCCGGTTCCGTTGCAGAACTTTTGGTAGTTCTCCCGGATGGCGGCATCGGTGTCGCCAGCGGTGGTGAAGGTTAAGTCGTTGAACTGCACCAAGATGACTGGCACCTTGGGGCTGCCTGTGCAGGGGAGGGGAGCGGTGGCACGGGTGCCGATGCGGTGATGTCTCGAAATGACAGGCTGGCTGTAGTCAGTGACGTTCTCAATGCGTCCACGTCCCAGTGCCAGAGGTTCCTGTGCAGCGGCACTGCCAGCGGTCAACGCGGCGAGTGCCCATGTGAGTAGTTCTTTTTTCATGTTAAGTTGTAGTTTTATAGTAGTTAAAGTATATCGCTTTTATTTTAAGTCATAGAATTTTAAGGATTTTAAGAGCTATGCAGGGTGTTCAGAATTCGCCTTCGGCGCTGAGAATTGAAAGACCATGCGGCTTGTTCCCTAACATCGCGTTAGCTTCTTAAAATTCTCCGCCGCTTGCGGAATTCCTAAAGTCACCGCTTCTTTTAATTCTTAAAATTCTTTGACCTAAAAAACTTTCTATTCCTTGTTTAGGATGCGGTTGACGACGGTGGTGACGTCGGAGATGTCCACTTTGTCGTCGGCGTTGGCATCGCCGTTGTCCCACGTGTCTGCGGAGCGTCCCAAGATGATGTTGACCAACTGGGTGACATCCGAGATGTTGATAAGCCCGTCGCGGTCCACGTCGCCAGGGCCACTGGTGGCACCGCCGTTGATATCGAGGGTCACGGTGCCGTCCTCATGCTCCACGATGTTGCTGATGCGCTGGGTGAAGCGTCCGACGAACACGTCGTAACTGGACAATTCCGTCACCTCTTCGCTGCCTGGGTAGATGTCGCCACGGAGCGAGAGGTGGAACTCCTCATTGAAGCCTGGGATGGAACTGATAAGCGTCCCGTCGGCAGGAACCAGCGTGAGGCGCTGATGGTTGGCCACGGTGTTCACCCTGTTCTTGCTCCACGCCGAGGCGAGGTAATCTACGTGGGTGATGAGTAGCCCGTGGCAGACACCGTACTTGTTGGCAATCGAGAAAGACGGACAGCCCAAATAGGTGTCGAAACCGATGTTCTGACGGTTTTCCAAGATAAAGTATTCGTCGCCAGAGGCTTGCCCGTCGTTGGTCACGATGTAACCCACGCCGCCCCGTTCAATCGGCTCTAACGTCAGCGAGAGGCACTCCCCCTTGCTGATGCGTTGCAGCGGTCGCCAGCCCATGAAGTCGCGCTCGTAGGCCGAATAGCCGCAAGGCTGCCGACTGCTAATCTGGTAACACCCATAGTCCATGAGGTCCCACAAGTCCATGCCGAAATTCTCGTAGACTGTGTCGTAGAGGTCGGGCAGGCCCAAGCCGTGACTCAGTTCGTGGCACATAATGCCCACACCTGCCTCTTTGCCTTGGAACAGCTCACAGGCACAGCCGTAAGCACCGAAAAGGATGGTCGTCGTCTCATCTACCTCCACCGTCAGCGTCGAACTGCTCTCCTTGGGCCAGATGAGGTCGCTGTCATCCACCTCGTTCTGTCCAGAACCAGCGTAGATGAAGAAGACAAAATCCACCTTGCCGTCGTGGTTGTTGTCGAAATCCGACCAGTCGAGGTCGTAGTTCTGGATGGCCAGCTGACAAGCCTCGGAGTAGAACGCCTTGATGTTCCAGTCCTTCTGCTTGAGCTTCTTCTCCTTCTCTCCTTCCTGCTCCTCGCCGTTCCCCCCTTCAGGCTCCACTTCTTCGAACAAGTCCTCGCCGTAGAAGGCGTGGGGTTTCGACAGCGTGATGGGGCCAATCACCTCAAACTGAGGTTGGAAGAGGGAGTCGGACTGCTCGATGAAGTAGTCGGACACCGAACCCCAGCTGCCTGTAGGCGGTCTGTACATCTCGCCCGGCACGCCTGTCCCGTTGCAGTACTTCTGGAAGCTCTCTTTCACGGCCTCGTCGCCCTCCGCCACCGTGAAGTTCAGGTCACTGAACTGCACCAACACCACGGGGATTTTGGGACTGCCGAGGGAAGGGATGGGGGCTGTCTCTTTGATGCCCACACGCCGATGCCTCGACACGACGGGACTGCTGTAGTCGGTGGTGTTTTCGATGCGACGAGGAAGCCGTATCTCCTCAGAGCCAAGGGGCAGCCAGTCCTCACGGAGCGAGGCTGTTCCCTCTTGGGCGAAGGAAAGAATCGCACCACAGAGGGCCATCAGGAGAAAGAACCATCTTTGCATCATTTTCTTGTTTTATAGTTTTATTGGTTTATACTTTGAGCGTAAATCCTGCGGGTAAACCGCAGGACACGAAGGGGGCCGAGGGGTAGGCCAGGGGAGCGGCTACTGGCGATGCTCGTCGTTCCAATCCTTGACCACTTGCCAGACGGCTTTCTTGCGGCCTTGGTCGTCGTAGAGACCTTTGCGGTTGAAGTTGTCTTGGATGCCGATGAGGAGGCGATGGGGCGAATAGAAGTCCTTGAGCACCCAAGGGATGGTGCCCGCCAAACCAGGTATCTTGCGGAGCATGGTGAACTGATGCTTGTAAAGCTCCACCATGTTGTCTTCGCTGAAGTAGGCGTTCTGACCCGAATGGCGACCAAGGCGTGCCCCTCCACCGAACTCGCTGATGACGACGGGCTTGTTGGTGTTGAACTGCCAAGTGATGCTGTCGCAGAACTCTTTCGGTGCGTCGTACCAGCCGATATACTCGTTGTAGCTGAAGAGGTCGAGTGCCTCGCCCAAGGGGTCTTCCACGGTATAGACGGTGGGAGCCAGTCGCTTGTTGACGTTCTGCAAGGCAGCAGAGACGAGACGGGTGTTGTCCAGTTCACGGGTGCGGTTGGCAAGACGGGTGAGGAAGGAGGTGCGGTCGTTGTTGACAGCGGTCTCGTTGGCAATGCTCCAGATGATGATGCTGGCACGGTTGTGGTCGCGGGCCACCATCTCTTCCAGCTGCTGCTCGGCGAGGGCATACACCTTCTGGTCGCGCCAGTCGATGCCCCAGTAAAGTGGAATTTCCGACCACACCATCAAGCCCATTTCGTCGGCCAGACGCACCATGTCCTCGTTGTGGGGATAGTGCGCCAGACGCACGAAGTTACAGCCCAGTTCCTTGGCCATGGCCAGCAGGGTGGAGTCTTCTTCGCGCGTGGTGCAACGCTTGTTGGTGCCGACGGTTTCCTCGTGGATGTTCACGCCGCAGAGGAACACCTCCTGTCCGTTGAGCAGGATTTTCTGCCCTTGGGTGGCAATGGTGCGGAAGCCGATTTTATCTTGGATGGTCTCACCGTCGAGGGTGAGTCGCACGTCGTAGAGTTTCGGGGATGCTGGCGACCATAGTTTGGGGGCAGCCTTCACGGTCAGGGCAGCTTTGCCCTCAGCGTCGGTCACGAGTGCCTTCTTCACTTTCAGCTCGGGTATCTCCACGAGGACACTCTTTCCTGCCTCTTTGTTGCTCAGGGTCACCGAGGCACGGATGGCCTTGTTCTTGCTGTCGGTGTCGAGCTGCAAGGCGTAATCGCGGATGAAGGTCTGCGCCACTTCGACGAGGCAGACACTACGAGTCAAGCCACCGAAGTTCCACCAGTCGGTGTTGAGCGTTGGGATGCCATCGACGCGACGGGTGGCATCCACCGACACCACGAGCGAATTGCCCTGTGGCTTCACGCCGTCCGTTATTTCGAATTCGAAGGGAGAAAAGCCACCGACGTGCTTGCCTAAGAACTTGCCGTTGAGCCACACCTTGGCTTCGTAGTTGGCGGCACCGAAATGGAGGAAGAGGCGGCGTCCAGTAGGCAGGGTGTAGTCGAATTTCGTGCGGTACCAGACGATGCTCTCGTAGTAGAACAATTCCTTTCGCTGCGTGTTCCAGTCGCCGGGCACGGTCAGCTCTTCGGAGGTGTCGAAGTCGTAGTCCTGCAGGGCTGTCCCGTCGAACTTTCGGTCGTGGTGGAAGGCAGAGTAGTACCCGTGGTTGTAGGGATCGACAATACTCTTCCACCGCCCGTCGAGCGAGGTGGTTTTCCTGGCTCCCACGTGCTGGATGAGGGGTGTTTGTGCGTTGAGCGACAGCGTGGCTATCGCCAATGATGCAATCAATAGAAATTTCTTCATGCGGTTAATAAGTCGATAGTCAGTCGTTTTATGCTTCTTCTGTATCGTCTGTCTCGATGGGCGCATTCTCCTCCTGTTCCTTCGTCTTTCCTTTCTTTCCCCTGCGCAGGTAGAACCAGATGACCAAGACAATCAGCGCGATATAGCCCATGATTGCCCAGGGGCTCGTCCAGGGGGAGGAAGACACCTTGATGCGCAAAGTGACCGTCTCGCCTTCCCACACATCGGGGTCGTAGCTCGCTTGCAGCTCCAGGTAGTAGGTGCCAGCGGGCCTGTTCATCATCATGACAGGCTCACCCGTGTTGTTCACCCTCCATGGCTCCTTGGGATTCAGGCGGTAGCGGAACCAGACATTGGTTCCGTACTCGTAGGACGGGATGGCGTAGGAGATGGCGACAGCCGATTGGGTGTGATCCAGTTCGATCTCCTCCGTACACATCAGGGTCGCGGAGAGGATGCCTGTGTCGTCGCCCGGCCTGATGCGTCGGCCGTTCACATAGAGGTCGAAGAGGTAGGGCTTCAGTTTTTCCTTCGGGCCTTCGAAATCGGCGGGGTTGAAGCGCACCAGTCCGTTGTGGGTGCCCAAAAAGATGCATCCCCCTTCATCTACATAGCTCGACATGTAGTTCAGTCGGTTGGTAGGTAGGCCGTTGGCAACGGAGAAGCGTGACATTTGTTCTTTGTCGGTGTCGTAGAGGTATAGCCCGTCGAAGGAGCTGACCCACAGGATGTGATTCTTGTCCTCCACGATGTTCGTCACTGTCTGGCGGCACAGGCGTGGCGATGCCTTCACTTGCTCGGTCTTCTTGGTCTCCGGGTCATAGCGCAGCAAGCCTTGGTTATCCGTTCCCACCCACAGGCGACCCCGTGCGTCTTCCATGATGGTCGTGGCACACTGGTGGCTGAAGGCCGTCTTTTCCGCCTTCCACTCGCCCTTCTTGTCCTTCGTCACTTCCCACAGCCCACGGTTGGTGGTGGTGGCCCAGATGCGTCCCTTGCTGTCGCAGTATAGGTGATGCAAATACCCCGTGCTGAGTTGGGGAACCACATAGAACTCGCCCGCTTCGTGGTCGTAGGCATAAAGGCCCGCACCCGTGGCAGCCAGGATGTCCTTACCCCGACGGCACAGGTTCACTACACCGAAAAACAGAGGGTGCATACCTCCACTGGTCAGAATGTTGCGCTTCACCTGAAGGGTGTTCACATCGACCACGTAGATGCCGCCCGACAGGGTGCTTACCCACAACTCGTCGTCTATCGCCATCAACGATTGCACGTTGAAGGCAGGGATATGGTTGCCCCAGTTGATGCCGCTCTCCACAAGCGAGCAGGTGCAGCAGTCATAAAGATAGAGGCTACCGTCTTCAGTGCCCACCCAGAGCCTTCCTTTCGAGTCGCGGCATATAGGTCGAACCACGTTCACGTCCTGTTGCTCGTCGTTGGGCAGGATGGTTCGGAAGTGGCCTTGGTCGAAGCTGATTTTATTCAATCCGCCAAAGTAGGTGCCTGCCCACATCGTGCCTCGGTCGGTGGCACAGAGACTGTGTACCGCATTGTCGGAGAGCGTGTTGGTGGTGTTATTCCGCTGACGGAGCGCTATCGTGCTTCCATCCGTCACATCGCATATCAGGATGCCGCGTTCTGTTCCTATCCACAGGTGTCGCTGGTCGGGCGTAGCGGCGCAGAACGCCACGATACGCGCATCGGCCTCACCGTGTAGTTGGAGACGCTGGCCTGTCTTCTTCTCTGTGTCGAAGAGCACCACGCCGTCCAAGTTCGTGGTAAGGGCGATGATGTCGCCCGACATCTCTGTCATGGCCTGTACGTATGGCTTGAAGTTGCCGTCCTCGGTCAGATTGAGGGAGCGTAGTTGCGACTTAGCCTCGTCGTAGTTGTAAATTTTCCCGTCGTCGCTTGCCATCCACACCTTTCCCTTGTAGTCCAGCATCATGCAGTTGGGGTGGAACACAGAGCTGCTCACTTTCTTCACAGCATTCTCCTTCGGGTAAATGATGTATGCAACACGGTCAATGAGTGCCCAAATCCTCTCTTTCGAGTCGATGAGCAGGTGCGTCACTTGTCCCCTCTCGGGCAGCCCCGGTGCGGTCCACCGCTCCAGCTTTTCCGTGCGCATATTTATCGTGTAAAGGGCACGCTTCGTACCTAACCAGATATTTTCCTCGTCATCCTCCACCATCGCCGTCACTCGGTCGGAGAACGAGCCTTCCCCTTCTTCTTCGTTGGGGATGGTCATACTCCGTGGAAAGATGCCGTCGAACACGTAAATACCACGCGACGAACCCACCCACAGGAATCCCTTCTTGTCCTTCATCAGGCAAGTGGAAGCGTGTGTGTAAAAATTCTCCATATCGCCATACGACTGGATATGGAACCGCTCTTGCGCCATCGCGGTGACGGCTATCAGCAAGAGGGTCATAAATGTGATTCTTTTTCCCATAAAAATAAGCTCCTTCTACTTGTAGAAAAGTGCAAATATAAAGAAAAAAAATGAAACAAGCCCACTCTTCCACGCTTTTTTAGGGAAAAAGGGGGAAAAACGCCGTCTAACCCTCCCGATTTTCACGTTGGCGCACCGCTTCGTAGAGCAAGATGGCGGCTGAGACCGACACGTTGAGGGAGTCGAGCTTCCCCAACATGGGGATGCGGATATGGGCATCGGCAGCCTCGCGCCAGATGTCGGTCAGACCCGTCGATTCGGTGCCCATCACGAGGGCGGTGCCACGACGCATATCGGTGTCGTAGTAGAGGTGGGAGTCCTGCAGTTGGGCGGTGAGAATCTGGATGTTGCGCTCCTTGAGGAAGGCGATGCACTCTTCCGAGGTGCAGGCCACACAAGGCACGGTGAAGACGGCACCGATGGAGGCGCGGATGACGTTGGGGTTGTAGAGGTCGGTCAGCGGGTCGCACACGATGACGGCATCGGCTTTGGCGGCATCTGCCGATCGGAGGATGGCACCCAAGTTGCCAGGCTTCTCCACGCTTTCCACCACCACCAGCAGGGGATTTTCCGGTAGTTGCAGGTCTTCCAACGAGCGATACACCGCCTTCACGACCGCCGCGATGCCCTCCGTACCTTCCCGATAGACCATGTGTTTATAGGTTGCTGGAATCACCGTATAGACCACCACACCCTCTTTCGTGTGATGGGTCTGTGCTACCTCTTCCGCCGTGAGTTCCACCTTCCCTATCATCTTCTCCATCATGGCCTTCGTTTCCTCGTCCTGCAGCTCGGGGCATTGGAAAAAGCACTGCACCTCCATCCCAGCATCGATGCAATGCTGTAGCTCTCGGCGTCCTTCCACGACAAACTGCTTCTTCTCTTTGCGCACCTTCGACTTCTGCTGCAGCGCACACACGTCCTTCACCTTCTGGTTCTTAGGACTCATAATGTAGTAAGTGGGTGTCATAGGCTTTATTTCCCTAAGATAATGTTTACTAAGGAGGTAACGTCGCTGATGTTCACTTCACCGTCGCAGTCCACGTCGGCAAAAGCGGTTCTTTCGGCGTTCCCCAAAATGATGTTGACGAGGGTGGTTACGTCGGAGATGTCCACGTTGCCATCACCGTTCACGTCGCCGACGATGCCGAAGCGGACATTGATGGCGAGCGACTGGCATTGGGGCATGGAAAAGGTGTAGGTGTCACCCTTCACAAAGCGAGACTGCACGGTTCCGTCGGCGTTGGTCTGCACCACGTCCCAGCCCGCCACGTTCTTGCCTTCCTCCTCATGGGGCAAGGCATGAATGGTGAGGGTGCGGTTGGCGAAGAACTTGCCATTGAACAAGCTCTTCGACAGCCGCACGCCGTTCATCTCGATGTCAATGTCGCCTCGCTCGTTCTTGCTCAACTTTTGGTTGACGGTGAGCGGCGTGGGTGTGCCGAGACCATAGAAGTCGGCCAGATGGGTGTAGAACACAGGGGTGCGATCGGCAACCCACTGCTTGGCTCTGTTAAAAAACCAGGGGTAGTTGACAGAGGTCTTCGTAAGGGCTTGAAGGTGGTAGCTGAGTTCCGTCTTAATCATATTGTACATTGGCTCCCATACTGCCCATATACCGTCGAAGTTGAGGAAGTCGCCCATGTAGATGGCAGCGCGGTCGAGGAACTCACGCTGGAACGTCTCGTCCTCCATCAGTCGGCGGAAGAGGCGCGTGTGCTCCTCGCGGCTCCACTTAGAATAATCGGGGTCGTAGTCGGGGGTGTTGATCCATGCAATGCTGTTGTAGGAAGCCGAATGAACGTAAAGTCCCATGCCGAAGTCAGTGTCCTTCGCCACCACTCGCCAGCGTCCACCCTCCGCACGGGGACGCCAAAAGATGATGTTATGGCCAGGGAAGTCCTGATTGTTGAAGTAAAGGTTCATCAACATGATGTTGAGGAACTCGGTGCAGTCCATCCACTCCTCATACTCGTCCCACGTGTGACCGTGTTCGTTGTAGAACGCCTGAAACGCCTCCCAGTTCTCCATTGTGCCCTCCTTCAGTTCCGTCCAGTCAGCTATCAAATCGATGTCCTCCAGTCCGTCGTAGTTCGTGAAGATGTTGTCCTCGTTACTCCGCTCGCGAATATTGAGCATACCCGTATATTCACCGTTGATATAGACCACCGTCGGTCGCCATGCCTGCCAGTCAATGTCTGTGTACGTTGCCATGGTGCGCTGTATAATGGCATCACGCAAGAAGAGACTGTTGAAGTCGTTGCCTGCGTTGCGCAGGATAATAGACTTATAGGTGTCCAGCCCGGGCTTCTGATCGGGGAAAAACTCGTATTTGAAGCGTTT
>JAEEGH010027603.1_pt1 | contig 11224 bp, 7 predicted proteins | sample 9134181 | NCBI WGS metagenome assembly JAEEGH01 (sample SAMN16246544, study PRJNA631951) | gut metagenome | biome: gut microbiome; feature: rumen; material: DP-attached | host: Bos | place: Iran: Karaj | collected 2018-10 | reverse complement strand
GCATCTATCAAGAAGCGCAATGCAGACTGCAAAATCGTACGTCGCAAAGGGCACTTGTATGTAATCAACAAGAAGGATCCGAAAATGAAGATGCGTCAAGGATAAGCGCAATCTTTAATTCGAATCACAAACTTCTAAAATCAATTATTTATTTAACAAAATTATCCTTAGTATTAAATTATGGCTATAAGAATTGTCGGTGTAGATATACCGCAGAACAAATGTGGCGAAGTCAGTCTGACTTATATCTACGGAATAGGTCGTTCAAGCGCAAAGAAAATTCTCGCAGAGGCAGGCATTGACCCAAGCATCAAGGTAGAGAATTGGACGGATGACCAAGCAGCTAAAGTCCGTGAGATCATCGGTGCTAAATTCAAAGTAGAAGGTGATCTTCGTTCGGAAACACAATTGAACATCAAACGCTTGATGGATATCGGTTGTTACCGTGGTGTACGTCACCGTATCGGTCTTCCCGTTCGTGGACAGAGCACCAAGAACAACGCCCGCACGCGCAAGGGACGTAAGAAAACGGTTGCTAACAAGAAAAAGGCAACGAAGTAATCAACCGCTGATTATTAGTATTAACTATTTAAAGATTCATCAAGTATTATGGCAAAGAAAGCTATTGCAGCTAAGAAGCGCGTAGTGAAGATTGATGGCGTTGGCCAGCTTCACGTGATGTCTTCTTTCAACAATGTAATCGTTACGGTTGCTAACGGTGACGGCCAAGTAATCAGCTGGTCTTCGGCTGGTAAGCAGGGCTTCCGTGGCAGCAAAAAGAATACTCCGTACGCAGCACAAATGGCAGCAGCTGACTGCTGCAAGGTCGCATTCGACCTCGGTCTGCGTAAAGTTAAAGCATACGTTAAGGGTCCCGGACAAGGACGTGAGTCGGCTATCCGTGCTTGCGTAGCCGCTGGTATCGATGTAACTGAAATCGTTGACGTTACCCCGATGCCGCACAACGGTTGCCGTCCTCCGAAACGTCGTCGTGTATAATAAACATTTATAAACCTTTAACGTTTAAACTATTATGGCAAGATATATTGGCCCAAAATCTCGCATCGCACGCCGTTTCGGCGAGGCTATCTTCGGCGAGGATAAGGTGCTTGCAAAGCGTCCGTACGCACCCGGACAACACGGCGTTAACCGTCGTAAGAAAAACTCTGAGTATGGTACGCAGCTCGCTGAGAAGCAGAAAGCTAAATACACCTACGGTGTACTGGAGCGTCAGTTCCGTCTTCTGTTCGCAAAAGCAGCTCGTACCAAAGGTATTACCGGTGAGATCCTGATCCAGCTTCTCGAGTGCCGCCTGGACAATATCGTTTATCGTCTCGGTATGGCTCCTACTCGTGCTGCTGCTCGTCAGCTCGTTAGCCACCGCCACATCACTGTGGACGGCAAAGTAGTGAACATCCCTTCCTTCGAGGTTAAACCCGGCCAGGTTGTTGCTGTTCGCGAAAAAGCTAAATCACTTGAGGTCATCAATGAGTCCCTCCAGGGCTTCAACCACGCTAAGTACGGTTGGCTCGAATGGAACGAGGCCGACAAGGCTGGTAAGCTGCTCAATGTTCCCGCTCGCGCTGAGATTCCGGAGAACATCAAGGAGCAATTAATCGTTGAGTTGTACTCTAAATAATCATTAAATTCATGGCAATATTAAATTTCATCAAACCTGACAAGGTGATAATGTTGGATTCGAGTGCGAACAAAGGTGTCTTTGAGTTTCGCCCACTCGAGCCGGGGTATGGAATCACGATAGGCAACGCGATTCGTCGCGTACTGCTCGGTAGCCTCGAAGGCTACGCTATCTGCTCTATCAAGATCAGTGGTATTGATCATGAATTTGCTACGATCCCCGGTGTAATCACTGACGTTACCAACCTTATCCTCAACCTCAAGCAGGTGCGCCTTATCCGTAAGGAGGGTATCGAAGAGGAAGGAGAAACCGTTAAACTCCATGTGCGCAAACAACGTTCGTTTATCGCAGGTGAGTTGAATACCGTTCTCCAGAACTTCGAGGTACTTAATCCGGATCTGCGTCTCGCAGAACTCGATGACAGTGCTGACTTCGAGATTGAGATCACCATCAACAAGGGACGCGGATACGTGCCCGGTGATGAGAACCGCCATAAGAACGATCCGATCGGAACGCTCGCTATCGATTCCATCTATACCCCGATCCGCAACGTCATGATTTCGGTTGACCAGTATCGTGTCGAGCAACGTACCGACTACGAGAAACTCACCCTTGAGATTACAACTGACGGCTCTATCACGCCGCAACAGGCGCTGACCGAAGCCGCTAAGATCCTTATCTACCACTTCATGCTCTTCTCCGACGAGCGTATCGTACTCGAAGAGGAGACCAAGAAGAACAGCAACGCACTCGATGAGGAGATCCTCCGTATGCGTCAGCTGCTCAACCAGAAGCTCCAGGATATGGACCTCTCCGTTCGTGCTCTCAACTGCTTGAAACAAGCAGAGGTGGATACACTCGGCGACCTCGTACGCTACCACCGCGCTGACCTGCTCAAGTTCCGTAACTTCGGTAAGAAATCCCTCACCGAACTCGACGAACTGCTCGAGCGTAACGGTCTCGCCTTCGGTATGGACATCTCACGCTACCACGTGAATGATTAAATCATTACAACATTAAAACATTAAAACATTGAATTATTATGCGTCATAATAAGAAATTCAACCACCTTAGCCGTAAGGCCAACCATCGCGCAGCGATGCTGAGCAACATGGCCTGCTCGCTGATCCTCCACAAGCGTATCAGCACGACCCTCGCTAAGGCGAAAGCGCTCCGTATCTACGTAGAGCCGATCCTCACTCGTGCTAAAGAGGATAACATGAACAACCGTCGTTTGGCTTTCTCCCTGCTCAAGCAGAAAGAGGTCGTTACCGAACTCTTCCAGAATGTAGGCGAGAAGATCGCTAACCGTCCGGGTGGTTACACACGTATCCTCCGCACAGGCTTCCGTCTGGGCGATGCTGCCGAAATGGCTATCATCGAGCTCGTTGATTACAATGAGAACATGCTCAAGGAGACCAAGAAAGCAACCAAGAAAGCTACCCGCCGTGCCGGCAAGAAAGCCGTTAAGGAAGAAGTAGCTGAGGCCGTTGCAGAGGCTCCTGCAGCTGAGGAAGTAAAAGAGGCATAAATCATAAATTTGAAATCATAAATCTCAAATTGAGTTATGTTTCTAGATGCTACCAAACATAACGAAAACGTTACAGATCTCGCCAACTGCAAGGTTGGCGAATCTGTTTCCGTTTCCGGCATGATCCATAACGTCCGCGTCACGAAGTGGGGCGGCTTCATCGTGCTTCGCAAGAGTCGTGGTCTACTGCAGGCTGTAGTCTCCAACGAGAGCTCTAAGTTCTTCGACGAGAAGGGCGCAGAGATAGCCATGAACGATTTATGCCGCGAGATGGCGATCACCCTCACCGGTACGGTGAACGAGGCGAAGATCAAGGACCCCGCAGCGTTCTACAACACGATTGAGATCGCTGTAGCCGAGGTCCGCGTCCTGAGCCGTCCGACCACCGCTGAGGTAGTGGACATGAACGCCCTGAAGTTCGGCGACGAAGAGACACTGCTGCGTTATAAGTTCGATAACCGTCAGGTCACTCTCCGCAACCCGCGTGACATGGCGATCCTCAAGGTTCAATCGACGATCGCACGTGCCTTCGGTGAGTTCCTCAGCGCGAATGGTTTCACCCAGATCTTCACCCCGAAGATCGTGAGCGAAGGAGCAGAAGGCGGCGCTAACGTGTTCAAGATGGATTATTTCGGCAAGCAGGTCTACCTCGCACAGAGCCCGCAGTTCTACAAACAGATCGGCGTAGGCGTCTACGAGCGCGTCTTCGAGATCGCGCCCGCGTACCGCGCAGAAAAACATGCGACATCCCGTCACCTCAATGAGTACATCTCCCTCGATGTCGAGATGGGCTTCATCAAAGGACAGGAAGATGTTATGACCCTCGAGGCAGCCCTTCTGCGCCACATTATAGCCGTTGTAGAGCGCGATTGTGCACACGAGCTGCAACTCCTCAACGCCGTTAATCCGGTGCTGCCAGAGCAGGTTCCTGCATGGAAGCTGAGCGAAGTGCATGAGATTCTCTTTGAGAACCACCTCTGCGAAGCCGACCACCGTGGCGAAGACGACCTCGCGCCGGAAGAGGAACGCGCTATCTGCAAGTATGCATATGACAAATACGGAAGTGATTTCGTCTTTGTAACGCATTTCCCGAGCGAGCACCGTGCTTTCTATGCGATGGACGACCCCGAGGATCCGAGTTTGACACTCAGTTTCGACCTCCTCATGAGAGGCCTCGAGATCACCTCCGGCGGTCAGCGTATCCATAAAGAAGCAGACTATCGGGAGAAGATGATCCGTCGCGGTATGAACCCCGACGCCTTCCATTTCTACCTCGATACGTTCAAGAACGGCATGCCCCCTCACGGCGGCTTCGCCATCGGCTTGGAGCGCATCACAGCTTGCTTCTTGGGCATCGCGAACGTCAAAGAATGTTCGATGTTCCCACGAGACATCAACCGCGTGGCACCGTAATAAAAAAATCGCTCTTCGGGGCGATTTTTTTATGTGTTCCCGCCGAAATTACGTTTGAAAATATAAATAATTTTAATTTTTTACCGTTAAATCCTTGTGTATTCCAAATATTTGTAGTAATTTTGCAGCGGATTTTTACGGAAAAGTGTCACATGTGACAGATTTTCGTAGAACAATAGTGCTATAAGAAACCAATAAATATATTAACATGAATATATTACGCCCTACTTACATGCGTCAACTTATTGACGCACAGAACAATGGTCTAATCAAAGTGGTATCCGGCATACGCCGTGCCGGCAAGTCGTATCTGTTGAAGACTTTGTTCCGCGCTCACTTGTTAGAGCAAGGAGTCCCGACAGACCATATTCTTGTGATTGATTTGGAAGGACGTCAGAATAAGGCCTTCCGTGATCCTGATTATTTGTTGGAGTGGGTGGATAAAATGATGCGTGATGACGAGCAGTACTATATCATTATTGATGAGGTGCAGCGTGTGGTGGATTTTGTGGAGATGCTTGGTTCGTTAGTGCTTAAGGAGAATGCGGATGTGTATGTAACCGGCAGTAACAGTCATTTCTTGAGTTCGGATATAGCGACGGAGTTTAGAGGACGTAGTGATGAAATACATGTATACCCGTTGTCGTTTGAAGAGTTTATGACTGCCTACGATGGAGACAAAGCGGATGGTCTGCAAGAATACTACATGTATGGGGGGCTGCCTAAATTGTTGTCCATAAAAGGCGATGACAAGAAAGCGGCGTATCTTGAGCGTTTATACAGAACGGTGTATCTGAGGGATATATATGAGCGGCATACCATCGAGAATAAAGCGGAGTTTGAGGAGCTGGTTCGTGTGCTGGCTTCCGGTGTCGGGAGTCTGATGAGTCCGACCACCATAGCCAATACCTTCAAAAGTATCAAGCGACTGCAGAATATTACCGATAAAACCATTGATACCTATATCGGATACCTGCAAGATGCCTTCTTGATTGAGAAATCGGAGCGATATGATATAAAAGGCAGGCAATATATCGGTTCATCGTCCAAATACTATTTCAAAGACTGCGGTTTAAGAAATGCCATATTATCGTTCCGGCAATTCGAAGAGAATCATATCATGGAGAATGCGCTCTACAACGATCTGCGTGGACGTGGTTTCAGGGTAGATGTCGGGAATGTGAATATTCGTGTACGGGATGAAAAGGGCGTTCAGCAACGCGTGACTTTGGAGGTGGATTTTGTATGCAATATGGGCTCTAAACGGTATTATATCCAATCCGCATGGCGTATGCCGGACGAGGCAAAGATGAAACAGGAACAAAACTCTTTATGCCAAATTAAAGATGAGTTCCACAAACTGATAATAGTGGGTGACCGAATCAAGCTACATCGCAATGAGAAGGGCATTACTATTGCCAGTATCTATGATTTTCTATTAGACCAAACGACTATTGATCAATAATCTTTTCCATTTCAAAAGGCAATATTTCGTGGCGAAAAAACGCAACATTTCATGTTGTAAGGCGGAAGAGAAAGCGGGTTTTGTTAAATTTGGATAACAAAATCGCACTTTTTCGCATTTTTTTGTTATTTTTCTTTGCGGTTTGATTTTTTTTTAGTAATTTTGTGCCCGATTTTGAATATTACGCGTAAATGCGCACGCACATGTACATAAGAATGATTTTGGTTACGATAGCAGTCGTTGTGATGACGGCTGTTTCGACTCGTGTCTGCGCCCAAGAGATTGTTACAGAAGATACACTCATCAATGAGGAGGAGGTTCTTGCGGCGGATACGATGGTAAATAATGATCCGGAGTGGTATGTAGCTCCGGGTATACCCCGTTCTTTACGCGCGCCCAAGCGCGCAGTAGCGCAAAATTGTATAGTTGATTCGATATTGTCGTTCAATGTGGATTCTATTCTGATTGAAACAACCCATTATGATTATGATAACGCCGGACGTGTTACTTGCGCTACGGTATGGAGCGTTAATGCGGATGGTACGGAATACGGTAGTTCTAAGAACGAATATCGGTATGATGTCTATGATAATCAGGTGGGAACAGCTGTTTATGTATGGAATGATGTTACGAACAATTGGCAAGGGACGGAGAAATACGAATATGTCTATGATGCCGAGCAGCGCATGTTGTCGAGTATCTCCTATGCGTGGGATAATGAAGCATGGGTGGCTGATCAGAAACTCACTTGGGCCTATGACGCAGCCGGACGTGTGACGGAGTACTATTCTTATGTACGTGATGCGAATACCAATCAACTCGTGTATTCTACCGGTCGCATTCATAATTGGAATGATGCTGATTTGCAGACATTGGATATCACCTATACAGCATATACGAATGGTGCATGGTCTGCCGGTACGAAAAAAGTATGGGAATACGATGCTAACGGAAATCCGGTAGATTACAAATACTACAATTCCATTTCCAATGGTGATTGGGTGGGTTCTGTACACGAAGTATGGACGTACACGGCCGGCAACAAGACTTTCTACGAAAAGCAAGTGTGGGAGAATGGAGCTTGGGTTGGTTCCGTTAAGGAACAATGGGAGTATACCGCAGGTTCGAAAACAATGTACGTGAAGTATGTTTGGTCGAATGGAACATATGTTGGTGAGAAGAAGGAAGCGTGGGGCTATACTTCCGGTAAGGCAACTTACCACGAGTTATATGCTTGGAGGAATGACGATTGGGTCGGTTCGGAAAAAGAGACGTGGACTTACGAATCCAACAATATGACTTCCCATGAGAAGCAAGTATGGTCGAACGGTGCCTATGTTGGTTCAGAGATGGAGACTTGGGGCTATACTTCGAACAAGAATACCTCTTATGAAAAACTGGTTTGGGAGAACGGTGTATACGTCAAATCGGTTAAGGAGATTTGGGCATATAGCGGTAGTACTAAGACCTTGTACGAGAAATATGAGGGCCAAAATAATGTATGGGTAGGTACAGAAAAAGAGGTATGGGGATACACGTCCTCTAAATTAACCTTCCATGAAACATATGAATGGTATAATAACGACTGGTCGGTGACTCTGCGTGATATTTCTGCCTATGATGCTAATGGGAAACAAACTTTGGTAGAAAACTATACGGGCACGAATGGTACGATAAAGGGTATTAAGAAGGAGGAATATACGTTTGTTAGTACATCTGCCGGAATAAAGAAGACAAATACCATAACGTATTCTTGGAACACGACAAATAAAGTGTTCGTGGAGAAACAGTGGACGGTTTCGGATGTAGATGCTGCAGGTAATGTGACCGAGTCGTGCAAATATAATTATAACACAACTAAAGCTGCATGGGTAGGTAGTGGTGCTCGAACGCTTAAAACCTACGATGCTAAAAAGAATGTTACGGAAGAAATTACCCAAAATTGGTCCACTTCAATCACACCGAACGGATGGGTTAATTCAAAACGTACGGTAAATGAATTTAATGGAGAGGATCCGATTAGCAAGTATACTTTCAATTGGTCATCCGCTTCGGAAGAATGGGTTCGTTCTGCTAGTCAGTTATGGACGTACAATGCAGCGGGGCTCAATGACACGATTAAGATTTTAAAACCTAAAGGGACGGAGATGTATGTTGCCTCCCGTACGATTAAAACCTATGACTCGCGTAAGGTGAATATCCTTACTAAAAACGAATCGTGGAAAAATGAATCGTGGGTCATGACGTCTATGAGTAAAGTGGATGTGTTGTTTGATGAGGCCAACCATCAACTTCTCAAGGCTTCTTGGAATTGTTCCGCAGACTCTATTTGGAAGGGCGTCAAGAAAGATACAGCAGCGTATTCTGCTACCGGGAAGAAGTTGTTTGAGGGGCTATATGAATCTTGGATAGGTAACAAATGGGTGCCTTCGTATGAAGTAAGCTATGCATATGATGAGGCGGATCGCGAAATATTAAGTGAACGATATGATTGGGAGGATGGTCAGAAGGTAGGACACTACAAATACGAAGATGAGTATGATGCACAGAATCGAAAAGTAATGACCGCTTCCTATTTGAACTGGAACTATAATACGAATGAATGGATTGGTAGTACGAAATACAAATATATATACGAAGGAGAACGTGTCGCTCAAAAAATTTCATGCTCATGGGTGAACGGAACATGGAAAGACCATTTTTTAGACCTGTATGAGTATGACGCAGCCGGTCATGAGATAGAAAATATCGTGCAATACAACAATAATGGTCAGTGGGAAAATACTTATTTGTATGAACATCAATATCGTGGATCTGAAGTGATCAAGAACAACTCCTACGAATGGGGCTCCAATCAATGGAATATCTATAGCCGTTACGAGTTATACTATGACCAAAATATTGCATCGATGCTTCGTCGGGAAGTGAACGGTTCATGGAGCGAAGGGCAGGTGACATCGTTCAGCGATTACCGCTATATGTACACGTGTGATCCCCATATTTACACGATCCGTTTTGTGAACTACGATGGCACATTGCTAGAGTCAAAACAATTACAGAATGGCGAGGCACCGGTATATGAAGGAGAAACTCCGACAAAGATAGCTGATGCCCAGCATGAATATACCTTCACTAATTGGTCGCCGGAGGTGGTTGAGGTAGTGGGTAATACAACATACACTGCGATTTATACTGCTACGACAAGAAGGTACATGATTACGTGGCTCAACGACGATAATTCGCAGATTGACCAGACGGAAGTAGAGTACGGCGTTGTCCCGACGCATGAGGATGCGACGAAGGAGAATACGGCGGAATGGACGTACGAGTTTACAGGCTGGGATGTTACTCCGGTAGCCGTAACGGGAACTGCAACTTACAAGGCGACGTTCAACGCTACGAAGAGTAAGTACATGATCACGTGGCTGAACGATGATAATTCGCAGATTGATCAGACGGAGGTAGAGTATGGAGTCGTTCCGACGCATGCTAATCCGACGAAAGAGAATACGGCGGAATATAGTTACGAGTTTACGGGTTGGGATGTTGAGCCGGTAGCAGTTACAGGTGTGGCGACCTACAAAGCAACCTTCAGCGTTACGAAGAATAAGTACCAGATCACGTGGCTGAACGATGACAATACGCAGATTGACCAGACGGAAGTAGAGTACGGCGTTATTCCGACGCATGCCGATCCGACGAAGCAGAATACGGCGGAATATAGTTACGAGTTTACGGGCTGGGATGTTGAGCCGGTAGCTGTAACAGGAGTGGCAACCTACAAAGCAACCTTCAGCGCAACGAAGAACAAGTACCAGATCACGTGGCTAAACGACGATAATACGCAGATTGACCAGACGGAAGTAGAGTACGGCGTTGTTCCGACGCATGCCGATCCGACGAAGGAGAATACGCCGGAATATAGTTACGAGTTTACGGGTTGGAATGTTGAGCCGGTAGCTGTAACGGGAACTGCAACGTACAAGGCAACCTTCAGCGCAACGAAGAACAAGTACCAGATCACGTGGCTGAATGACGACGATACGCAGATCGACCAAACGGAGGTAGAGTACGGCGTTGTTCCGACGCATGCCGATCCGACGAAGGAGAATACGGCGGAATATAGTTACGAGTTTACGGGCTGGGATGTTGAGCCGGTAGCTGTAACGGGAGTGGCAACCTACAAAGCAACCTTCAGCGTTACGAAGAACAAGTACCAGATCACGTGGCTGATGGATGATGGATCGATGCTTGACCAAACCGAAATGGAGTATGGAACCACGCCCGCGCACGCGATTATAAATAAGGAGAGCACGGCGAAATATACGTATACCTTTAAGGGCTGGAGTCCGGAGGTTTCGTCCGTGACCGGTGAGGCAAGCTATATAGCGCAGTTTGACAGCGTGATCAATAAGTACACGGTGACCTTCTACTTTGAGGATGGCGTAACGGTGATCAAATCCACGGAGATGGCGTATGGCGAGATGCCGAGCATCGATATCACGCCGTCGCGTGTGGCGGAGGAGCATTATTACTATGTGTTCGCAGGATGGAGTCCGGAGTTGACGGAGGTAATGAGTGATGCGACTTATACGGCGATCTTTAACAAGAAACCGAAAGAGTACGAGATCCTATTTAAGGACTGGAACGGTACGCAGTTGCGGAAAGCGAACGTGGCGTATGGTACGATGCCGGAATATACGGGCGCTACACCGGAGCGGAGAGGTAATGCGCAGTATAGTTATACCTTCACAGGCTGGAGTCCGGAGTTGACCGAGGTGACGGGTAACGCCACCTATACGGCAGTCTATGAGACGGTAGTGAATATGTACACGGTGCGGTTCCTGGATGAGGATGGTACGGAGTTGGAGAACCAGCTGGTAGCCTATGGCGTAGTGCCGGCTTACCAAGGCGAGACACCGACCAAGGAGGATGATGAAGAGTATCGCTATATCTTCGCAGGCTGGTCGCCGAGAGTAACGGCTGTGACGAGTGATGCAGCATATTATGCGACATACACGGCGCATAAGAAGACGGAAGGATTTGAATCAATCACCGATCACCAATCACCGATCACCAATAAGATCATGATTGATGGGCGCATTTATATCAGTCGTGGTGGGCATACATATACTACGGATGGAACGATGGTTGAGTAGTTTATATAATAGAAAAA
>JAEEGH010027601.1_pt1 | contig 11225 bp, 8 predicted proteins | sample 9134181 | NCBI WGS metagenome assembly JAEEGH01 (sample SAMN16246544, study PRJNA631951) | gut metagenome | biome: gut microbiome; feature: rumen; material: DP-attached | host: Bos | place: Iran: Karaj | collected 2018-10 | reverse complement strand
ATTTTTTTCATTCTCAGGTGCAAAATTACATAAAAAATCGGGAAAAAATGATGAAATCTAAGTTTTTTGATATACTTTTGCAGAAAAAATTTGGAAGCATTCATAATATGGTTAAGAAAAAGCGGGAAAAGAAGGAGAACCGACCATCTGGTTTTTTAGATATATTAGGCTTTAAGAAATTCTTTGCGAACGAGAAGTTAGGCTTTCTCATAGGTGTTTTGTTGTTTCTGGTAGCAGGCTATCTAACGATGGCCTTTATCTCCTATTTCACGACGGGAACGACCGATCAGAGCATGATTGAGACCCCAAGGGAGGGAGAAATCCTCAATGAGCATCAGGAGTTCAGCAACACATGTGGCAGTGTGGGGGCATACGCGGCATGGTATTTCATCAAGCGCAGCTTCGGTCTTTCTGCCTTTTTCATTCCTATCTTCCTGTTCTTGGTGAGCATTCATCTCATCAAGGCCTATCGCGTGAATCTGTTGAAATGGTTCATGGCGCTGATGATCCTGATGGTGTGGAGTTCTGTGACGTTCTCCAAGTTCCTGTCGCCCTTCTTCAGCGATGCCTGCTATAACCCTGGCGGCGATCACGGCCTTTATATCCAACAGGCTATCGAGAACATGATCGGTACTCCGGGGCTGACAGCCATTCTGGCACTCACAGCCATCGCCTTCCTCACCTATCTGAGTGCTGAGACCATCTTCGTAATCCGTAAGATCCTGAATCCCACGAAGTTCATCGACAAAGTGAAATTCAAGATTACCAACAATGATCCCAATGAACCGAAGGAGTCGTATGAAGAGCAGATTCAGACTGAGGAAGACCCGTTAGTCTTTGATGACCCTACAGAACAGTCCATCGAGTTCAAAGCGAATGGCGATGCCGTCATCAAAGACAAAGGCTATCAAGATGACGAGGATTCCACCGCCCCCATTAAACCCATCAAACCCATTAAACCCACTAAAGATGTCGATATGAAGGTTGAAGTGGCCGGCGGTGAAGAAACGGCCAATTCCAAGACCCTCGGCATTTTGGAAGCCGAAGGACCCTACGACCCCAAGAAGGATCTGGAGAACTACCGTTACCCCACCCTCGACCTGCTGAAAAAATACGATAATGACGGTAAGCCCTATATCGATATGGCTGAGCAGACGGCCAATAAGAACCGTATCGTAGAAGTGCTGCGCACCTTTGGTGTGGAGATCTCAAGCATCAAGGCCACAGTTGGTCCTACCATCACCCTTTACGAGATTACCCTTGCCCCAGGCGTGCGTATCTCAAGGGTGCGTTCCTTGGAAGACGATATCGCCCTGAGCCTCTCTGCTCTCGGCATCCGTATCATTGCCCCGATTCCCGGCAAGGGCACCATTGGTATCGAAGTCCCAAATGCCAAACCGTCGATTGTCTCGATGGAATCGATCCTTAATTCGAAGAAATTCCAGGAGAGTCAGATGGAACTGCCATGTGCGGTGGGTAAAACAATTACCAACGAGGTATTCATGTTCGACTTGGCCAAGGCGCCTCACCTGTTGGTGGCTGGTGCAACCGGACAGGGTAAGTCAGTCGGTCTGAATGCCATCGTCACCTCTTTATTATATAAGAAACATCCGGCAGAATTGAAAATCGTACTCGTCGACCCCAAGAAAGTGGAATTCTCGATCTATAATCCGCTGATCAACCACTTCTTGGCGAAGGTGCCCGACGAGGATGCCGATCCGATCATCACCGATGTGACCAAGGTAGTGCGTACGCTGAACTCCCTCTGCAAACTGATGGATAAGCGATATGATCTGCTGAAAGAGGTGGGCGCACGTAACATAAAGGAGTATAATAAGAAGTTCCTGGACCGCAAGATTGTGCCACAAAATGCAGATCCCTCATGTATGGGTCATGGTTTTATGCCATATATCGTGGTGATTATCGATGAGTTCGGTGATCTGATCATGACGGCTGGTAAGGAGATAGAGTTGCCCATTGCCCGAATCGCCCAGCTGGCACGTGCCGTCGGTATCCACATGGTGATTGCTACCCAACGTCCTACCACGACTATCATCACGGGTAACATCAAGGCCAACTTCCCCGCCCGTATAGCATTCAAGGTGAGTGCCGGTATCGACTCGAAGACCATCCTCGACCGCACTGGTGCCCAGCAGCTGATCGGTAAAGGTGATATGCTCTATCTCGGTGGTGCAGAGCCTATCCGTGTGCAGTGTGCCTTCGTGGATACACCTGAAGTGGAACGTATCAATGAGTTCATTGCCTCGCAGCAGAGCTATAACATGCCGTTCGAACTACCGGAGCCCGATACGCCTGATGCAGACCTTGGCGATGGTGGCGACAAGGATGTGGATATGGCCCACCTTGATCCCCTCTTCGAGGATGCTGCCCGACTGATCGTGATCAACCAGAGTGGTTCGACCTCTCTCATCCAGCGTAAGTTTGCCATCGGCTACAACCGTGCCGGTCGCCTGATGGATCAGTTGGAGAAGGCTGGTGTCGTAGGTGCCGCTATGGGCTCGAAGCCCCGCGAGGTGATGATCCAGGATGAGATGAGTCTCAATAATCTGCTCGCCTCACTCAAATAGAAACTAAATGAAGAAATAGTATATGAAAAAACATTTTGCCCTTATCATGATGCTCCTGCTCAGTGTGGGAGCCTATGCCGAAAGCGCCAAGCGCATTCTCGATAAAGCAGCTGCCACTGTGAGTAATCCGGGAGGCGTGCAGGCCCATTTTCAGATGATCAGCAAACAGTTTGGATCGGCAGATGGAGATATTGCTGTCAAAGGGAATAAATTCCACGCTACTACCGCTGATGCCACTATATGGTTTGATGGCAAGACGCAGTGGACCTATATGAAAGGGAATGACGAGGTGAACATCAGCAATCCCACAGAAGCACAGCTGCAGGCCATCAATCCCTATAACTTCATCCATATCTACAAGAATGGCTATAAGATGTCGGCCAAGAAGGTGGAGAATTCTTATGAGGTGCATCTGGTGCCTACCGATAAGAACCGCAAGATTCAGGAGATGTATATCATCGTAGACCGCAACTCCTATCATCCCACGCACGTGAAGATGAAGCAGAAAGACAAGTGGAGCACCATCATCATCAGCCAGTTGAAGACGGCCACTTTGAGCGATGAGCTTTTTCAGTTTAACTCCAAGGATTTCCCCAAGGCAGAAATTATTGACCTACGATGAACAAACTGCAACTCTTCAAACTCTTACGCAAGAATATCAACCTTAGTTACAAGCGTAACCCGGCATTTGAACAGAATCGTTGGGCCAAGGTTCTCATTGGCTTCGGTGCGGCGATGTTCGTGCTTTATCTCATCCTGTATGGTGTCCTTATCGGTATGGCCGCTGATGGTGAGGCAGGCATCCTCATCACTGCAATGATCATCATTCTGCCCATCGACTTCCTCTTGCGATTCATCTTCCAGACGACACCCGCTATGATGGTCAAGCCCTATATACTCTTGCCGATATCCCGCTATTCAGCTATTGAGTGTTTTTTGATCTCGTCGCATTTCAGCGGATTCAATTTTCTCTGGCTCGGGTTGTTTATCCCCTTCGCCATCATTGTACTCAGTGCTGGGGCTCCCTTCCTGCAGGTGCTCTACGTGATTTTACTGGCGCAACTGCTCATCATACTCAACAGTCAGGTCTATCTTTTCTTCCGCACGCTGGTCAATCGCAATGTGCTATGGATTATCCCTGGTCTGTTGCTCTACACCATCCCCTTCATTCCCAGTATCCTCACAATGAACAAGAAGACCCTCGGACATACCCTCGATGCTATTCAGGCGAATAGTACCGCCTGGTGGCTTCTGCCGATTGTGTTGTTGTTCTTGTGTGGCCTCTTCCTGTTGAACCGTCATTTGCAGTTCAAGTATGTCTACGAGGAGATATCCAAGCAAAAGGAGAAGCAGCTGAAGAAAGTGTCGCAGTTTGCCTTCTTCAATCGTTTTGGCATTATCGGTGAGTATCTGAAGATAGAACTCAAGTCAAACCTCAGAAACAAGACCATGAAGCAACGCTGCATCATGAGCCTTGCCTTAGTAATTGTCTTCTCCGGCCTTATTGCTTATACCAGCATCTATGACAATCCCATGATGATTAACTTCTGGTGCCTGTATTGCTTTGCCATCTATGGTATGACAGCCCTTATTAAGATCATGGGTCAGGAGGGTAACTATATCAGTCTGCTGATGACCCAGCGCGAGAATATTATCTCGCTGCTTAAAGCCAAGTACTGGTTTTACTGTGTAGTACTCATCATTCCCTTCCTCATCATGTTGCCGGCCGTCTTCAAGGGCAAGTTCACGCTGCTCATGTTGTTCGCTTATATGTTCTTAGTGGCTGGTCTGATTCATTTCATCATCTTCCAGTTGGCGGTCTATAACAAGCAAACGATCCCTCTGCAACTGAAGGTGACGGGAAAGGGGAATTTCGAAAACGGCATGCAGATAGTGATTGAGCTGGGCGCTTTGATCATACCGGGTATGATTGTGGGTATAGGGTATCTCACCGTCGGTCTTACAGCCACCTATATCTTTATGTGCGTCGTGGGACTGGCTTTCATCATTACCTATCCTATCTGGATTCGTAATATCTACAACCGTATGATGAAACGTCGTTACGAGAATATTGAAGGCTTCTTGTCCACCAAACCATAGCATAAGTTGCATATTTGCAATTAAAGTAAATGACAAATCTTAAATTTGTCTACCATTTAACATTCAGAGTGTTAAACGCAAAGAGCCGTTAACCTAAGTGGCAAAAGTGTTAAATTGGGACAAATATTCGTGACATTTTGTCAGTATACAAAAAAAGTCTACTATATTTGCACTCGAATTCATGAGCATAGGCTCAGAGTCAACATTATCAACGAGTTTAAATCATAACAAAAATGAATGCAAATATGAAGAAGATTGTAAATGTGGCAACACCGGCAGTATGCGTTGTTGCCTTGGCACTCTCGGTTGTGGCTTTCAACAAGACTAATGCTGCAACGACACCCGATCCCTCTCCCGCAGTGGCTAACGTAACAGCAGGCCAGCCAGTAGACCTGACCTATGCTGCAGAGAAATCTCTGCCCTCAGTGGTGTATATCAAGAACACTCAGAACTCAAAGGTGCAGACCGTCGAGTATTCGGATCCCTTTGAAGATTTCTTCTCTGATCCTTTCGGCGGATTCTTCGGTCGTGGACAGGGGCAAGGTAATGGCGGTCGTCGTCAGCGTCAGGTGCAGACGCCGAAGCGTGTGGCAGCCGGTTCAGGTGTGATTATCTCTGCCGATGGTTATATCGTGACCAACAACCACGTGGTTGATGGCGCCGACGAATTGCTCGTCACCCTTAACGACAATAAGGAATATTCTGCCCGTATCATTGGTGCCGATGCTACTACCGACCTGGCCCTCATCAAGATCGACGGCAAGAATCTCCCCGCCATCCAGATTGCCAACAGTGACGATGTGAAGGTGGGCGAATGGGTGCTTGCAGTGGGTAATCCTCTCGGACTCAACAACACTGTGACTGCTGGTATCGTTTCGGCTAAGGCCCGTTCGATGGGTCAGGGCGTCTCTTCGATGATCCAGACCGACGCAGCCATCAACCAGGGTAACTCTGGTGGCGCGCTTGTCAACACCGCTGGTGCCCTGATTGGTATCAACGCCATGATTTACTCACAGACAGGTTCTAACATCGGTTACGGTTTCGCTATCCCCACCACTATTATGAATAAGGTGGTAGACGACCTGAAGAAGTATGGTAATGTCCAGCGCGCCATGATCGGCATTCAGGGTTCTGATGTTAACGCATACGTTGACAATGAAAAGGAGAAGGGCAACGAGGTTGACCTCGGTACGATGGAAGGTATCTATATCGCCAAGGTCATTGACGACGGTGCCGCTGCTGATGCCGGTCTGAAGGAAGGCGATGTCATCACCCATATCGATGGTCAGAAAGTGAAGACCTTTGGTGAGTTGCAGAACATCATTGCCCAGAAGCGTCCTGGCGATAAGATCAGCATTAACTATCTGCGTAACAAGTCGAAGAAGACCGCTACCCTTACCCTGAAGAATGAGAAGGGCAATACCAAAGTGGTGAAGGGCTCTGCCGATCTCGATGTGCTCGGAGGCCAGTTCAAACCTCTCACCGATGCTCAGAAAGAGCAGCTGAATATCGGCTACGGACTGCAGGTCATGAAGATCAGTGGTGGTCGTCTGAAGGATGCCGGTGTACCTCAGGGCTTCATCATCCAGCGTGTCAACGACGAGAGCGTGAAGACCATCGAGGATTTGCAGAAGATTGTTCGTGAAGCATCGATGTCGAAGGAGCCCGTACTCTACATCCAGGGTATCTATCCAACAGGAAAGAAAGGCTACTTCGCTGTACCGCTCGAGGACGAATAAATGAGCGAATAGTTAATTGTGAACATTGAATAATTGGAAAAAAGAGCCGCAAAAGTAAAAATTGCGGCTTTTTTTTTGGTCGTGTCAAAAAAAAGGCATAACTTTGCACCTTGGCTATAAACGACAATTAACATGAGACAACTGAAAATCACCAAATCAATCACAAACCGAGAGAGTGAGGCTCTTGATAAATACCTACAGGAGATAGGCAAAGAAGAGATGATCTCGGTGGAAGAGGAAGTGGAACTGGCACAGCGTATCCGTAAAGGCGACAAGAAAGCCTTGGAGCGTTTGACCAAGGCCAATCTGCGATTTGTTGTCTCCGTAGCCAAGCAGTACCAGAATCAGGGGCTCTCCCTCCCCGACCTCATCAATGAGGGTAATGTCGGTCTGATCAAGGCCGCCGAGAAGTTTGACGAGACACGCGGTTTCAAGTTCATTTCCTACGCTGTCTGGTGGATTCGTCAGAGTATCCTCCAAGCCATCGCTGAGCAGAGCCGAATCGTACGCCTGCCACTTAATCAAGTGGGGTCTTTCAACAAGATCAACAAACTGTTGAATAAGTTCGAACAAGAGAACGAACGCCGTCCCTCTGTTGAGGAGATTTCCGAGTCACTCGATCTGCCAGAGGATAAGATCGACGAGGCCATGAGTGTCAACACCCGTCATGTATCTGTTGATGCCCCCTTCGTAGATGGCGAGGACAACAGCTTGCTTGACGTACTTATCAACGATGATGCCCCGATGGCCGACCGTACGCTTCTCTTGGAGTCACTGAAGGCTGAGATCAACAATGCCCTGAAGGTACTCAATGATCGCGAGCGTGGTGTAATAGAAGCCTTCTACGGCATCAACCAGCCCGAACTGACCCTCGAAGAGATTGGTGCTAAGTTCGGTCTCACCCGTGAGCGTGTCCGTCAGATTAAGGAGAAGGCCATTCGTCGTCTCCGCACCAGTACAAAGAAAAAAATATTAAAATCATTTTTAGGATAATGAAATACCTCAAGTACCTTGTCTTAAGTGTGGCTCTTTCGGTTTTCCTTCCTGCTGATGCAGCCAAGAAACCTGAGAGCACTAAAAAGGCATACCTCTTTGGCTTCGTTGCCAATTTCACTGATTCTGTGGTCTATTTCACCGATATTCAGGAGATAGAGAATGTTACCATTCAGAAGAAGAGCAAGTTCTTAAAAGACCGGGATTCTTATTCTGATCAGTTGCGTTATTATTTTACCGACAAACTCAACATGCCCCACCGCACGTGTATCGTATCCTTCGGACTCACACGTAAGGAGGCTGAGAAGAAATATGTTAAGATGCGCAAGCTCTATACCGAGAAGAATGCTGCTGGCCGCTATGATGTCCGCTACATCACAGAGAACGATTTTAAGTTCCAAGCCATTCTTCCTGCTGAACCGGTAACAGAATAAATAAATCCCCGTCTATCGACGGGGATTTATTTATTATCGTGGATTGTTGCTTTCAAAGATCTTCATCCGCTCTTCAAGTTGATCGTACTGATGATCTTCAATAAAAGAGGTACACACACGTAAACCTTCTTGCTCAGAACCACAGGTAATGAGACAGATGGCCGACACACCATAGTACATCAACTCAAGAGCCAGTTGTCCGGAAGTCATGCCAGGATAGCCAATGGTGAAATAGAAACCGTCGGCAATAGGCTCATTGAGATCCTTGTCGTAGACGACATAGAAATGATGGCGACAGAAGATTTCCTTGAGTTTCTTTGCCCGTTCACCGTAAATACTGATTTCCTTACGGAAGTCGTACTTCCCCTCGTAGGCCGCTTTCAGCATAGCCGCCATCGCATACTGGGCACTATGACTCGTGCCACTGCTCAACGCATAGAGCATGCGCGTTGAGAAAACGGGACCGAAAGGTAGCCCCTGATAACGCTCGGAAAGGGCATCGAAATGACGATGGAACAGCTTATCGCTGATACAGGTCACACCGATACGCTCACCCGCATAGCTGAAAGCTTTCGAGCCGCTGATGAGCAGCATATAATTATCAGTATAGCGCGCTACAGTAGCTTGATATGGCGGCTGGAACGGTGTAGAAAGGTCCTTACGGAAGTCCATAGCAAAGTAAGCCAGATCTTCCATCACGATGGCATCGTACTTCGTGGCAAGTTCGCCAATCACCTGCAGCTCCTCTTCACGGAGACAAATCCAAGAGGGGTTGTTGGGGTTGGAATAGACGATGGCACAGATGTTATTCTGCTTGAGATAGCTCTCCAGTTTAGGACCAAGTTTCTCACCGCGATAGTCATAGACATCGAATGTCTGATACTTCACACCCATCACATCAAGCTGCATTTTCTGCACAGGGAAACCTGGGTCGATGAAGAGCACGGTATCCTTCTGCTTGTCGCGCTGCGAACAGGTAAGGAACGATGCAAACGTTCCTTGCATCGATCCACTTACCGGGATACAGCCCTCGGGGTTGATATCCACGCCGATAAAAGCCTTCACGAACTGCGAGGCGGCCTCTTTCAGCACAGGAGCACCTTGGATGTCTGGATAACTATGAGCTATTCCGTCTTTCAGAGCCTGAATCTGGGCATCCACGCCCACCTGTGCAGCAGGCAGACCAGGAATACCCATCTCCATCTTGATGAACTCTACCCCACTCGCTTTCTCGGCTTTGGCGGCCACCTGCTTTACCTCACGAATGGTTGCCTTGGCAAAATCCTTGATGCCAAGTTCGGCAACAAGACCGTCAACGATTTCTTTCTTAATAGGTGTATCCATTATTTCTGTGCTTGTTTACCAATGGCCAACGCCTTGATGTTTGCTTCGACAACGGCCTCACCTTTTCGTCCAAAGACACGACGGATGGCATCTTCGAGTTTATCATACTCAATACCCAGAGCTTTCTGGGCAGCACCCAACAGAATCACGTTAGCAGAACGAGGCACACCATTATCCTTGGCAGCCTGCTCAATGTCAAGCACGATGACATTCTTGATATTGGCAAGGTCAGCCTTGATGGTTTCGATGTCAGGATAGTTGGGAATGTTCACGAACGGTGCACTGGAAGTGATTATCCAACCGTCCTTTGCCAAAAATGGCAGATAGCGCAGCGCCTCCATCGGTTCCATAGAGATAATCACATCAGCGCCACCTAAGGTAATCAAGTCACTGGCGATGGGATCACTCGAGATGCGAAGGTTCGACTGTACGTCGCCGCCACGCTGACTCATTCCGTGTACCTCAGCCTGCTTGATATATAGATTCTCCTTCATGGCAGCCTCACCGATGATGGTTGCAATAGAGAGGATACCCTGTCCTCCTACTCCGCAAAGTATAATATCTGTTTTCATTTCTTTGCCTCCTTTGCTTTTTGTTGTTTCAGATGACGCTGCAGCGTCTGCATACATTCACGACGCGGAATAATGACACTCACACCGTGGTAGTTGATTTCATCTCGGAGAGCCTGAGTAATCTCTGGCATATTCTTTGGGATGGGATTCACCACTTTCAGATGATCCTCGCTCAGACCGAGACCTTTACAGATGGCCTCGAACTTATTTGTACCAGCCGAGTCCTGTCCGCCTGTCATAGCGGTGGTCAGGTTATCGGAGATGATCACTGTAATGTCGGCATTCTCGTTGATAGCATCTAACAGTCCCGTCATACCTGAGTGGGTAAACGTAGAGTCGCCGATGATAGCCACTGCAGGCCACTGACCGGCATCGCTCGCTCCCTTTGCCATCGTAATAGAGGCGCCCATATCCACACAAGAGTGAATGGCCTTATAAGGCGGCAGGAAACCGAGGGTGTAACAACCAATATCGCCAAACACACGGGCATTAGGATACTCCTTCAGAACTTCGTTGAGGGCAGTATACACATCACGGTGACCGCAACCCTGACAGAGTGCAGGTGGACGCGGTGTCACATCTTCGCATGGAGCATAACTCTTATTACTCTCGATACCCAGCGCCTTCTTCAGGAAGTCGGGATTCAACTCACCGGTTCGTGGAAGTTCACCCGTCAGTCGACCCTTAATCACGGCATTGCCCGGCATGACACCACGCACCTGATCTTCAATAAACGGCTGACCCTCTTCAGCAATCAGCACCAACTCACAATCGTCGGTCATACGACGGATAAGTTTCTTTGGAATGGGATATTGAGAGATCTTCAGCACGGGATAAGGACATCCGTTGGGGAAGCACTCCATCAGATAGTTGAAGGCAATACCACTGGCGATAATACCCATCTTATGGTCGTTGCCGTCGATATACTGATTATATTTACTGTCAACGGCCATCTGTTCAAGGATAGGCTGCTGACCAGTCACTACGACATTGCGTTTGCGGGCAAATGCTGGCAGCAACACCCAGTTAGAAGCCTGGGCATCGTAGTTCAACTCATTCTGCTGACGTGGAACATCAGTAACCTCGACCACGGCACGACTGTGAGCCATACGTGTAGTTACACGCATCAGCACAGGCAGATGCATCTTCTCAGAGAGCTCGTAGGCCTCCTCCATCATGTCATAAGCCTCCTGTTGACTACTGGGCTCAAGCGTAGGAATCATGGCAAACTTACCGTAGAAGCGACTGTCCTGCTCATCCTGCGACGAGTGCATCGAGGGGTCGTCAGCCACCAGCACGATGATACCGCCATTGGTACCCGTCATTGCCGAGTTCACAAACGGATCGGCGCAGACGTTCAGACCCACATGTTTCATACACACCAGTGCCCGTTTGCCCATGTACGACATACCGAGGGCTGCCTCCATAGCTGTCTTCTCGTTCGTCGACCAACGG
>JAEEGH010027600.1_pt1 | contig 11226 bp, 8 predicted proteins | sample 9134181 | NCBI WGS metagenome assembly JAEEGH01 (sample SAMN16246544, study PRJNA631951) | gut metagenome | biome: gut microbiome; feature: rumen; material: DP-attached | host: Bos | place: Iran: Karaj | collected 2018-10 | reverse complement strand
GCCCTTGCCCTGCTGATCCTTGCCAGCCTCGATGTAAGCACGGGTAGCCTCCTGGAATGCCCACTGGCACTCGGTGTTTACATTGATCTTTGCAACGCCCAGGGAAATTGCCTTCTTGATCTGATCGTCCGGGATACCGGTACCGCCGTGCAGTACGAGCGGCATCGGGATGTCTCTGCCCTCGTTAACGCGCTTGTTGATGGCGTCGAGCGTCTCAAAGCTCAGGCCTTCCCAGTTGTCCGGATACTTGCCGTGGATGTTGCCGATACCTGCTGCCAGCATGGTAACGCCCAGATCTGCGATGGTCTTGCACTCCTCAGGATCTGCGCACTCGCCCTTGCCGATAACGCCGTCCTCTTCGCCGCCGATGGAGCCGACCTCTGCCTCAAGGGACAGACCCAGTACATCGCAGGTGTTCTTCAGAGCGGTGGTCTTAGCAACGTTCTCGTCGAACGGCAGATGAGAGCCGTCGAACATGATGGAGGAGAAACCTGCGTTGATGCAAGCCTTTGCGCCCTCAAAAGAGCCGTGATCCAGATGCAGAGCAACCGGAACTGTGATGTTCAGCTCCTCGATCATGCCCTTTACCATGCCAACTACGGTCTTGTAGCCAGCCATGTACTTGCCAGCGCCCTCAGATACACCGAGGATGACCGGAGACTGGAGCTCCTGAGCGGTCAGCAGGATCGCCTTTGTCCACTCGAGATTGTTGATGTTGAACTGACCCACAGCGTACTTGCCTGCGCGAGCCTTGTCCAGCATTTCCTTAGCAGAAACTAATGCCATTGTAATGACCTCCTGTATTTCATTCTGGGCGGTGCCCATCGTTACTATTATACTATATTTCCCGGCAAAATGCAAGCCTTTCGCGAAAATTTTCCGGAGACTTCCTATTGTCTGCGTCATTTACCTTTGTTCATGCACAAAACTGCACAAGGGAGATAGCATCGTAAACGATTTTCATGTTGATTTTGTGAAATTCGAGAAGAAACGCTTGACTTTTTTGTAAATATCATTTACAATATGAGTACAGAGTACAAGAAAAACTCTGACACAAACTATGAGGGGGGACTATCCTTATGTGGACAAGAAGTCTATTAAAAAAGAATGCTTGGGAAAACCTCAAGGGGTATTACTGGCCGGCGTTCGGTGTCACGATGCTGGCGGGTATCATGGGCGCTAACGGCAGCGGCGGCGGATTCAGCGGCGGCTCCAGCTATCGCGGCTCAAGCAGCTCCGGCAGCAGCTACAGCGGCAGTGATTACAGCGACAGCGGTGATTCGGGCAGCGCAGATATGGCGATCGTGATGTTCGCACTGATGATCGGTGTCGTGGTGTTCTTTCTGGCACTGGCATTCAGCACGGCATTTGCCTGCTTCGTCAGCAACCCTGCCAAGTGCGGTGAGTGCAAGTATTTTGTAACAGCCCGAAACGGCGACCAGCAATTCGGTCACATGTTTGACAACTTCAAGGGAGGCAATTATATGCCGACCGTCAAGACCATGTTCCATTATTACATCGAGATATTGCTATGGTCGCTGCTGTTCATCATACCGGGTATCATAAAATCGTATGAATATACGCTGGTACCTTACATCGTCGCAGAGAACCCGCACATTGACTCCAAGCGTGCAAGAGAGATCTCCAAGCAGACAATGGACGGCGAAAAGTGGAATTTCTTCGTACTGCGCCTTTCCTTCATCGGCTGGTACCTGCTCGGCGTGATGGCATTCTGCATCGGCGAGATCTTCGTAACACCCTATCAGATGGCAACTGAGGCTGAGTTCTATATGTGCATGAGAGCAAAGATGCTGTCCTTCGGCTACACCACCGAGGAGGAGCTCACGGGCGGCATGTTCAACGGCATGAGCGGGAGCGATCCGAGCAATTTCAGCACTGGCAGCTACAACGAGCCGAACTTCAACAACAACGCATACAACGTGAACAGCAACACCAATCCCTACCAGTCTCCGTCTTCCACCGCTTACACTGGCAACACCTCCACCGGCTACACCGGCACTTCCGATACCAGCTACAGCAATCCGGGCGGCTATGTCAACCCGAATGACCAGTACAACGGTCAGATGCCCGGTATCGGCGATGAGCCGAATCTCAACTACCCCGGCGGTACGGATACAGGCAGTGATCTGAACAATCCCTACAACGACAACAACAATAATCCGTACAATCAGTAAAACACCAGCGGCGCAGCTTATCAAAGGCTGCGCCGCTTCTTTTTGACCATGCACAGATTTTGCTTGCATTGCGCCGGGATCTGTGGTATAAGTATGCTATGGAGCGTGGAGGTTGGGCATCAAACAACACACTCAAATCTGTCTACCAGCATACGTTTACTCATACTAATCCTCTTAATTCCAGTAGACAAAGTCTACTGGAATTTAGTCGCCGTAGGCGGCGTAGAGGATTGCATAAGACGGCAATCGGCAAAGCCGAATGTAGCCCGCGAAGCGGGCGCTCCCCTAAACTCCAATTTCTGTTGGAGTTTAGGGGAATAGTATCACTATTTCCGTACAAAGCGGATGGCGGCAGTAAAGCGACTATTCTGCGCTTGCAAGTCAAAACACGCTCCATGCAGTTCCATGATTTGCCTCACGATGGTCAATCCCAAACCACTGCCTGTGTGATCGCTCCGTGCCTTGTCCGACTTGGCAAACGGCTCCGCTAGTGCTTTTGCATCAACACTTTCGCGGCAAGTGTTCGCTATTTGCAGACAGGTATGCTCTCCTGTGACGGTGATTTCTCCGCCATCGGACGTATACCGGACGGCATTTGACACCAGATTTGCAGCCGCCTGCGCCATCATGCGGGCATCTGCTTGGATTTTGCACTCGCCCTCAATATGCAAAGTGATGGCTTGTTCCTTTAATTGCGGCTCATACTGTACAAATGCTTCACGGAAAAGCTGCATCAGATCAACCGTTTCTGTGTGGAGTTTCTGTGTGCGTTCCAGTACAGACAGTTCCAGCACATCGGATATCATTTTATCCATGTAAGCTGTGTTTTGCAGAATCGCGTCCATATAATAGGACTGCTTTTCCTTGCGTACCCCGTTTTTCAGATTCTCCGCATAGCCTGTGATCGCCGTCAGCGGGGATCGCAGGTCGTGGGCAAGGATATTGGTCAGCTCCCGGCGGTACTGCTCCATTTCCCATATCTTCCGGTCATGCTGCGTTGTAAAGACGGCAATGACTGTGGCTGTCAGACAGGTCAGAAACAGCAGCATCCCATAGCATCCGAGTAAAATACGGTGGTTATCCTGCCAGAAGTGATAGTACGTCACTTCGCGCAATACCCATCGGCTGCCATCACTGTTTCCCAGTGAGAGATTGCTCACGAGGATCTCCATCGGTTCACCGGACTTTGGGAACAGACTTCGGCTATTATATACATCCTCTCCGAGTGTCCGTACATAGGACAGTGCCTGACCTTCCTCCGGACTGCCAAGCCAATCGTTAGAAAGACTCCAGAGTTTCTGATGTATCTGTCCCTTGGGGTCGTCCGGTGAAAGATCAAGGCTGTCAGCGTACTCGGCCATTACGCGTATTTGTGAACGATAGACGAATTCCACAATACCGGGCTGAAAGACCTTGCTTTCTTCCCGGATGTAGATATCCCTGATCCTGACTTCCAACCGTTCTTTTGACCTTGGGTTCTCCCTGCGGATAGCGTCCAGCTTTTCCTGAATATCTGTACGCGCTTCCTCCGTACAGACATAGCTTTGTCCCTGACAATAGGCGTACAACCCTATTGCAGAATCATAACGTTCGCCGTTTTCTCTGCATTCCAGCAGAAATGCCCTGTCAACAGGATCATCCTCGCCCACATTCGTGTTCCGTGCAAGGATCTCTTCGATCTCCTCCCGTGCCATCTGTGTGAGATCGGCACCGTGAAATGCGCTTTCCGTATCGCTGAACAGCTTGTTATCTGACATGAATACTGTCTTACAGCGGATACCGTAAAGTCCTGCTGTTCCGACCAGCCCGATCAGCAAAGCTGCGATCATGCTCGGAATGAACGCCTTCACAAAATGGCGGAGATACTTCGGCTTTTCCGATTTCTTGTTCATGGTGACTCCTCCTGTTCCGGAGTATCGGTCAGCTTATAGCCCTTGGACACCACGGTCTTGATCTGCTTACCTGACTTGCCGAGGGCACGGCGAAGCTTTTTGATATGCGTATCCACGACACGGTCGCTGCCGAAGAAATCCATCCCCCAGATGCGGTTCAGCAGCATATCCCGGGTTATGACCCAGTTTTTGTGTTCCATCAGGAATTGCAGCAAAGCAAGCTCTTTCGGTGCAAGTGTGACAGGCTGACCATCGGCAGTGACCTGTAACGTGCGAAGTTCAAGACGAATACTCCCGCAGAGAAGAGCCTGCTCCTGCACCAAGCCTTTGGAACGCCGGAGCAGCGCCAGCGATTTTGCATAAAGCGCTGCCGGCGAAAAGGGCTTAACAATGTAATCGTCACATCCGAGTGCATAGCTGTGCAGCAGATCCTCCTCACGGCTTCGTGCCGTCAGGAATAGGATCGGCACATCTGACTGACTGCGGATCTCCTTGCAGAGAGAGAAGCCGTCCCGTCCGGGGAGCATAATATCGAGGATCACAAGATCGAATCCACCGTGTTTTGCAAGCATAGCGCCTTCATGACCGTCCTGCGCACTGACGACCTCCAGTCCACCCTTTGCCGCAAAGCAGTCCTCGATGATCTCACAGATCTGTGCATCGTCCTCGACAAGTAGAATTCTGTATGTCATCTGCCTTACCTCCTGATGATAGGATACACCTGCGATGTGTCCTTTGTATGTTCATTTACAACTTTTCAGCCCCACAGACGATTCTGTAAGGCTGCGTTAGTATTATGATGATTCATCGAACTTAACCTCTTACTAATCATTATACCATAGAATCATTGGGAAAACAAGGTCAGACGAATGGAATGTAAGATGCTTAAAAGGCGACTATTGGATGAAGATAAGTCGGCTCGTATGTTCTAAGACATAATGGTGCCGCGATTGCAAGTAAGGGGGATAATTATTCAATGTGTCACTTGCAATCCGGAACCGGATATGTTATAATAATAGAATCATACAATCAGACCATCCGTTGGAGAACAGGGGGAATACCATGAAAAAGATAGCCGCTGCGCTTTGCAGCCTTTCCGTACTGCTAAGCTGTGTCAGTTTGCCTGTATCTGCTGAGAATGCTGTCCCGGCAGATGTGGAGGAAGCCGTCTTTACACAGCTATTGAAGGACAGCCAGATCAATCAGGATCAGGACGATATTGTCACAGAGGAGGAACTTGCTGGTGCTACCAGCATTCTGCTGTCGCTTGACGGCGTGACCGATCTTTCGTGGATGAGCCGGCTTCAGAATGTGACCTATGTTTCGCTCGCCGGCGGCGAGATCACCGATCTTTCGGTGCTGGCGCAGATTCCGCATCTGCGGAACTTACAGCTCAGCAATGTACCGATCACAGATATCTCGTTCACAAAGGAGATCCCGCTTGAAACATTCCGGCTTGATTCAATGCCCCAGATCACGCTGGAGCAGCGTCTTGCTGCGATGCGCTGTCCGGATGTCACGGTACAGCAGGGCTTTTCCGCCGAACTTGGTGCGCTGCCGATCGGTTTGCTGGACGATTTCTACGACTATTACGATCTCAGTACGACAATTGAAAACGACGATATCGCGTGCTTTGATTATGAAAGTGGCAATCCGGCGGTCGGTTCGACGTTCCATGTCGTCTATGGAAAATCCAGCGGTACAACACGCTTTACCATCACCGGCAAGGACGATGAGCTGTTCACCGGAACACTCACTGTCACCGATAATATCACGCCGGTGCAGGACCCGCCGCTTCACGGAGCGCTCACGGAAACGCCTGAAATTAGCCAAAGCGGCGATCGTGAACACTATCTCGTAAAGATCGGAACGGATCTCTATGCGGTCGGTAAGGGCGAGGTTTCCCTTGCGGAGCAGGATGTTGCGGCGGTCGGTTCCAAGTCTTACGCTGAGGGTGAGGATTCACTTTTGTCCGCCGATGTCATTCTTCTGACAGACGGCAGAGTCAAGGTGAACGGCATCGTCATCGACTCTGCTGAACGTTTCACCGCTTACGACCACAACTGTTTTATCACGAAAGACGGCGGACTGTATTCCTTACAGTATCGAAACGGGAGCTTTTTTCTTGAAAAGATCACCGATGATTTTTCGGCGTTTATTGACCCGTATGCGAGCTATTATTACATCAATCAGCAGGGCGAGCTTATCTTCTTTTCGTCCGAGGAGGATCGCAGCGGAAAGCTCATCTACACCTTCCATCCTACCGGGATCATGCATCCGACCAGCGGCAAAAATGACCTGTTTGTAGACGAGAACAGTGTGCTTTGGAAGTATACCCGCAACAGTCTCAAAGCCACGAAAGTCGCTGAAGAGGTCGCATGGGTCGGCTATCATGACTATAACGGCGGTAGCGTCTATGGATGCGTTCATGTCATGAAGGACGGAACGGCTTACGCTGCTGGAACGACGCGGAAGGTCGAGCTTTACGACAAGCCGGAGAATACCGCGTATCTGAAAAGCGACCGGCTGTATTTCAACGGATATTACAGCGATGCGCAGGAGATGAATCGCCTGCAGAACTATCATCTGACGAACGAGCATACCCTTTGTTTGTACATGGAGGGCAAGACCGCAGCGATCACGAATGTTGCAGAAGTCATCGGCGGCGAGTACGATGCACAGGCAGATGAGCTGTATGCGTGGTTTATACGCACCGACGGCAGTTTCTGGCGCTATGGGTTCCGCAGCGGGACACTGACCGAGCTGAATGCGGAGACGAATCCGACGGAACCGGGTGAATCGACAGAGCCGACAGATTCAACGGACACCTCCGAGCCGCAGCTTGTCCGCGGGGATGCAGATGGAGACGGTGCATTTACGCTGCGTGATCTGGTGCTGTTCCAGAAATGGCTTCTCTGCGTACCCGATGCGAAGCTCGCCAACCCGCAGACGGCAGATTTGTCTGGAGACGATGTGCTTGATGTCTTTGATCTGGCACTGATGAAGCGTGAGCTGACGGAAAACTAAACACAAGAGCACACTAAGAGCCTGCACGGTTTGTGCAGGCTCTTAGTCTGTCATAAGGGCTATGATACTTGTCAGTTGCTTACGTCTCTGCCAAATTGGTTGTCAGCCCGACCACATATTTCAAAATCGCCAGCGAATCCGTCGCGTCCGGTGTGCCGTCACCGCCCACATCGGCATTTTTCTTCGCGGTATCACAAAGCGTTTCTGCGCCGAGGAGCTGCTTATTCAATGCGATCACATCCATAATGTCGATCTCGGTATCAAGCGTCACATCGCCGGGATTTTCGAGGGCGTTGTGACCGAGGGTATACTGTGACTCTTCCGGCTCGCTGCAAAAACGCGGTGGCAGATCAAAAACCTCCCAAAGCTCACACGCCAGCTCGACCTGCTCGCGCCGTGTCAGCGGCTCTGCGCTTTCAATGCTGCGTGAGCCTTGTACGGAGCAGCCTGGATGGTGGGAATCCAGATACGCCTGAATTCCATCCCAGTCCGGTGTTACGCGAATCCATTCGCCGGTGGCTTCTCCCGCAACTGAATAGGATTCCTCGTAACTCAGCCCCAAAAAGCAGCCGACATCATACCTTGCAGTTGCACCCCATCCGTAATACTCCGAGATCAGATGGCGTCTTGCAAGCTCCAAAAGGATACCGGATTCGATTTCCACTGCATTGTCCGGCATTTTGGATACAATTTCAAGATCAAAGGTGTCATACCGGCTTGTCAATGCGGATTGTTCCTGATAGAGATAGAATCCCTCTCCCTCATAGCCGTGATAGACATCTGACGGCTTGAGATCAGGGAAATATACTGCAACCGCTTCTGCAACTGCATCCCGTACTGTATCCGGATCCAGATCGTCACGCAGGACAAACCGGATGAACTTAGAACGCGGGACGATCATCACAAAATCAAAGCCATCAAGCTCCTCATGCGCTGAGTTTCGCAGATAGAGCTGTGCATTCGGGTACACACACGTCCCCTCGCCCAGCAACTCCATATCTTCCACAGCATCCCAAGTGGTAGTTCCCCACCAAGAGGGCAGATCATCCGCCGCAGCCGTCATCCCCGTCACTGGCAGGCTGATCAGAGCCACCAGTACCGCTATGATGTTTCTTATCCTCTTTTTCATAGTAACACCTTCTTTATTCACCGATCGTTTCCGTCAGTCCGACCACATATTTCAGAATCGCCAGCGAATCGGTCTCATCCGGCGAGCCGTTGCCGTTGATGTCGCTGTTCTTCTTCGCTGTATCGCAGAGCGTCTCCGCGCCGAGGAGCTGCTTATTCAATGCGATCACATCCATAATGTCGATCTCGGTATCAAGCGTCACATCGCCGGGATTTTCGAGGGCGTTGTGACCGGTGAGTTCGCTCCCTTCCGATGCGTAGAGCTCCACATTCGGGACAAGCCCAAGCTGCTCCCACAGCTCACAGGCAAGTCCAAGCTGTTCATGCACAGTGAGTGCATCAGCGCCAATGATGCGGTATCGGGTGCTGCTGTCATGGTATCCGCCGTCCAGATAGACGCGGAAAGGTTCATCACTTCCAGCAGTAAACGGATACGCCTCGACAGAATAGTTGGGATAATGTACCGTCAGGTAGTCCTGTACGGCATCCCAGTCAATTGGTTCCTCGGTGTATGTTCCGGGGCGATCGGTAAATTGCAGTTGATATTGCGCGTAGGTATCCAGCCCAACGAATCCGCCGTTTCCATATGCGATGACCGAACCGAATCCATAGAAACCGGAGATCAGATGTCTCTTAGCTACATCCCGGAGGATATTTGCCTCCAGCTCTGCGGTATGCTCCGGAAGATCACATACATACAGATCGAACTGCCTTTCCTGCCAGCCGATCTGTTCCTGATAGAATGTTGCCTGTGCAGTCCATTCTGCACGGGGATCGTCCGCGGGGAGCGGAATGGAGGTACTGCGCGTTTCTGCATCGTAGTTCTCTGCCATTCCCGGAAAATAGGCATCCAGAACCTCAGCGATCTGCTTTGCGGCATCATCAATAATCACATCATCACGCAAGATCATTCGCAGCCTATGGGTCTGCGGCGTAACGATTGCAAGCTGAGTTGAGTCCTCGTTCTCAGGCTCCATGAGGTACAATTGCTTATCTTCCACCTGTCCCACAAGCTTCATTTCATGCAGCTGCTCCCATGCATCGGAACCCTCCAGTGCTGTCAGATCGACTTCCGCCGCAGCCGTCATCCCCGTCACCGGGATGCAAGCCAGAGCCACCAGTGCTGCCATAATTTTTCTCATCATTTTTTTCATAATAACACCCCTTTTCTCAGTTTTCCGCAGGCGTGAAGCTGCGGACGATGGTCATGAAACTGCCTAGGTCTGCGGTATCTCCGCTCACGCAGAATCCCTCGCCGTCACAGAACCAGTACAGTGTGCAGCTTTCTCCTTGCAGAAGGAAGAACCCGTGTACGCGACCCAGTCCGATGTCGATCAGCTCGCCCTCCTCAACGTTGAGCGCAAATTCCGCATACTCCCGCTGGGTCACAGTGAATGTCCTGCCGGTTTCCGGGTCTTGGATCTCGTAGGTGCGACCCGGCTCGACGGCGGGCTCCTCTGATGTTCCGACCAGTTCCAGTACGTCTCCCTCCAAACTGTAAGGCTGGAGTTCACCGTCCGGTGCTGGGAATGCATCCGTGCATATGATTTTCCGGTAATTGCTGTATCGCTCTACCCGGAAACCATTGATCTGTTCCTCAGAAATTACGGGTTGTTCTTCGGTTTGCGCTTCTGTCAGTGCGGCAGTCGGCTCCGGCGTGACCAGCTCTGTTGGAACGACCACAGGCGCATCCGTTTCAAGAGCCGGTTCCGTTTGTGTCACTTCCGGCACAGTTTCCGGTGCTGCCGAAACAGTTTCTGCGATGTCTGATTCAGTCGGGAGCACGGCAGGAAGTGGTTCTGACATATCCTGAACGGTTGTGCTGACGCTGATACTTGTGGATGCAGCCTGTGTTTCCTGCAAAGCTGTTTCGATCTCACGGGATTCTGTGTTTGCATCCGTAGCGACCGGCACAGTGGACGGTTCCGGCGGCTGCACCTCAATGTTCTGCTGCCGCGTCCAAACCCCAACGCCCAGTCCTACAATCAGCAGCAGACATGCCGCAGTTCCGATGATCTGATATGGCATCCGCCTGTGACGGCTGATGCAGACGGGCGTTTCCTCTGCTTTTTGCAGGTACTTCTGAAAGCTTTTCTGATACAGTGCCTCCATATCCCACGGCGGTGGGAATTCATCGGCAATGCGTTCCTCTGTGACAGAATCGACCTGTTTCAGAAGCCCCATTGTGATACATTGTTTCATAGATACCCTCCTCTATAACAGGGATTTTTCAGAACATTTCTTCATTGCTCAGCAGCTTTTTCAGGCGTTTCATAGCGCGGCTCAGTCGCATTCGGACAGCGGCGGGGCTCATGCGGACGGTTTTCGCGATCTCATCAGATTTCAGTTCGTAATAATACTTCATCATGACAATGCTCGTATCAGGCTCGCCCAATGCCTTGATCTTGTCAAGCAGAACCCTTCGCAGGTCGGCGGCATCGTATTCCTGCTCCACATCCAGCTCCGAGAGTACCTCCTGCATCTCCTGCTCCTCGATGGAAACCGTGTCTGGCGACGCGGACAGGCTCCGAAATTTGTCGATCGCTGTTCGTTTCGTGACGGTACGGATGTAGCTCTGAAGCTTTCCCTCCTCAATACGGTCGAATTGCAGGAAAATGTCCGAGAAGATATCGCTGACGCACTCTTCGGCATCCTCCCGCGTTCCGACACCGCTGATGCGGTTCCACACGATGGCATAGACATAACCGCTGTATTGCTGAAAAATCTGCCTGAACCCTTCTTCCCGTGATGCTTTGACTGCTGCCCGCAGTTCTGGTTCAGACTTCATGATCTCACCTCTGGAAAACATCGTTTGCGCAAATTTTTGCTTTCATAATAGTAATCGGATGAACATGCAGTTTTGCAACAGGTTTTTAAAACTATTTTACGATAAGATCATGAAAATGTCAAGACACACCCGCGAAGTGCCAAAAAGCAGGAGCCTTTTCCAGACTCCTGCTTTTATCTTACTGTATGGCTGACCA
>JAEEGH010027598.1_pt1 | contig 11226 bp, 13 predicted proteins | sample 9134181 | NCBI WGS metagenome assembly JAEEGH01 (sample SAMN16246544, study PRJNA631951) | gut metagenome | biome: gut microbiome; feature: rumen; material: DP-attached | host: Bos | place: Iran: Karaj | collected 2018-10 | reverse complement strand
CGTATTCTCTTCGCAGCCGATAGCATGAACTATAAGGAAATGCAGAAGGGGTTGAAATACAACGGTCTGGCTGTCGTTGAGGTTAACGGCCTGAAGACGTATGAAGAGGCTGTGCAGATAAGGAACCAGGCAGCAAGGATGGACGAGACGGTGATGGCATTTCTGGGGGCATCCGGAAAGTCAGTGAAGATTGTTTGTCAAGGGGAGTTGTTTGCCTCCCCCAGCCCCTCCGAAGGAGGGGAGAATCGCCCCCCATCCCCCAGTCCCTCCGAAGGAGGGGAGAAGCTTCCAACGAAAGATCAGGAAATCAGGCAGTTCCACAAGAATCTGTATGAGACGGCACGAAGGGCGTATCAGAACCAGTTCGGCTTCGACATCGAGTATTTAGAGCCGATACTGGAGCGCACGGTCTATCTGAGTGCCGATCCGGAGATGTACTTCAATCCCAAAGCACGTCCTTTCAAGGCTGATACCGAGAAACACGAACAACCGGAGCCGGCACCCATCTCGTGGGAGAGCGACCTGCTGATGCCTGGGCGAACCGTCAAGCGTACCTATCATTTCAACTGGGTGTTCATTCTTCGTGAGGTATTAGGAGGATATTTCGACCTGCCCGACGAGGACCGGCAGATGCAGCTGTTGCAGCAGATTGCCCGCAAGTCGCTGGAACAGGGCATCCCACTCGCACATGCCCAAGGGATGACGCTGGAGCATCCGCTGTTTCACAACGACCCTGACCTGGTGAAGAGCGTCTTTGCCACTACTTACGAGGTGACGCTGATGGAGGACTATCGCAAGAAGTACAAGATGAAGCCGCTGAAGAGTGTGCCTCAGGAAACGCTGCAGACGATGCGGACGGAGATTTTCCTGACTGCCAACTACGACATGCGCAAGAACCTGATGACTGGGGTGGCCGAATATCGTATGAAATACTCTGAGGATCAGACGTTTAAGCCGCTGACCGTTGAGGTACGCAACGATATGACCATCGAGGCCCGCGAGCAGGGTCTGAAGTCGTGGGATCAGGATGTAAACCGATTCATCGACTCCACACGCATTGAGCAGTACGACCCCGTAAACACCTGGCTCGACCAGTTGCCAGCGTGGGATGGGATAGATCGCATCAATGATCTTGCAGCGCGTGTTCCCACCGATCAGCCCCATTGGGAGAAATACTTGAAGTACTGGCTGGTGGGTATGGTGGCCCAGTGGCGTGAGAGCGATAAACAGCTGACTGGCAATGCGTTAACGCCGTTGCTGATTGGTCGTCAGGGTTGTGGCAAGACGCGTTTCTGCAAGATTCTGCTGCCTCCAGAACTGCGCGACTACTATAACGACAAGCTGAACTTCAAGAACGAGTTCGACCTGAACATCGCGCTGACCTCGTTTGCGCTGATCAACATCGACGAGTTCGACAAAACGACGAACTCGCAGCAGATAGTTCTAAAGTATCTGTTGTCGTCAGCTGATGTGAAATTCCGTCCGCCATACGGCAAGACCATCAAGCAGTACCGTCGCTACACCTCGTTTATCGGCACCACCAATCAGATGCAGCCACTTGTGGATCCTACAGGTTCCAGACGTTTTGTTTGTGTAGGTATTCCAAACGGCAAGAATATCGACTTCACTGACAATCTCGACCACCAGCAGCTCTACGCCCAGGCCCTACACCTATTCAATAAAGGGGAGCGGTTCTGGTTAGAGGACGATGAGATCCAGACGCTGATTGAGGAGAATGTGCCCTATCAGCGCACCGTCGACCTGGTGGAGATGATCAACGAGACCTTCCGCAAACCCAAGGATGGCGAGGGACGCTGGTGGGGAACCACAGAAATCCTCTCCACCTTCGCCAGCCGCTATGCCTATTTCGATGCCAAGCGGGCCACGCCAGCCGTGCTGGGCAAGGCGATGAACAACTTCCGCTTCAGCTTCAGGCACCGCATGGTGAACGGCCTGTCCGAATACTGGCTCTGCGAGAAATAAGTAACGGAATAATTCGTGTCGGCATCATCGGCACTGGATGGATAGCAGAGAAAGCAGAAATGCTTGATGTGGCGAGCTGATGTTACCTTGGCATCGTAGATGACGGTCAATTTTAATCACGATGCAAAGGCATGTGTCCAGATTAAAATTTACACGTTACCTAAATACACATGCTTGATACCCTCTTCAATGGCAATAGCCTTGGCTTCCTCCAGCGTATGGATGGGAGTCGGAGGAATGTCCTGCATCTTATATCTTGGGAAGAAACGGCTGAAGTGCAGGGGATTGTTTGCAAGGCCGTTATCCACTATCCAGCGGCACATCTGGCGAATCATCGCCATGTCATCGTTCACACCAGGAATGATGAGATTCGTCAGCTCAATCCATACACCTGATTTCTGCATAGCAAGGATGGTGTCGAGGACTGGCTGCAAGTGGCCACCGCTGACCTTCTGATAGATATTATCGCTAAACGACTTTAGGTCGATATTGGCTGCATCGAGATACGGTAGCAGGTTTTCCAATGGCTCCTGACACACGTAGCCTGCTGTTACGAGAATGTTCCAAAGACCGTTTTCGTGTGCCAACCGAGCCGTGTCCACAATATACTCCAGATACGTCAGAGGCTCTGTATAGGTGTAGGCGATACCAGGGCAGTGGTGCTCCAAGCACAGATCTACAACTTGTTGTGGAGAAAGGTCATAATGGCCAACATCCCCAGGCGACACCTGCGAAATCTCATGATTCTGACAGTTCAGACACCTGAAGTTGCAGCCAGTACAGGCAATGGAGAGGCACTTGGTGCCAGGATGGAAGTGGTACAGCGGTTTCTTCTCAATGGGGTCTATGGCCAGCGAACAGGGTTTGCCATAGACTTCGCTCACAAGCACACCGTCCTTATTGCGACGGCTCCGACAGACACCCGTCTTACCGTTAGCAATCTTGCAATGATGCGGACAGAGCTGACACTCCACCCTACCCTCGCCTAACCGCTGATAATAACTGCACTCCATCTACAAAATTCCGTTTAATCCGTGCAATCCGTGGTCGTTAGAATACTATCGCTTCGTAAACATATAGCTCCGCATCCCGCCAGCCATCCCATCCGATGCCTGCTTTGTCCTGAGCACAGTGGCCCACAAACTCCTCCTTCGTCCAGTTCACCTCGTCGGCAACCTGAGGCAGAAATGTACCACTGCGATATCCTTTCTTGATATAGATGCCATGCTTATGCAACTGGAATTCATCCAAGCTCTGTATGCGACGCATAGGCGTGAGCACAGAGATTTCGATGTCAATATCTTCCAGTTCGTCCCTGGATACAGGCATGAACCGAGGATCTTCAAAGGCAGCGGCACGAGCCATCTCTGCCACTATTTCGTGCAATGGCACATCTTCGCCAAAGTGTCCGATGCAGCCACGCAAGCGTCCCTGTTTGTGCAACGACACAAATGCACCGCATTTCTGCTTCAGAGTTTCTGTCAACGTTGTTGGCTCGACAATCCGTTTTCTGTCTAACGAGTCCTTGATACTTGTCAGAGCTATGTCCTTCAGCATCTGTTTTTCTTCATCCGTCAGGGCAAAGTCCCCCCTCTCTTCGGAGGGGGTTAGGGGGAGGCTTCTGATAACCGCAAACGCATGATACCCCACCACCCTACTATGGTCGTGATTGTCGATGTCGCCAGAGTTCTGATACAGCAGGTGTTTCACTTCGTAGCTGCCATCCTGCATCATCAGCATCAGTGTAGCAATGGCCAGCTCTCCGCAGGCACTCGTAGCCAGATTCCTCACACCACTTCTGGCATTTTCCTCCAACTGAGCGATAAAGCGTTCCACATCACCGCTCTCCACAGCCTTACCTGTCCGAGCATCCACCTCACGGGCATCCTCATATTTCGGATAGTGCGAGAAGTCGCTGCTCACCACAAAAAGATTCTCCTCTGTCATATACGGCTTCAATGTCTCTGCTATCCTTTGCAACTTCCTGAAGTCGTTGGTCGATATAATAATAGGTACTATGGGAGGCACTTCGCCAAATCTTCTCTGAAGGAACGGCAGCTGCACCTCCAGACAATGTTCCCTGTCGTGAGCCTTGGGATTATAAAAGAACACAGAATCCGTTTTATCCGTGCCATCCGTGTTCGTTAATAATCTTGCCGTCTCGACATCCACCTTCACATTGCCCAATGGCGTACTGTAATAGTCGAACTCCGTATTCACCGAAGCCCCATCAAGCCACTCATGATGGCTTGGACCCAATAGGAATATCCTCTTATAAACTTTGCCTTCAGGTATCGACTGATACGCTGCTGCAGCCACATTGCCAGAGAAATAATATCCAGCATGAGGCACTATCACCGCAGCTACTTGCTCGTACTTCCTATCTTTGGCATGTAGCGCCAGGAAGCTATCCACCTCCTCGCTCAGTTCCTTGGCATCACCCGTATAGAAACGATTTGCCTGAGTTGCAGGTCTTACTATCGCCTCCTTCGCCACGTTCCCGTTATGTGTATTCATCATCATTACTGCTATGATTATTGTCAACAACTTCATGATACTTGATAAACAATGCTAATTCTTGGTGCAAATATAGCGATAATTCAGCAATAATTGCTAATTTTGCAAATAAATTTGCGAAAACAGGCTGTACCTCGGCAGAAAGCAAGCTTTTTGCACTCGGTTTGCACTGTCTTTGTAGTCTGATTTAAGTGTATTTAGAATATGACTGAGCAATTTGAAGAAAAACTGCGTAAGGATATGCATCAGCTCTACTTGTTTGGAGCAGCCATGCAGCTGAAGCGTATGGGCTATCACATGACGAATCCGACCGATCTCAATGCTTTCAGCTACGAGGGCTTTGAATACGCTCCAACCTTAGGTGAACCGGATTTTCCGCATTTCATCAATTTTATTGTTTGACGCTGCAAAGGTACTGCAAGAGAGTCGCAACCTGGTTGCAAACTAAGGATTCACACCAATAATAGTGGCATATGAGGGTTTCATGCGATGAATCTCTGTGTTCACGAAGCCTGCATCATCGAGGAATTGCTTCAGCATAGCCTGTCCCATCCTTCCTTGTGGATGAGCGCATTGTGAGAATAGTTTTTTTAATAAGCTCATAATATCATTCTTTATTATTGGAAATAGGGTGCTAACCTCACGGCAAACACCCCTTTACTAAACTAAACAAATACTCTTTATGAATTCCTTCTTTTGCATCTTTCGCAGTAACGCTCACACTGGGCACAGATGTCGTAGCCAAGCATGGCTCCAAGGATGAAGTCCTCTTCTGGAGTGAGTTCATTCAGCGGACGGGTAACAAACAGACGGATGGCATCGAGACACTCCTTGCGACCAAAGTAAACGTTGACATTCTCCTTGCCTGCGGGCTGCACCACATAGTCGATGGACTGACGGCACAACCGATTGGTGGCAAACGCCTCGAAACGGCGGTTGCAGGTGAAGAGTATCATCCTGCGCACACCTTTCTTATATTCATAGATGTGATTCATCAACACCTTGGCCTCTGGAGGCAATACCTGTACTGTACTTTGTCTTACTACCGTCTGCTGCATACGTCCGAATGATTTAAAGGTTTGGAGAAATCTCAGCTACCCACGCATCAATGCGAGCATCCGTCTTGTCATCCTCGTTCACATCGTCGAGAGGAAGTCCCACGAACTTACCATCCACGACAGCCTCTGAGTCATCGAACGTGTAGCCGTCGGTACTGACAGCACCTACGAAATGGGCACCGCTTTCCTTGATACCATTATACAACTCGCCGATGCCACCCACAAAAGTGTCACCATACGACTCGCAGTCGCCACAGCCGAAGAGGGCTATAGTCTTGTCAGCAAGGTTTGCACCCTGCAGAACTCGCAGTCCGTCGTACCAGTCATCCTGCAACTCACCAGCACCCCAAGTCGAAGTGCCGAGAATCAGGTTCTGGTTGCTTTCTACAATATCAGCAGTCAAGTCCTGTACATTGATGGCCTCGCAGCCAAGCTTCTGGGCTATCTTCTCTGCGATAGCCTCGCATGTTCCAGTAGAGGAACCGTAAATTACAATTGTTGCGTTCATTTCTATCTTATCTTAATGGCTAAAAAAATCTTCGCTGTTTTCGACGGCAAAGGTACGGCGATTCCACAAACTGTGCAATACTCAAAAGTTGGGCTTTTGTCTGTCACATCCTCAGAATAACTATCAAAGCAGGTTAATCATAAATAGGTATCATTTGGTTGTTATTCAAATTTTAATTTTGATTATCTCTGACCAGCGTGTGGTATAACATGGACTCTTGTGATCATGCTTGATGGCATTGGCAAAGACATCGGCACGTCCTTTGCCGTTAGGCTTTGTGTATTGCTGTGAGCCAAGAACTATCGTCTCACTGCCATGAAGTCTGTTGATGCGGTCAACGACCTCGTCGAGACGACGCATCTTTTGGAACTGCTCGGCATTGATGTCGAAGAGATTCTGCTGGATGGGTGAGTCGGGGCCGATGCCCATCACAATGACTCCCGCCTTCTTGTATTGATAGCCGGGACGGTAGATTCGCTGGAGAACATCGTTGGCCGCCTTAATGATGGTAATAGTTGAATTAGATGGTGTCAAAAGTCGGGTCTCCTGAAAGTTCCAATACTGTGCTAAATCTTCACGAAACATATTGGTATTCAGGAAAACGCCCACGATGGTAGCCACCGTATTCTGCTGACGAAGCTTCTCTGCACAGCGGGCTGCGTAGTTCGAGACATGTGTTTTCAAGTCGTCGATATTGGAAATCATACCATTGAAAGAGCGGCTGGTGCAGATAGATTTCTTCTTGGCCAACTCCTCATTGGGCACGGCATCCTCACCGTTTAGTTCCTGCCATGTGCGAACGATATTGATATTATTGAACGTCAAGCGTACCCAGTCCTTATGGTGCTTGGCAAAGTCCAATGCTGTCTTGCAACCGAGAGCCTGAAGCTTGGCGGCATAACGGCGGCCAATGCCCCAGACATCCTCGATGGGACACCACTCGAGAGCCTTCTCGCGCTTGTAGTCCGTGTCAATCATGCAGCAGTGCTTATACACCTCGTACTTCTTCGCCAGTTTCGAGGCTATCTTGGCGAGGGTCTTGTTGGGAGCCAGACCAATACTGATGGGCATTCCAACCTCGTGCTTTATCCGCTTGTGGAGGTTCTCGCCCCACTGCTGGAGGTGGTCATACTCTATGCCGTCGAGGTACATAAAACATTCGTCAATACTATATCTGAAGTAAGCGGGAGTCTCTTTGCTGATGATACTGACCACTCGTCCTGTCAGTTCACCATAGAGTTCGTAGTTCGAGGAAAAGACTGCTATTTTCTGATTCGGGAACAACTGGGCCAACTGGAAATAGGGTGTCCCTTCCTTGATACCCATCGCTTTGGCCTCATTGGAACGGGCTACAACACAGCCGTCATTGTTCGAGAGGACCACCACGGGAACACCAGTCAGATCAGGTCTGAAAACCCTCTCACAACTCACGTAGCAATTGTCCAAATCGGCTATTCCATACATGGCGGTAGCAATTTCTCATTTCTCACTTCACATTTCTCATTTCTTATCAGAACGTTTCAAACGTTCTGATAAGATGTACCACCGTTCCCCAAACCTGGAAATTATCAGGATCGTCAATCTTGAAGACAGGGAAATCGTCATTGGCAGGGCGAAGCTCAATATATCCTTCGTCCCGATGGGTCAGGTCGAGATACTTCATCGTGAAGTCACCATTCCACCACGCCAGTACGATAGAGCCGTCATGGGGTTCTACAGCCCTGTCGATAATCACTCTGTCGCCATCGAAGATACCAGCATCCTTCATCGAGTTACCGCTCACATCCCCATAGAACGAAGCCTCCGGGTGCTTGATGTAATCCCGATTAAAGTCAAGTGTCTCGTGCCGGTAATCGTCAGCAGGAGACGGGAATCCTGCCACAACACTGGCATGCTCGAGCTCCAGTTTGGTCTCAAAAACACCTCTTATGATCTTAATGTTACCCATCTTAAATCCTAATTTTTCCCAAAACTTTTTGCAAATATAGTGATTTTAAGCTGATTATTGGTAATTTTGCGGGTATATTTAAGTGTATTTGGCAAATGGATATAGAAGAGAATGAAGTAAAAGGCCGCAAAGTGGCCATCGATATTGTAAAGGCAAACATATTCGCTGTAGCCATCATGGTGGTGGCAGCTATCGTGTTCCTCGTGCCGTTCTTTTGGATATGGGCAGGTAAGAAACCTATTGGCGAACTCCTTGGAGGCATAGGTAACTGGGGCACAGCTTTCATCCTCATGTTTGTGGGTATTGTGGTTCATGAACTGATCCATGGCCTGACTTGGGCCTGCTACGCCAAGAGTGGCTGGAAGAGCATCAGCTTCGGTGTGATGTGGAAGTTGCTGACTCCCTATTGCCACTGTGATGAGCCGATGCACATCCCCGGCTACATGATGGGAGCCATGATGCCCTGCATTATCTTGGGTGTTATCCCTGCCATTGTAGCCCTCTTTATCGGCAGTCTGCCCATGCTGGCATGGGGAATCTTCTTCATAGCTGCAGCTGCAGGAGACATTTGGATGACGTGGCTGCTGACCAAGGAGAATCCTAAGAGTATGGTCCTCGACCATCCTTCAGAAGCAGGTTTCTATATTATCGATTAAGATAGATGGAGCACCTAACAAATATTCAAGATATTGAGCAGACACTGGCACACAACCGCTTGTGTCTCTTCTACATCAAGGCTCCCGATTGCGGAGTCTGCAATGTCATGCTTGATAAAGTGGAGCACCTTGCAGACTGTCATTCGTCACTCTGTTCCTTCTACACAGACATCCGTGAAGAGCCTTTGATTGCTGGAAGGTTCTTGGTCTATTCAGGTCCAACGGTGCTGTTGTTGATGGATGGAAAGGAAATCTATCGTGCCTCTCAGTTCATCAATTTGGAGGAACTGGAGCAAACTATCATCAAATATCAGGAGTTATAGACGATGCCAAAAGAGCGAAACAAAGCAGACGATTACCGCGAAAAGGCTTATGCGGGTGATACCAAGGCGATGAACAACCTGGGTGTCTGCTATGAGCGTGGTACTGGTGTGAAGGTCAATCTGGAGATGGCCTTTGACTGGTACATGAAGGCTGCTCAGCTCGATGATGTCTATGGTTGCTTCAACGTGGGTGAGTGCTACTATCACGGCAAAGGCGTGGAAGCTGACCCCGTACTGGCCTTTGAATGGTATATGAAAGCCGCAGATAAAGGGGATATGCAATCACAGGTCAATGTGGCCAACGCCTATTATCTCGGTAATGGTATTGAAATGAATCACCACAAGGCTTTCCTTTGGTATCGCGAAGCTGCTTTCCAAGGACATGTCCTATCACAGAAGAACTGTGGTGCAGCCTACTGGAATGGTGACGGCGTGGAGAAGAACCTCGAAGAGTGTGTCTTCTGGTATGAATTAGCTGCCAATGGCGGCGATGCTCAGGCACAATTCGCTACCGGCTGGTTCCTGATGACTGGCACAGGCGTTCCAAAGGATGAACGCAAGGGGTTAAAGTGGATTCACAAGTCCACGTTCCAAGGCTATCAGCCAGCAATCGACTATTGCAAGGAGCACGGATACAAATGGTATTGAGCGTATGACACAAACAATTGTATATTATCTTATTGCCCTTAACATCGTGACCTTCTTCGTCTATGGCATTGACAAGTGGAAGGCTGTGAGTCAGCGAGGGCAGAGCCAAACTCGTTTGAGCTATGCCGAGCGAAAACAGGCTCGGACGAAGTCCAAGGCGAAACGAGCAAAGTGGCGTATCAGAGAAGCTGCACTTCTAGGACTGGCTGTCCTTGGAGGTAGTATCGGTGCATTATTGGGCATGAAAGTCTGGCATCACAAGACGATGCACAAGAAGTTCAAGTATGGTCTGCCGCTGATTCTGCTAGCTCAAATAGTCCTCATTTATTTGATAATCCAAAAATAGAGATTCAATGAAGAATATTTTATTAGCATTTACAATGTTGCTGGCAATGGTAGCATGCACAAATAAGCCAGCAACGACAGTTGAAGACAAGGAAGAAAGCAGTGAAGTGGCCTTTGAAGTAGCCAAGAACTACTTCTTTAGGAACGACCAGGTGATTCCTGAATACCCGAAAATCACCACAGAAGAAGAGTTTAACAAGTTCTTCGGTATGGCTACTACGATGGGTAAAGACGGCAAGCCAACGGCCATCGATTTCACCAAGCAGTTTGTGTTGGCCATCGTTCTGCCAGAAACAGACTTCGCAACGGAAATCAATCCTGAGAGGGTGGAAGAAAAGGGCGATTCACTCCTCTATACCTACGATGTGAAGACAGGCGAGAAACAGTCATTCACCATTCAGCCCGTTTCCATCATCATCCTCAACAAGCAATACGAGAGCAAAAGAGTTGTGCTTGTCAATGAGCGGGAGACAAACTATTTCCCAGCCATTGACCGTTATCTGACAGATTCTATAGGCAGCCAGTATGCCAAGGGAGAACATTGCGTACCCATCCACAGCATAGTGAGGGTTGACGAGCGTGATGCCGAGGATATCAAGGTATGGGGCGATTTCTGGGTATTCAACTACAATCAGGTGGGCGACACGCTGAAATGCGTCTCTGGCGGCAGCCATCCTGGACTGATGCACATCCGACAGACAGAAAAGGGCTTTGAAGTGACTGCCTTCGACCAAGTGGAGGACGGCTCCAGATACTTGCCGACAGCTAAGAAAATCTTCGGTGATAAGTTCGATGCCTTCAAAACCATCAACAGCGACGAGAAGAATCGCGAAAGATTGAGAGCAGAAGGTTTGGCGACTTATGCCAAGAAGAATGGTCTCGCAGTGACTCTGTATCAGGACTATGGCTGGCCCGTCAAGAAACTGGAGGAATAGACATGACGATAGAAGCAGACAAAATAAATATATGATAGATTACGGATTAAAGGACAGAGTGGCCCTGATTACGGGAGCGAACAATCCGCAGGGCATTGGAGCGACCACTGCGTTTGCCTTTGCTCGTGAAGGTGCAAAGGTGGTTTTGGTCTATAAGAGAATTCCAAGGCACTTTGACAAGGAGAAGACAGACAAGAATGGAGCTGACAGATACTTCCAGGCCAATGCAGGAAATGCTGATGTCGTGGAAAACAAGCTTCAGGAAATGGGTGCTGACTACCTGATTATCGAGAGTGACATCTCCA
>JAEEGH010027594.1_pt1 | contig 11227 bp, 6 predicted proteins | sample 9134181 | NCBI WGS metagenome assembly JAEEGH01 (sample SAMN16246544, study PRJNA631951) | gut metagenome | biome: gut microbiome; feature: rumen; material: DP-attached | host: Bos | place: Iran: Karaj | collected 2018-10 | reverse complement strand
AGACTCCTTACAGAGGACGGAATCGAAGTTAACGATGGCAGAGTAGACTTATCTGTCTATGGTATATCTTTGTGATAAATAGTATATAGTAAACAACTTAAGAAAATGCACTTTACCAGTTGGTAAATTCCTGATAACATGCAAGCATTATATAACAGACATAAGGCATTTTATAAAGCTGTTTACTATAGCTTAATCTTCCAAATACTAATATTATTTATATAATTATATTAGTAATAAAAAAGAGAGGGGAATTATTATGGGACGTATTTTTATGAATCAGGTGGGCTTTACACCTGATAGCAGCAAGAAGGCGGTATTTGACTTTGGGGGATCTGAATTCAATATCAAAGACTTAAATGATAAGACCGTCTACGAAGGCAAGTTGAGTCATTTCGGAACAGATGAGATCTCCGGAGAAGATGTAAGCGTAGCAGATTTTAGTGACTTTAAGGAAAAAGGAAAATACTATGTCACATCTGGTGACGTCCGCTCTACATCTTTTGAAATAGGAGAAGATGTGTATGATGGTCTTATGAAGGATATCTGTAAGTGTTTCTACTTCCTTAGATGCGGAGATGCTCTTTCTAAGGAGTATGCAGGGCAGTATTACCACGAGCCTTGCCATATGAGTAAGGCTACAGTCTACGGAGAAGATACAGAACCTGTGGATGTGACTGGTGGCTGGCATGATGCAGGTGACTATGGCAGGTATTCTACAGCCGGCGCTGTAGCAGTCGCACATATTCTGTATGGTGTAAGATTTTTTGAAGATATATTAAAAGTAGAATTTAACATTCCAAAAGTAAAATGCGATAAAGGTAATCTTCCGGATATCCTTGCAGAAGTGAAGGTAGAGCTTGACTTTCTTAAGAAGATGCAAAGAGATGATGGATCTGTATGGCACAAAGTAACTACATTTTGTCACGCTCCTTTTGTTATGCCAGAAGAAGACAAGGAAGAGCTCTTCCTTTTCCCTGTATCATCACTTGCTACAGCAGACATAGCAGCTGTATTTGCTCTTGCATACAGCATCTATAAGGATTATGACAAGACTTATGCTGACAGTCTCTTAGAAGTTTCAAAGAAAGCATACAAGTGGCTTACGGAAAATCCTGATGAGCTCCTGTTCTTTAATGCAGAAGGATCAAACACAGGTCAATATGATGAAGCTGAAGATATCTCAAATAGATTCTGGGCAGCAGCTTCTCTTTATGAAGTTACAGGCGATAAAGAATACTATGAAGATATAAAATATCAAAAAGATAGATTATTATCTTTTGATAAGAATGCTACTAAAAAAGGCTATCAGGGCAATGTACTTACATGCCTTGGATGGGCAGAAGTAGCAGGTCTTGGATCAATGTCGATCCTTCTTAAGAATGACGGCGATGACCTTAATAAAGAGATAAAGAAGGCTTTCACAGGTGAAGCAGACAGGCTTTCTTCAAATGCAAAGAAAAACGGATTTGGTCTTTGCATGGAAGCCAAAGACTTCATCTGGGGCAGTAACATGGAGCTTTTAAAATACCTTATGATCCTTACTGTTACAGATAAGAAGATAGAAGGAAAGCCTGAATATAAAGATGCGATCACATCAGGACTTGATTACCTTCTTGGTTGCAACAGCATGGACGTAAGCTACGTAACAGGTAATGGCGAAAAGGCATTCAAGAATCCGCACCTTCGTCCTACAGCAGTAGATGATATAGAAGAACCCTGGCCGGGTCTTGTATCAGGCGGTCCAAATGTTGGACTTCAGGATGAGAGAGCCAAAGAAGTACCGGCAGGTTCAGCACCTATGAAGTGTTATCTTGACCATATCGACTGCTACTCACTTAATGAGATCACGATCTATTGGAATTCACCACTGGTATTCGTGATGGCAGGACTGCTTAGCTGAATAAACTAAGCTCATTATAATAAGCTCAAACTTCCTAAGATAAAAGGAGAGTTTGAGCTTATTTGATATTTTGATAATTAGCCGCCGCACACTCATGACTTTAGTCGTGAGTTAGGCGGCTTTGCTTGCATATTCTGCGTTTGCCTATAGTTTTGGAATAATCTAAGATTACTTTTCTATGCTATATCAAGGTCTCTAAGCCACATCTTATATGATGCATCACTCGGCATACGCCAGTCACCCCTCGGAGACAGCGTAACAGAACCAACCTTAGGTCCGTCCGGAAGACAGCTTCTCTTAAACTGCTGGGTAAAAAATCTTGTGAAAAAGCGTTTTGCTGCTGCAAGGATTTCTTCCCTGTCCACATCAGGATATGCTCTCATGGCAAAAGCAGCGGTTCTTGAAGGCTCAAAACCAAACCTCAAAGTATAATATAAGAAGAAATCATTGAGGTCATACTTACCTATTTTTTCTTCAGTTTTCTGAGCGATAGCTCCGTTATCTGTTGGTGTAAGTTCAGGAGTAATAGGAGTATCGCAGATAGAGAGTATGGTCTTTTTAAGTTCATCATCACCGCAGGTCTTGGCATAAGCGCGGCAGACATATCTTACAAGTGTCTTAGGTACAGATGCATTCACCGCATACATTGACATGTGGTCTCCGTTATAAGTACACCAGCCAAGTGCAAGTTCAGACAGATCGCCTGTTCCAACGACAAGACCGTTTTTCATATTGGCTGCGTCCATAAGGATATAGGTACGCATCCTGGCCTGGGCATTTTCATAAGTAGTATCGCCTTCTCCCTGATATTCAGCGCTGTGGCCTATATCTTTAAGATGGGATATCACTCCTTTTTCTATAGGTACTTCATAGCTTTCATCAGCAAGAAGCTTCATGAGTCTGTCTGCATTATTATATGTAAGCTTTGATGTGTTTCCTTTTTTGGGCATTGTATAAGCAAGTATTCTGATATCATTCACAAGCTTTCTGGCTTCTGCGCAGACAAGAAGTGCAAGAGTAGAATCAAGGCCTCCTGAAATGCCTATCACAAGATTTTTGATACCAGTCATTCTTACCCTTGTTGCAAGACCCTGAGCCTGAATACGAAGTATCTTACGGCACCTTAAGCCAAGCTCCTTATCATCAGATGGGATAAAAGGATTACGGCTGACAGGATAAGAGATATCATCAAGAATATCTGCAAGTTCGAAGCATGTCACGCTGTCGCTTCTTTCAGCCTTGATGCTGACATTTATCTTTCTATATGTCCTCTGTTCAAAACTTTCAAATGTAGTCTGATGTCTTCTGTCATGCATTATCTTTGTAAGATCGATATAAGAAGAGCTTACAAAAGGTCTTTCTTCAAAGATATCTTCTTTTAATACAGATCCTGATTGCGCAATTATGCTATGACCTGAAAAAACAAGGTCGGTACTGCTTTCATCCATACCGGCAGATACGTAGATATATGCAAGGTAGCAAGATCCGCTCTGCTGCTCCACAAGGCGTCTTCTATATTCTTCTTTGCCTATAAGTTCATCTGATGCAGATGGGTTAGCTATGATATTAGCTCCTGCAAGGCTCATATGGGTGCTTGGCTTATCAGGTACCCACAAGTCTTCACAGATCTCTACGCCAAGTATTGCTCCGCTTATGGTATCGCTTAAAAGGATATCTACTCCAAATGGGATCTCTTCTCCATGTATATTAATAGTATATCCTTTGATATCTCTTCCTGATGTGAACCATCTTCCTTCATAGAATTCAGAATAGGTTGGAATGTACTGCTTGGGAATAAGAGCGCAGACTTTGCCTTCTGATATTATTGCAGCGCAGTTATATAACCTGTTTTCATAGCGAACAGGAAGACTTACAACGGCTGTAAGGCCTTTGCAGTCAGCTGTTTCATCTGCTATGCGAAACAGGGCATCTTCTGCTTTACTTAGAAGTAGCTCACTTCCAAACAGGTCAGCGCAGGTATATCCTGTGATGCAAAGTTCAGGAAATACGATCACGCCTTTACCATGACCCTTGATAAGCTCTATTATCTGGTCCGTGTTATAATATACGTCTGCAACCCTCAATGAAGGAATTGCTGCACTTGTTTTAATCAGACTGTTCTTCATAATAACCTCTTTTTTATGACTCAACTTCATTCATATGAAAGTGTATTAAAGTTTGGATGATTCTTGAGGATGAAGTTTGAGTAATTAATAAAAAATGCAGACAAAGCGTAATCAGGCGCCTTTGTCTGCATATTGGAATTATATATCTGAGTAAAATCTTAGTCAAATTTAGTTTTAATAGCCTTAAATATCGTGGCTGTTCAGTCATTTCAACTCAATGTCGGTAACATATGAATCAGTAGAACTCAGGTATTCGTCATGCCATTGTCAAGAACTATAGCAAACTGTATCATGGTATTGGAGGTTATAGTCATGACGTTTGAAGCATATACTAATCCGGATTTTACCATTGATAAAAAGATCTTGTTCTTTTTCATTACACTTCTTGGAACTGCACTGTGTACTTTCCTTATTATACTAATTGAAAAGCTTGTATTCAGACTTGATATAGGAAAAAACGCTCCGACTTCTGACAGCAAAAAGCTTTTTCATAGAATACAAAGGTTATATGAGATGATAATATCAGGGACTTCTGTAATGTCGTTCTCTGTTGCCTATGTTGTTATCAATCATATAAATACGCTTTATAATGCAGGACAAGGGCATTCTGATCCTTCTATAGTTAATTTCATAAAACTCTGGACAGAGGGTAAGGATTTTATCTTACTGCTTCTGATCCTTATATCCTGCGTGCTTAATACAATTCTTGATAGCTTCCTTATTCCTCTTAAACAGCTTGATAAGAGTGAAAAGGCGACCATGCGAATGCTTGGAATGTTCTATGTAATCATTATTCTTATGTACCTTAATCTTATCGGAGATAAGAGTGAGTATGGTCCTGTTATGATGTACTATTTCGGACTCATGGTAGGTCGATTCGTATACTTTGATGCTTCGATCGGAGATTTCTTTGCAAATATTAAAAATGTTTTTATAAATCTTCCGTACCTTATCATGTGCCTTATTCTTACAGCGTTTCTGTGCATGTTTGGATTTGGCCAGGGATATTTCCTTGAAAGAAATTACTATATTGTTGGTATATACTATGCACATCTTTTCATGTTGATATGCGTATTCATCCTTAACATCGCGCTTCTTATATTCAAGAAGGTAGCTTGTCCTAATGTGCCAGACGAAGATTCTGATATAAATAATGATCAAACAGGAAATTATTATCCTCAGAATAACTATAATTACCAGATGAATAATAATTATTCTGGTAACATTAATAATGAAAATAACTACTACGATAATGCAAATTATGGAAGACGTAATAGTTACCCTTCCAGAGGTAATACTTCACAACTAAACTCAAATCAGGCTAATAACAGAAATATATCAAGAAGTAAAACTATGCCCAGAAACAATAGTGCACCAAGGCCTAATGCATCACAAAGCAATAATCAGCCAAGAAATAGCTATCATCAAAGCAATAACCAAACAAGAAATAATGTTCCTCAAAACAATATTCACCGCTAATAACTAAACCAAAACAAGAATATATACAAAAAGAGGAGACGCATAATGGATACAATAACAGGTAATAGTTTCTACTTTGATTTCGAAGTAAAGCTCATGGAATATCTGCAAACAGCTCTGGGAGATAAGGCGATAAGTATTATATCTTTCTTCTCAGCCTTTGGAGAAGAGATGCTCCTGATTGCGATCCTTGGATATATATACTGGTGTTACGACAAGAAATTCGGTATATATACAGGAACAAATATGGTAATAGGAATTGTCCTAAATCCTCTTGTAAAAAACATCTTCTGGAGAAGGCGCCCCTACTTCGATAACGAAGCTATCAAGTGCCTTCGACCTGTGGACAGCAGCGCTGATATCTATGACATTAAAGCTCAGGGATTTTCATTCCCAAGCGGTCATTCCACTAATTCCATAACTGCTTATGGTTCTATCAGCAGATACAAAAAGAATAATGTTGTTAGAATACTTGCATTTGTATTTCCTCTTTTGGTAGGATTTTCCAGAATAGTTGTCGGGGTTCACTATCCAACAGATGTACTGTGCGGTTGGCTCCTTGGAATTGTAGTAATATTCCTAACCCCAATGATCATAGATAAGTTCGGCCCACAAAAGAGGTGGCTGGCATTTCTTATAATATTCCTGGTTGGATGCCTTGGATTTTTTTACTGCAAGACAACAGATTACTTCTCAGGGCTCGGCATCATGGGAGGATTCTTTGTTTCAGTAGAGTACGAAGAAAGATTCGTTCACTTTGAATCTACACGAAATCCTGTTTTCAGTATAACAAGAGTCCTTGGAGGCTATGCATTATACATTGCACTAAATCAGGTTCTAAAACTTCCATTTAATGCAGATTTCCTTGCATCAGGGACACTGCTTTCAAATTTCTCTCGCTTTTTAAGATACTTCATTGTGTCATTTGTATGCGTTGGATTATATCCGCATGTCTTTAAGATAGAGAAACGTTTTAAACAATAGTTCGAACTTTTTGCTTACAGTATGCAAAAAATCTAATTATTTTCTCTCGCTTTCTTTCTAATGGAGAAAGATACTTTTTTGATTTCAAGAAATTAAACGATACATACGGACATCTTTTTGGTGATGAAGTTCTAAAGATGGCAGCGAAGGTCATACAGGATAACATGGTCATAGATAATTCGGAAGCTGCTTTCCGTTATGGCGGAGAAGAATTCGTATGTATACTGAACTGTTCTGAAAAAGAATAGAAAGAAACTCATAAATTAAAAACAGTGCCTTTTATGACAGTAAAACGGCAAGGAATGAGAAGAATCATTCCTTGCTTTTTTTTATCATAATTATACGATTCAATTGGAGGAGGTATTTAGGGGATGAAGAAAGTTTACAGATTGACAGCGCTCCTTATGGTGTGCCTTCTTAGCGCATGCTCATCCGGTCAGCCGGCGACAAAGGATGGAGCAGGACAAGGGGATAGCAGCACAAGTGGTATATCAGATATGAGCAGTACTGATACTACTTCAGAAAATAATAATGAAGAGGATAACAGCGATATGACAAGTGTTGACGTTTCACAGGCCGAGGAACTGTTTGAAGGCCTGGAATTATCAAAAGGCTACAAGGATATTTCAGATCATAATCCTTGTATGACACAGAGATTCAGTGCAGATCCCGGAGTTATGGTCTATAACGACAGGGTATATGTGTATGCGACCAACGATGGAATGGCTATGGACACTAAGCCTACTAACAATGATTATGGAAAGATCAGAACTATCAATGTGATGTCTTCAGCTGATCTTGTTAACTGGGAAGATCATGGTGCTATCATGGCAGCAGGTAACAGCGGCGCTGCTAAATGGGCAGGTAATTCATGGGCACCTTGTGCATGTCACAAAGAAATTGATGGCAAGGAAAAGTTCTTCCTTTATTTTGCAAACAGTGGTAACGGAATCGGCGTTCTTACATCAGACTCACCTACAGGTCCTTGGGAAGATCCCCTTGGAGAAGCTTTAGTGTCACGAGAGACTCCTGGCGCTGAGAATGTTATCTGGCTCTTTGATCCAGCTGTACTTGTTGATGATGACGGAACAGGATACCTTTACTTTGGAGGTGGCGTTCCTGAAGGCGGCGCAGAAGATCCTCAGAGCTTCCGTGCAGTAAAACTTGCTGATGACATGATCCACCTTGACGGCGAAGTAATAACACTTGATGTTCCGTGGGGATTTGAAGATTCAGGAATCAATAAAATAGGTGATACTTACTATTATTCCTATTGTACAAACTGGTCTAACGGACCACTTGGTAATGCCAAGATTGCCTATATGACATCAGATTCACCTCTTGGACCATTTACTTTCCAGGGAACATGCTTTGACAACCCGGGAGAGTTCTTTGGAACAACAGGCAATAACCACCATACTATAATCACATTCAAAGATAAGCAGTACATCTTTTATCATGCAGAGTATCTGAACAAAGAAATGTATGGCGAGATGCTTGGATACAGAACTACTCATGTTAATGAGCTTCCTATGGAGGATGGCCTTTTTGGAGAAGCCAAGGGAGATACTGCCGGCGTAGAACAGCTTTGCTTCGTTGATGCTTTTAGCTTAAACCGTGCAAGTTCTCTGGCATGGCAGGCTGGCGCTTCTTTTGAAGGAAGCGGAGATACTAAAGTAAAGCTCTCTGAAGGAGACTGGTTTGGAGTATCAGGTGTAGACTTTGGTCAGGGCGCAGGTACAATTAAGGTTAGTGCCAAGGCTACAGAAGATACATGGATCCGTGTATCAACAGGAAGCGCTGATGGAGGACTTGTAGCATATGTATTTGTTCCTGCTTCAAGTGATTTCCAGGAAGTATGCGCAGATGTAGAAGGTCTTGAAGGCGCATGTGATCTTTTCTTTACAGCAGCAGGCGACGTAACACTGGATACCTGGATCTTCGAATGATTCATTTAATTTTGCTTATTATAATTTACCCTCAATAATATATTAAAAACCTGTCAGATGTGATAACTATTATTGTTATCCTTGTATCTGACAGGTTTTTAAGTTTTATGGAAGTTTTGGATTTACTTGTTTATAAAGGATCAATTAGCTGATTTAAAGAACTTCATCTCTTCATTGAGCTTTTGAGCTATATCCTTAAGGTCATTAGCTGATCCTGCAAGAGTAGTAACTGTTTCGGAGAGCTCTTGCATGGAAGCACCTGTTTCCTGTGATGATGCGGCATTTTCTTCTGAGATAGCAGAGAGTGCGCTCATAGTATCGACAACAGAATCTTTGGAAGATTCACAGGTGTCTGCTCCTTCGGAAATAAGGTGTACGCCGTCTACTGTAGAGCTGATATCTTCAAGCATTCCATTAACAGCATCAAGAGTTTCACCAAGAGCTATCTGCTGGTCTGTATTTCCGTTCTTAACTTCAGCTGCTGCATTAACGGCTGCTTCAGACTGTGCAAGGAGTGTTTCCATTTCTTTTCTTATATCATCAGCCATCTGCTTGGAATCTTCAGCAAGTTTTCCGATCTCTTCTGCAACTACAGCAAAGCCTTTACCTGCTTCGCCTGCTCTGGCAGCTTCGATAGATGCATTAAGTGAAAGAAGATTAGTCTGGGTAGCAATTGATGTGATACCTTCAACTTTTTCACTTATATTATTAACAGCATCCTTGGTAGCCTGAATGGTATTTGAAATATCGTCGATCTTGGCAGTCATCTCAGTAGATGAAGTCTGGAGAGATTCAAGAGATTTGCTTGAAATCTCTGATGCTTCCTTCATTTTACTTGCAAGAGAAGTCAGGTCGTTAGAGGAACTTTGAACGCTTCCTACTGCATCACCGATCTTGCCGACATTTTCAGTAGCACTCTGGATCTCATCAGCCTGCTGGTTTGCACCGGATGCGATCTCCTGAACTGCATGTGATACATCTTCTGCAGTCTTGGATATCTGGTCAGCCATTTCTGAAAGCTCATCAGAAGACGAACCTACATCACCTGCGGATTTTTTAATGTTTGTAACGATAGTATCAAGAGTTTCTATAAGTGAATTTGTAGCTTTGGATATGAGTCCAAATTCATCCTTCCTCTTGTCGTGCTTTTCAACTCTATTAAATCTTCCATCAGAAAGTGATTCAAGAGACTTGGCAACTGCTTTGATTGGTTCTGTAAAGCTCTTGGCCATGATCAGCGAAATGATTATAGCAGTTATAAGAAGTGCAATTCCAACGCAAATAACAATAACTGCAGATTGTCTTGCTGCACCGAGTACGTCTTCTTCTGTTTTGGAGGTACATACTATAAATCCGGTATTCGGATCTCTTGCAAAAGCTATATAGTTATTGTCGTAGTTTGGCTCGAGGTAGAAGCCTTCTGATTCGTCATTGTTAAATACATCAAGGTTCGACATATCAACTTCGTCGTGAGCACCTTCACCTATCTCATAAGCTGCATGGGCACATAATTTACCGCTTCTGTCTATCATAAAAGCAGAATCTGTTTCAGCTGCCAGGATCTCATGGAAGTTATTGATGTTGTAGTTTCTGTGAACTACGGCAATGATATTGTTGTTATCATCATATACAGGTGTTGAAAAAGAGATCATTCTCTTTCCGCTGGTTTTACTTACAGTCAAATCAGAAATATAAGAGTTTCCCTTCATTGCTTCCTGAAAATATGCTCTATCGGAGACATCTATAAAATCTCCTGACGTTCTGACAATCTGGAATCCATCAGGGCCTGCTATTGAAGTCTGATCACCATCATCAAGAACTATATCACATTCTCTAATGATATCCTGAACTTCTTCATAAGATACGCTAGTGTCACCCGTGATATATTGAACAACAACGGGATTGCTGGCTATACTTTGTATCATATTCATATTGCTGGTACATATGGTTTCGAACCTTCCTTCGAAGTACCATACTTCCCATTCTGCACTGTCGGCTGCATCGGCGAGAGCTTTGGATGTTGATGTATTGTAGCTGACAATAACAGCAACAGCCAGAGGGACAGCTGCTATCAGGATCATGATAAGTAGTAATTTGGTCTTTATACTGTCAAGAAAGCCAATTCCATTTCCATTGCTTTTGTTATTTTCTTTAGCCATAGTTTGTACCTCCGTAATTATGGTTAAATCAGAACATAAACATCAAAAAAAATACCCATAACTATATCGGAAGATTGCTGTCATATATTAATGGCAGCATCCTGTAGTTGTGTCAAAACTATAAGGAGAATAATTAAGAAAGGTAAAAAAAGGACAGCACTGGTTCGCTGTCCCTTGATGTTACGAAGTGTATTCTGAATGTAAGAATTAAATTGTTATCAAAATAATAATTCTGCTATAAAAGCGATAGTCCAGGTTCAAACTAACAATCCTATTATTAGCTTAAATCCGAATGCGATGATCCATGCAACTATGCACTGCCACAGGACTACAAAGCCTGCCCACTTAACACCGAGTTCTCTTTTAATAGAAGCAACAGCAGCAACGCATGGAGTATACAGAAGGCTGAATACAAGAAGTACTCCTGCTGAAAGAGGAGACAGTACTTCTGAAACGCCGCCTTCAGAACCAAACAATATTTCCAAAACAGAAACGACGCTTTCTTTTGCCATAAATCCGCTTATAAGCGCTGTGACGATCCTCCAGTCTCCGATGCCAAGAGGACGAAGAACAGGAGCGATTATGCCGGATATAAAAGCAATGATGCTGTCCTTAGAGTCAGTAACA
>JAEEGH010027592.1_pt1 | contig 11228 bp, 11 predicted proteins | sample 9134181 | NCBI WGS metagenome assembly JAEEGH01 (sample SAMN16246544, study PRJNA631951) | gut metagenome | biome: gut microbiome; feature: rumen; material: DP-attached | host: Bos | place: Iran: Karaj | collected 2018-10 | reverse complement strand
TTATGTTTTGACTAAGCTCGGGTATGATGTTCAGAAGGTTTGTCTCGTTCATATAGACACATCTTATGTTCGTCATGGAGATCTTGAGCTAGATAAGCTTTTCAAGATTGAAGACCTTACAGATATAGCAAAATCAAAATTCACGGAAGTAGAAGAAAACATCAAGAAGTTCCGTGAGTATCTGAAGAGTGAAACCGAGCCAGAATGCAAAGTGGGCTGTCAGTGTTCTGATCCTTACGACTGTGGTTACTGGGCTCATTGTGCTGTTGATATGCCGCAGGATGAAAGTCACACAGTTTGGGAAATCTCTCGTCTCAGAAATAAGCAGTGGTATTACGATAACGGCTACATCACATTTGAGCAGCTTTATGATGCTGGAGTTTTGACTGGAAAATATCTTCAACAGGTAGAAGCAGAAATCAAAAATCTCCCGGCTCAAATTGATAAGGCTCAGATAAAGGGCTTTCTAGATACTCTAAGCTATCCTCTTTATTTCTTAGATTTTGAAACCTTTAATCCGGCTATTCCTCTTTATGATGAATCCAGTCCCTATCAGCAGATTGTTTTCCAGTATTCGCTTCATTACATCGAAAAGAAGGGCGGAAAACTAATGCATAAGGAATGCCTGGCTTATCCTGGAAGTGATCCTCGCCGTCAGATTGCAGAACAGCTTTGTCGGGACATTCCGCTCAACGTTTGTACGACTGCTTATAACATGGGTTTTGAAAAAGGAAAGATCCGAGACCTTGCAAATCTCTATCCTGATTTGGCAGACCACCTTATGAACATCCACGACAACATCAAGGACATCATGATTCCCTTCCAGAAGCGCTGGTACTACACAAAAGAAATGCAGGGCTCTTATTCCATTAAGTATGTTCTCCCGGCTCTCTATCCAGATGAACCAAGCTTGAACTATCACAACCTTGAAGGCGTTCATAACGGCGGAGAAGCAAGCAACACTTTCCTGGCAATGCAGAAAATGAATAAGAAAGAACTCGAAGAATGGCGAGAGCATCTTCTGCGCTACTGCGAGCTCGACACCTTTGCAATGGTAAAGGTTCTGGAAAAACTCCAGGAAGCAGCAAAATAATTTCGACAAGATTTATAATTCGTATTTACTTGTTTCGATTTGTATATTTCTGTAACAATCTGATGGAAGCATGGTCTTTTCCTGTATATTCATCCGCCATATTCCAAACTTCATTAGGATCTGGTTCATAGAACTCAAGGTATGTCTCTAAATCAAAAACAGATTCTTGGGTTTCTTCGTGGTAGTCAATAACTAGAAGTTCTTCTATAGGTTTATTAAAAATCCAGGATAATTTGTAAACATTCTTAAGATCCCAGTTCTGGCCGTTTTCTGTTTTTAGTAAGCGTCTGGCTGATTCAATAGTCTTATATTCAAATATGCACCGGAGTTTTTCCATATCTTTTAAATGATATTGTTCAAGTAAACCATTGATACGTTCCTTTGTTCTTTTATCATTAACACTGGGGAAGCGATAGGTATACGTCCCTTTTTTCTTATTCACGATTTCGTTTTTTAAATATCTAGGTCCAGGTATAGAAAAATCTGAGAAGTCGGAAGGATCTGGTTCTTTTGAGAATTCTATATTTTTACTAGTATAATATTTCGAAAAAGAGGGAGTGACATAATAAGTATCTCCAATTTTACCAGTAATATTAAAGCATGAAATATCATCAACTTCACAGTCAACCCATTTTGGGATTGGAGTCAAAAAACGTTCTGGCGGCAATACAAAAAATCTGCAAATGCCCAGAAATCTGTCTAACGTTGGAATTGTTTCATTATGTTTTATCTTATAAATTATTTGTGCTGAGTTTGGTTCAGCGCTGATATTACGAAGATCATTAAATGTGAAACCTCTGGATTCAACTTTTTTTGTAAAATCTTCAGACCATTTCTTTTTATCAATTTCAGGAACCAAGAATTTAACATGCATATTTAAAAAATAATATAATTGCAATACATTTTAAAGTTTTTTTGTTTCTTAATCTCCATACAATTCTTTTACAGTTTCGCTCAACTCTTCATACATCTTCATGCCTTTGAGAGGGGCGAGAGCCTCCACGATACTCTTGTAATACCAGGCCTGGAGTTCTGGAGTGGACTGTTTGTTGAAGCGGTCAAAAAGAGCGTTGCCAATCTGTTTGAAATCGTAAAGCTGGGCTCGGCAGTTTGAAAGCTTGTCTGCGCAGCATATCTGTATGGTTTCGATAGAATCATGCGCGAGGGCATCTATTGTATGTTGCTTACGTTCCTTCCAGGTCTTAGATTTATCTTCTGATTCTGTCTGCACAAGAGCAAGAATATCGGCACCAAAAAGAGATTGGATTTCATCGGGAGTTGTATTTGTATCTTCCAGTGTATCATGAAGAAGACCTGCAATCTGCACTTCAACCGAGCAGTTGTTGTCTCGCAAAATCTGCCAGACATCCATAGGGTGAATAATGTAAGGAAGTCCAGAGCCTTTGCGCTTCTGGCCGACAGAGCCATCCTTATTCACTACGGCTCCATGCTTTTCTGTAGCAAACTGAATTGCCTTACAAATCAACTTGTTATCGCTTTCGTACTGCTCCTGTGAAATCATTTACTTTCTCCTTGTTTCTCTGAATTATTACTTATAAACACCCGGTGCCAGTTATTCATCAGGCTGCGGATATTATCTTTTCCAACGACGTTTGAGCTCTGGATATCGTACTCGGGGATATCCAGGTTGTGCGTCTGGCAATAGTCTACTACGAATTTTGCGCAATCGTAACCAGACTTTTCTTCGCCCAGGTCGTGATCAAAGCAGATGAAATCGGGAAGGCCATGCTCGTTTATGAAGGCACAAAACTCATTATAATTCTTAGCCCATGTGATGTCATATTCACCGCTAACATAATCAGCTGGATTTCTAAAATCATCGAGCCATAAAAGTTTCTTCATCAGATTTGCCTCAAAATAAATATAATATTTAAGTACTATCATCTAGTGATAGTGGGATCAATATTTTCTGTTAAACTACAACTTTAATGCAGAAAGACTGCGACTGCTGTAAATTATAATCATCACTACCTCTGGTTCTGGAAATCAAATTTCCTGTTTTTTTCAAAAAACTTTACCTCTCTATCATTAAATGATAGTTCCCGCATGTATCTTTATAGCGTAAAACGAGAGGTGACTATATGAACGAACAGATGAACGAAAAGAAAATCAGATGGAACATTCCTAAGGCTATGGCTTGTGTATATCAGGTATTAGATGATTCGAAGCTTAAAATCAAGAAAACAAAGCCATATACCACAGCGATGGAAAACTTAAAGACTCTCTATAATCTGACTCAGATTCAGACCTGGCTCCTTTGCATAATTTGTGAGCGATATTGTGAAGATGAAGACAGTTCATCAATGAAAGATATTTCCTATACTCTCAAGGTTCCTGTAATGACAATTATGAATTGGAAAGCAGAGAGAGATAAGCTTGAAGAACGCGGATTTATTGAGCACAGGGGCAATCATGATTCTGTACAGCCTGTAAGTGAATTCCGTGAATCACTCATTAATAATGTTGAGTTTATTCCTCCCAAAAAGAAGGAATCCGATGATATTGATTTTCTCAACAAATTTGCAAGACTCTATGAAAATCGTCGTGATGACGAAAAAAGCTCTTATGTAATCAGACATGAATTAGCTCGATTAGAACAGACTCATAAAAATCTCGAAATGATAAAGCGTGTATGTGAAGTAGTACCTGAATCAGATGACCGCTTCTTCCTTTATGATGTCACTCATGATGTATTGCTGGGCCATGACTCTGGCTTAAACAGCACTATTGCAGATTTATATGATGGAAGTGCACGTCTTACTGTTGCAAAGAAAATGATGGACGAGTCACATCCTCTGTTTGAACTTGGTTTACTGGAATTCGTTGATAAAGGCAATTTGTCAGATGCCTCTGTTACACTTTCAGACAAGGGCAAGAAGTTGATGCTTGGCGATAAGGCCTTCCTTTTTGAAGATGCCATCAACGACAAGAATCTGATTAAGACTGATTCCATCAAAGAAAAGAAACTCTTCTACAGCGAAGAAAATCAGAAGGAAATCAACCGCCTCAAAAATGCACTGCAAGATGAAAAACTCAAAAACATTCAGAAGCGACTCAAGGACGATGGCCTTCCTGTAGGCGTTGCAGTTTTGCTTTACGGAGCACCAGGCACCGGCAAGACAGAATCGGTTATGCAGATTGCCAAGGAAACCGGCCGCTCTATTGTTCACGTTGATATCAGCGAGGCAAAGTCTGCCTGGTTCGGCGAAAGCGAAAAGCGCATCAAAAAGATTTTTACAAGCTATAAAAACGCCTGCGAGCTTGCCGAAAAGAAGGGCGAGCTCATGCCGATCTTGCTTTTCAACGAAGCTGATGCTCTCATTTCAAAGCGAAAGGAAGACACTTCAGGCAACTGCGCTCAGACAGAGAACGCCATTCAGAATATCATCCTCGAAGAACTCGAGAGCCTGAAAGGTATTTTCATCGCTACAACAAACCTCGCCTCAAACATGGACTCAGCCTTCGAACGCCGCTTCCTTTTTAAGATTAAGTTTGAGAATCCGTCAACTGAAGCAAAGACTTCCATCTGGATGAACAAGCTGACCTGGCTCGACAAAGAAGCGGCCACCGAGTTCGCAAGGGACTATGATTTCTCTGGTGGACAGATAGACAACATCGTTCGCAAGATTGTCATGAACGAAGTGATTACCGGGGAGAGACCTGCAATTACGGAGATTCATGATATGTGTAAGAGCGAGAAGCTCGAGAACCCGAATGGAGCTAAACGTGTGGGATTTTGTTTGTAGGGGAGACTAGTTATGGATGATATTTTACGTTTTCCGTATATAAAAACATTAAGTACAGTTGTATATGACAGGTCTTTTGGATTAACCGGATGTCCTCAACCAAAATCTATTGACCAGGATTTTATTTTTAAGATTCGTTATGGTAATCTTTTGAAAGATTCTGGTGATATATTATTATGTCCGCTATCAGAAGGTTTTAAGCCAAGCAATCCACTTTCAAGAAGTATTATAAAGAAAGAAGGCAAATGGCTGGATAAAGAAATCAAAAATCTTTATTCCTCTGATAATGCAAAATGGATAGGCTCAGAACATGTAGCTTTTCTTCCTTGCAGAAAACTAAAGTATAGGGGCATTCTTTTTGTCAGCGTTGATTTCTACTCTGAAAAGAGGGAAGAAATCAACGCAGGTCGCATAGCAGAAGCCCTTGAAGTTGCAGCAAAATATAATTGCAAAAAGCTTTCATGCCCACAGAACCTTCTTTATAATCCGGAAGAAAAGTATGGCTATGATTATATACATTCACAGTTTGACTCTATTATTAACGTGCTTGGTTCTAAGGTAAAAATTGAATATATAATTGAGACAGTAATTCAAAAAACTCTTAGCAGTTTTTCTGCCTATAACTCAACTATAATTGAATATGATTTCAGTAATTCATTAATTGATTATCTTCCAGATTGTGCTCTAATCCTGCCACATTATAGAAAATCATTAAGAACTGTAAGCACTGTCTATTCATTTTCTGCTCATATGCAAAAACAAATAAGAGCCCTGCTTACAAGACCAATAAATGAAAAAGTTGCATTCCGATTATTTAAGAAACTCTATAAGGAAATGGGAACTTATTATGAAACAGGAGTTGGAAGAGGCAATGATGGATTCGGCTTCTTCTTACTTGGTTTATGCAATGAAATGCCGTGGAATTTTTTTGAAATAAAGAAGCTTATAGAAGAATTTCCAGCCCAGGGATACTTTGATGATTTTATCTTCAAAGAACGATTTCATGAAGTGAAGCTGTTTGAATATAGGGGGAAATAAAGGAACGATTCTTTTACTTCCCCGAGTAATAATCTAGCACCCTTCTCGCAAACTGATAGGCGTTTTTTATATCTGTATTATCCTCAAAATATTGCTTACGGTAAACCATGCGGCCATCGAAGAAGTCCTTAATTTCCTGAATGGTAATTTCTTTGATTTTTGGTGAAGAAATCAGCTTTGTATACACAGAAAGCATAACAGCAAAATCGTTGAGCAGAGGCACTTTCATACAATAAGAAATTGTTCCACTTCCAATTCCAATGTTTCCGCCTAAAAGTTCGAAGTTAGTTTCTAGATCAGATTTAAATCCCTGGACTGGCTTAAAAGAAGCAAGCATACAGACGTTATGTGCACAAGCATTGCGGATACGACGTACAGATTCAAAATGTTTTGTGTATTCGCACTTCATCCGCATGAAGTCATAGTAAAAGGCATAGAAGCTGATAAAATCTGCGAAGGTAACCATCTCTACAAAGTTCCAAACAGCTGGGGATGCTACATATTTCTCAAAAGAACTTTCACCGTAGGAAGTATTCTTATTTACCTTTGCAAGATCTTCTTTGAGTTTCAGATGACTTTCCAGGAATTTTTCAACAACTTCATATCCATCATCAGATGGATTATTCTGGCAATCATTTACAAGTTTGACTTTGAGATAGTGCTCCAGATCAATCGTCATTTTTAGAAGAAGTTTACGGAGAAACATATCAATAGTTGAAAGCTCAACCAGATGTCCAAAATCAAGCCCGATATATTTCCCGCTTTTGGTCTGCTCCGGACAAGTCGAACAATACTGCTTCAGGCGGAAGAAGAAGTTGTTCTTTTCCAGAAACTCCTTGGCTTTTTCTTCATCCATCAAATTGAAGGTAATTCCAAGTTCATTTTTACAGTAGTCGATAATTTCCGAAACAGTAAGTTTTGGCGATTTTGTCAGGACAGGCTCTTTTTTTGACATCTTTTTCTCCTATAAAAATATTATACCACGAGACTTTTCATAAAAAAAGGATAAAGACTATCATGATTTGAGAGGGTTAAGAAATTATTTTATAGATGTTTTATTGAGGAGGAATCTTATGTTAGAGTTGTTTTTTTTAGGTGAATCCAGCGGATATAACTTTAAGAATGAGATTTTAGTTATCAATCAATGTTTTAATTATGGTGATATTAACAAACGTCTTAATGAAATAGAGTCTTATGCAGATATTATCAAAAAGAACCGAGAACTTCGTGTTTGGTATAATTGCCAGCAGCCAATGTTTTTATCTGGTTTTTATTGGCTTTGCAATTTCCTTGTCAATATTGATTACAAAGGAACTCTTTATAGAGAGAGTAATATCAGAATTATTGATGACAAATGTTATGGATTATCCAAAGAAGATGTTAGAAATGTAATTAATGACAGGAATCTTGTTTCAAATAATGAGATAAAAGAAAATAGCAAAAAATGGACACGACTCTGCAACGAAAATGCGTATTTCAGAATCATTAAGAATAATGAGCTTATTAGTGATTTTTCAGTTTCTAAAAATACTTTATCAGAATCTGAACAATCTGTCTTAATGGCAATGAAATCTCTTGGAATTACCTCGAAAAAAGCTATTAGAGGAATTATTGTCGTCGGAGAGATACTGGGTAATTACAACGATTTTAATATTGGAGATCAGACAATATGCGCTATTATACACAAACTCGTTAGCAGAACACCAGCTCTTATTGAATTGATTCCGTTCGAACAAAGCATAGATGAATTAGATGATATTTATGGTAATCATGAGCTTCGATTTACAGAAGCAGGAGTCAGATTGTTAAAACAGGGAGATTTATAATGCCAAAGAAAATAAACATTCCAACAGGAGCAGTTTTAATCCAGGGACATCCATTAGATGGTTATGATGCTACATTTTTAACAGAAGATGAGCTGCGAGATATTAGTACAATACTTGCTTATAACTATGAGGACGGTAAGCCTTGGCATGATTGTACCTGCGTTATGGAAATCATTTTCTGCGATTATCATGAAAATATTGGCGGAAAGAAAATCCGGATTTTATATGAACATAAATCATCTCTCTTATTACAGTTGGCACAATTTCTTTTTGATTCATATATAACTGCAGATACCGTATTTGGTGATTTCCGGGCTTCAAGTTTAATAAAGGTAAAGATGGATTTAGACTGTTATTCTTTTAGAGATATAAATGAAGATGTTAATATGAATGATTTTGAATTAATGAATTGCTGCATAAAACATAAGAAGCATTTTCATAAACTGAATCCAGAAATGCCGGATGACTAAAATGAAAAATATAGAAAAAAAAATAAGTACTATCACGAAATGATAGAGTTGCCTATTTATATTAGATGTATAAGGAGGAAGCCTATGTTTGGATTTAACAGGTCTAATACAGAAGAGCTTACAGAAGAAGAAGCTAGAAAAGTCAATGAAAGGTTCAATTCGTTCAAAAACGATGAATATTCTGAAGATGATATCCATAAGGTTTTTGAAAACGAAGATACAATCATGGGTAAGATGAACAACAAAAATCTTCGCGGATTCGTGGAAGATGTAAAAATCTTCTTTTCAATGCTGAAGGACTTCTTCACAAAGAAGTATACCGAAGTTCCGATTGGAACGATTATGGCGATTGCGGGTTCCTTGTTGTACGTTCTTTTGCCGGTAGATATAATCCCGGATTTTATTCCTGTTGTTGGCTATCTGGATGATGCTGCAGTTCTAGCGGCTTGCATGGCCTTTGTTCATTCTGATGTTCAAAGGTATAAAGAATTCATGGGATTGTAATAATGGCTAATCAATACTGGGGTAGTGTAAGACAAAGAATAACTTCTCTTGGTAATACTATTGTTAGCACTACTACCCCAGTATTAGTCAGTTATGCTGTTGAACAAATTGTTGAAAGGACATGTCGGATTATCGAAAGCAAAATAAAGCAGATGTATATAAATGCTTTTGTATATTCTGCAATCTATTTTATGTTGAGTGTCATAGGATTATCCATTATGCGTTACAGACCTTTTGGAAACAGAAATTCTCTTTTTGTTGCCTTTTGTTCTTTTTCTGCAGGTTTGTTAATTTGGCTTTTGAGACTTTGTTTGTTTATCCGAAAATATGGGAAAACTTCTTTTGAAGTTACCAGACATATTTTTAAAGAGAAGTCTGTTTACATGGGAATTGAATGTTACACGTTGGAAGTATTTCCAGTTCTAACATTAATATACGTTGGTATTGATTCCTTTTCTAATAAAATTCCGACCTTAAAAACGATTCCTAGGATTGCAGAATTCGTTCGGTATCTGGTTAAGATTTTTTGGAAAAGGATAGTACTATTCATTTGTACAATTTTGATATATACAACGATTTTGTGGATTCTAAAATTATGCATCGCTTAAAATCAAAAGTTGTGGTATAATCATAAGGTGATTCGTTTACGGATTATGATAAAATCGGTAGTTTATGAGGCAAGAAAATGGCAGTATGCAAAAAATGTGGTAAAAATCTTAAGAAAACAAATAGCATTTTATCTGTAGAATCTGGTTCTGTAGCTGCTCAGAACGAAATTTCAAAAGGTGATATAATTGTTGCTGTTGATGGAAAAACTGTAAAAAGTAAAGATGAAATAGAATCTGCTCTGAAAGACAAAACAGAATGCAAAATCAATATTTCCCATAAAGATCAGACAAGAACGATATCAATTAATGAGGCTAAAAATTTTCTAAAAGGAATAGATTTCACTGATGAAGATACATGTTCTAGTTGCGGAGCTAAGCAGAAAGGAAGTAAAACATCTCTTTTATTAATTGCTTTGCTTGTTATTGTAATTATCAGTTTAATAGTTGTGCTTGGGTTTAATAAGAACAAAAAATTGGATTCTAAGCCTACGGAGACTATTGTGAAAGAAAAAATTGAAGTAAAACAAGAGTCTTCTGATTTGGTAAATAAAAGCATATTGCCGGAAACAACGATACAGAAATTGGAGAATGTATTAGAAAACACTAGCAGGACGACTGATAGTGTAGCTAGAGAAACTGAAATCACTTTTGCGACAGATGATTCCGGTAACTTAGTAAATCTAAGAGATACTATTAGTGAAAGTGGGGATAATAATATCTCAATTAATTCAACAACAAGAAATGAGAAAGGAAGTATAGAAACAAAAAAACGTACTCGCAGAGCCTCAACAAGAACTTCTACAAACGATTCTCTAGAAACAACTTTGCAAAATGTTGAAGAAATTAAAGATACAATTATTGCAAAGACTAATATTAGTGATATTACAGAAAAATTGACTTGTAAAATTCCTTTTAAGTACGGCAGTTTTCTCGATATGGGCAAAATGTCTGTAGAAGTTGAGAAGTATTTGTTAGTTCAGAAACTTGAGGATGAGAAAGAAGAATATGCATCTATAATCCTTGGGTTAAATGATTTAGTTTGTAAGATTCCTGAAGACAAACGGCAGGCAGCGGTGTTCATCATTATGGGATATGCAGATCCTACTTTATTCAATGGACAAATTGAAATAAGTGAACGAAGTGCATAATTCAATACAGAACTATCTTTAAAACGTGCAGAGACAATAAAATCGATTTTAGCAGGAAAAGATTTTAATATACCTTTGGAGCATATTGTAACTTATGGTTATGGTTATGCTAAGAATGAGGCTGAGACTACAAATCTTGAAAGATTTCGTAGAGTTGATGTTGTAGTGTCTTTTTAGTTAGAGGTTATTTATGCGTAAGGCATTATCTGTATTAATATTATTTCTACTTATTATAACTGGAGTATATGCTCAAGAACAAGAAATAGAGATCCCTTTTGAAAATGGAGTTGCATTTATTCCTCAAATCGATGGAAAAGATGATTTGAATTCCGTGCGGATTGAATATAATGATGGTTTTATTTTCTTTGGGGTTGGGACTGAAGATGGTTTTCCTATTTATGGAACTCTATCTAATTCTGTAAAAAAAATATTTTATACAGGTGCTTTAGATGAAAATGAGAATTATACCGGAGATGCTGTTTTAGAAACTCCAGATTTTTTATATGAGGGGAACTTTAAAGATGGGAAAAAAAATGGCTACGGTATTTTATTTGATAAAAAAACACATAAAACATATGAGGGAAATTTCCTGAATGATAAGAAGAATGGTAAAGGAACAGAGTATAATTCTGATTCAAACTATTATTACGAAGGTAACTGGGAAAATGATTTATATCAAGGTTTTGGTTTTTTGATATCAGATACAGGAACGCAATTTGAGGGACAATTTGAAAAAGGAGAAATAAAAGGTTTCGGAACTAAAACAAATTCAAA
>JAEEGH010027588.1_pt1 | contig 11229 bp, 7 predicted proteins | sample 9134181 | NCBI WGS metagenome assembly JAEEGH01 (sample SAMN16246544, study PRJNA631951) | gut metagenome | biome: gut microbiome; feature: rumen; material: DP-attached | host: Bos | place: Iran: Karaj | collected 2018-10 | reverse complement strand
CTTTTCGCTCTTTGTTCTTACCGCGCCTGTACTGTAATTTTCCCGCTGGCAGCATCAGCAAAGATCAGCATCCAATGGCATGGCGAACGTGTTTATCTGTACCCGGGCAGGTTGGAATTTGTCGGCTATTTTGAAAATACCGGGGACGAAAAGGGTTATGTCACCCGGTGTGAGTTTGATGTATTCCTTACTGCTTCCGACACTGGCAAGACACTGTGGAAGACTTACGGCAACCAGCACTACGTAAAAACAGTCTCAGGGTTCCGGCACGCAGACGTGTTTCATACACAATCAATATACGTAATGCACATATCCCCGCCGGATACAAGGGACGTTATTACTGGTCGATGAAAAATATCGTCACGGCTTGGACCAGAAACCCCGGTTAAAACTATGGTGGAATCCTGGAAATACGGGAAGCCGAATAATAAATCTGAAAATGAGAATACACCGGTTTGTGAATAGAACGGGCATTGCTTTTATTACGCCTGCCGGAAATAATATCATAACGGCAGGCATTATCTTTATGTGTCTTACCAAATACAAATTTGCTATTCTCGCGGTTTTAGATTATAATAAAATAAACAGGTATTACTATATTTTTTAAACATCATAGAATTATCAAAAGATACATTCAAGTAATAATTGTATAATCGTGCCATAGTAGTCGCAAACAGTTCACAAATTCAGTGAAATGAGGGGTTGACAGGATATGTCAGGTCGGGCTGCGCTTTTCAGAACAGAACAGAACGGAACAGGGCAGTGGTTAACTGAGCCCTTTTACAGGTTCATATTAAACAGAATGACCGTTTAACGTAACATGATGCATGTTGCGCTAAACGGTTATTTTGTTTTCCGGGGCAATTTGATTTCAAATTAACCAATAAATATGGAGGCCATGTCCGTTGAGCGGCGGCATGCGAATATATGATTTAATGGGTGTTTTATGGGAAAAGGCGGGAACCCGTAATGAGACAGTGTTTGAAGTTTGTAGTGATGGCAGCGTGTTTTGCTTTGACCCTCTTTTCTGCTACGGACGCGGTGAACGCTGCTCCCAAAGCAACCAGGGCCGGGCAGCGTCCTGTAGCGGGCTGGCATCAGAGCGGGAAAGGCGAGGTGTGGCCTCCTGTCGCCGGACGGTATGAACGGAAAAATGCCAATGGCGTAACCAGCGCCTATATCGATGTAACCGTTCTGCCGGACCAATGGCCGGTGATTACGTTGCATGCCTGCGATTACGAGGGAACAGATGACGAAAAGGGACGGGATGCGTTATCCCAGGCTCCCGCTGTCAGTCTGGGAGGCTGGATTGTCGGTACGGCATTCACAGACTATCCTTCAGGCAAAAAACGCAGCAAGAGCAACGTGATGCCGGTTGAAATAGGATTGGGCGCCCGTTTTGTCGCCGGGGCAGAAACCAATGGCATATACGGCGGAAACGGAATCCGGGGTCTTTTGGATGAGGTACAGGTTAATCTGATGCATGCCGGCGTTACTTCGGAAAAAGACGGGCTGGTGCTTGACTATTTCGGACGTAACGGATTACGGTTGCCGGATGTCCGGGGCAAATATGTGTTGAAAAAAGGCAGCATGCCCGGGGCTGACGAATTTGCCGCCTGCGCTTTGGTCGGAGCGCTGCCCTTAAAGGAAACAGATACCGATTTTACTGACAATACATTGCAAATTGTTCCGGAAGCGGTTACGGGCAGCATGATGCCCCGGTATCAATACATTATCGGCAATTACGGCTTTGCCGTTAAAGTATTCCGGAACGGTACGTTGCTCCGCACTTTCGTGTTGCCGAAAGATTTAAGCGCTGTATACCGTTTTGACAGAAACGGAGGCGATATTATGATATACAATATCGACACTTCTAAAGGATGAAACGTTAAAACGATCGAAAAAGATTCCTTTTCCCCGGTAATACTTGCCGTGCGGGCAGCCTTGACCGGCGGCGCCGGGTGGTTCATGAATCGCAGGAAAAATAACAGGCTAACATAATAATACGTGCTGTGTGAAAAACAGCAGCGTTCCGCCGCTTTTCCATATAGCTCCGTTATCCGGTTATTTAAGTTACACTTTTAAATCTTAAGGGGGTGAACACCACATGAAAAAAGAAAAACTGCTGGCTACTGTACTGGCAGCAGCATGCGCGTTTACGTTTGCACCGGCTCTTGATACCGGCATTGCAGAAATGGATCTGTCCCGGCCTGCTTTTGCCCAGGCAAAAGATGCGGCAAATCAAAATGTATCGCTGCATTCGCTGCCGCTGATTACAAGCGCGCATTTTTATTCGGACTGGGACGGACCGTTTGAAATGCTTCGTTCCCACTGGACAGATATCGGTTTTTATGGAAACGCAAAAGCTCCTGAACAAAAGGTTGCAAGGGCGCTGGATGATTTCAGCAGGAAGAAAAGCGATGATTTTGGGAGAACGCGAAAGCTGATGTTTACTGATTCCAAAGCAGACTGGCGCCAGCGGGTTAAAGACAGTTCGCCTTATTACGGGCCCTACTGGTTTACCGGCGATATTCTGGTACACAGGGCCGATTCTGCGGCAGTAAGCTTTTTGGAGGACAATAGTTTATATTCAGGGGGAACGCATGGCAGCAGCGAACTTGTGGCAAGAAATTATGATGTCTGTACAGGGAAGGAGCTGCAGCTTTCCGACGTATTTGTAAATAAATATACTCTGGCCGAAGCAATAAAAAAGCGGCTGAAGGAAGACTATCCCGGCGCAAGCTTCATGGAGGACGGAGAGACGGCTGCGGATGAGGCCGTGGACCGGATGATAAAAGAGGATTCGCTGGTTTGGACGCTGGAACCCCACGGTGTTACGTTTTGGTTCAATCCTTACCGGCTTGGCGGCACATATGCAGATGAAATGTTTGTGACGACGTTGTTCTTTTCAGAAACGCCGGAACTTTTCAAAAAGAATGAAGGAACAGGCGCATTTGCCTGGCGCGCCCTGGAAAGATACTGTATGGATGTCCGCTTGTACACGGCCATCCGTGTGTCCGATAAACCCGGCGAAAAACTGACTGTGGGCCGCGATAATGATGGCATACAAATTGAATTCCGGGGCGACGAGTACAGAAGCGAATTAGAATTAAGGAATTCAGATTTCCGTCCGGTCTTTGTCAACTGCTCCGATGGCCGGAAATATCTGTATGTGGATTACGAAGAGCCTGCCAGTAAATATAGTGCGATGGGTTACAGACTGTATGTGTATGACCTGAATGGAGCGTCGCCCCGGTTTGTAGGCGTGTATCCGATGACGCGGCTTGCTTCCCCTCTGAAGGATACAGCCAAACGCAGCTGGTATGTGATGAGCGATCCCGAGGATTTTTATATGACGGCCACGATGGACAGCGACCTTGCTCCGGGCAAGCGGTTACGCTGCCGTGTCGGCCAAGACGGGGCGCCGGAAGTGTACGAGGTGGAAGGCGCGAAAGGATAATCAGAGAAAGGATGGTTGATTATGCTAAAACGTTTTTGTAAATTATTCATGGTTATGTCATTTGTTTTGAGCTTCTTTTTTGTATTTGATTCGGTACATTCTGTGGCTTTTGCCGATGCGGTTGTTCACTACACAGTTACAGATACTTATCTTGGTAATGGTTCTGCTGAAGTCCGCGGGTATTTTACTAATAAAGTTAACAGGCCGGTGGTAGTCACCAAATACCAGATGGGCGTAACTTTTGTAGACAGAGCAACCGGAAGAGTTCTTTACTCCAAGGTAAAAGTATTTGATATGGGAAGACTATATGTTGACAGAGGCAAGGTTTATTATAAATTTATTTTTAAAGATTCTTATATCAAGCCGAATACCAATGCTCAGTTTACTTCTTATAACCGTTATGTCTGGCACGAATGGTGCAATCGTAAGTAATAATAAAGGTATTCAGATTTCCGTTTGACGAAGGCTTTAAGTACCGTGTCGGGAAAGACGGAGCGCCGGAAGTATATGAGGTAGAAGGCGCGAAAGGATAAGCAGAGGGCCTCTTTAAGTATGACGGGTGCTTTTGAGCATGGAAAGGAAATGAGAAAATGAAAAGGTTATTCATCCTGTTGACGTTGGTTCTGACCATGTTTTCAGCAGTGGCTTTTGCCAATGTGGATTCCGGCCCGGACCGTTGGAAGCTGATTGGTTCGGACAAAATGGCGAAAGTGTATTATGACCGTGAAACGGCAAAATATTTTACCAGTAATTATTACGGAGCATTTGCCGAAGCCTGGATGTGCTATCATTTCCATGACGGCTGTCAGAACCATGCCGGCGATCATTATGATTTTGAGCTGGTTTACATTGATTACAAAGACAACACCTTTGCCATCAAAGCGTGTCTGACAAAAGACAAGAACGGAACCGTAACAGAATCAAACGAGTTCCCTGCGAATATTATCAGTTATGTGCCTTTGAAAGATCAGCACTATGAGACCCTGCTGGCAAAAAATGTGCGGGAACAGTTCGCAGGAAAATAGCTGGTCTTTGTCAGAGGCAATACGAATTAAACTGCCACATTCCTCATATGTTGGATGAAAAGGGGAAAACAGTAAGGGGGGTAATTGTGATATGAAAACGATTAAGATATTACTAACGGCGATGGCTATTTCGTTAAGCTTTTTAATGTGCAGCGTGTATGCCCAGGAGGATATCGAAGCACAGTGGGAAAAGAATGTGAAACAGCTGGGGCCTCACGATGAATTTGTCACCGGCCAGTTAGGGGAGACGCGGACCGGCGTTGTATATTTTGCAAAATGTCCGGTAAAGGATTTTAAAATTCTATCGCTGAAACTTGAAAAATACGAAGATAAACCGGTCTTTCTGGCGCAAACCCTGTACACAAAAGAAGTGCTGAATCCGGAACGGCCGCTGTTAGTAAAATTGTGTTTGTACGGCTCAGTTCCAAATAACGGCTTTTCCTATACCGATTCCGAAGGAAAGACCTGGTATTATGCCATCAACGCAAGCGGTAAAGACGGATCCCTGGTTCTCATTGATAAGATTATAATTAAGTATGAGTATTAAAAGCATACAAATGCTGGATCTTTGAGTTTGTGTAATTTTTTAGAGTTTAAAACCGGCGGTCATGAAGACCGCCGGTTTTTTATCTTACACTCTCAAATTTTATATGGCTTTAAGCCGATTTTTTGTTAAAGCTTTTATAGTAACGGAAAACTAAATTCCCTAAATCCCATACAACAGGAACGCCGACCACACTGACGGGCTGCTGAACCTCTTGTGTCGCAAAAATTCCCGTTTCGTATCGTTTAACGCTTTCACCTGCGGCACGCCCCGGCTCAGTTTTTCAAAAAACGCCTTTGAAAATTCTGCCGTGGATTCGTCTTCCACCTTCCACAGGCTCATCACCGTATTCTGGTTGCCTGCCAGGGTCAGCGCGTACGGTATGCCGACGATGCCTTCACCAACCTGGTATTTCCCGCGCCCGGATTCACACGCCGACAGATAGACTAAATCACTGTTGAGCTTGTACCCCATCCATTCGCCGACAGTAACGTAACCGTCGTTCCCGAATCCTTTATCCTTCTGCGCCGCATCCTGGCTTAATACAATAGAGCTGAATTCCGGGAATTCCGGTACGAACAGCCCGTGCGTTGCAAACAAAAGATACTTATATTTTCCAAGTTCTCCTTTTTTATCTAAGGATTTTAAATTACTTTCGGAAGCATTTTTTCCCTTGAAAGTAATTTGCCTGTCTTTTGCAAACAACGTGGAGACTCCGTTTAGTTCTTTCCCGGTTCCGGGAAGATCATTCCATTTCAATCCCGACAGGATATCCGGCGGTACTGTCCCGGATCTTCCTTCCTGATGAACTGCCTGCACAGACGTTTCCAGATTCTGCATACTGCTGCGCTTTTTGGCAGATGCAAAGCCGCCGTAATCAGGGCAGCCCATCGCAAACAGTTCTTTACGGTCTGCTGTCTGGGACCGTCCTGCCGCAAGGTCCTGCATCATCTTCAGCACGGATAAAGACGGGACGTAACTGACATCTTTCGAATCAATAAGCGCTTTTCCATTGTATACAAGCGTTTCAAACGGTACGTTGTTCAACGCCCCGTCGGGAGAGATGATCCATCTGGATGCAGATGCCGGTATCACGTCTTTAACCGGCGCGATCAGGCTTTTGCTTATCCTGGCAGCTAACTCCCGCCGCGCATTTTCAAACTGTTCCGCAGTTCTGACGCGGCTTGCGCCCGGCTCTTTATATTCGTTATCCGTTACAATTTTGTAACTTCCGTCCTGCCTTTTCCACAGATATTTATCTTCCCCCTGCATATGCTCAAGAGAGGGATAAGAAAGTACTTCATGATAAATGTGACAGTTATCAAAAAAGCTTTTATCAACCGGTATCGGAACTGCCTTAACGGTTCCGTCACGACTGGCAATGCAGGCCAGAATCAGGTTATCCGGATTATTCTCCCGCAACACGGTAAAATCAATGAAACAGGCATCCTGGGGAATGGCCCGGACTTTTTGCAGAATATCCGAAATGTTCGTTAAACTGAAACTGCCAAAACGTACGATTTTAGGATATTTCTCATGTAAACCGGCTATACATTGCCTGTACTTATCAAGCTGCCACATTTTTGATACGGTTAAACTTAAGTAGAAATCATGATCTCCATCTTGTTTAGCCGTTTCCATATCTCTGTCATGAATCCGTATTGTTTTTAAAAGGTCATCCACCTGTTTTTTCTCTTCATCACTGATTCCGTCTGCGTGCAGCATCATCTGTTCATGATACCGCTCTGTCAGGGTCCTTGCCTTGCAAAGATCCGTCAGTTTTAATATTTCAGTTCCTTTACTTTCATCTGCGATATATAAAGATACCAGTTCCCTGTAAACGGGAACCAAATTAACGAACCATTGCGAAAGTTTTTCATCTCTCTTAAGATCAATTTGACGCATCAGTTCACGCGCTTGCAGCACTTCTATGTATTTATCTGCAGCAAATTTTGTTTGGCCTGTATCCCTGTATGAATTAGCCAAAATATGCACCACTTTTATATGATCCTGATTGAGTTGCCCCATTTTAAAATGATTTGGGTTATACCTTGTGACCTCATCACATAGACTGATTGCTTTTGTATAATCGCCATGTAATTCATATGCTTCCGCCAGGTTTATCATCAGGTCCCATAGCTTTGCATTGTCCGTTCCATGGCTTTTATAAGAACGGACTACTTCTTCATATATACTTATGGCCAGATCAAACTTCTTTTCCCGGCAATAGTCCTGCGCTAACCTTGCCCGGGCATCAAGTTCTTCAAGTGAATTATTGCCAAACACCGTTCTGCAAATGGTCAGGGCCTGTTCGTCCAGTTCCTTTGCTTCTTTAATTTTGCCCGCTTCCCTGTACGCATCAGCCAATGCATGCATCGCGTTCACAGTACATGGGTGCATTTCACCGTAACGCCCACGGCTTTTTTGCAATACAATAGCAGCTAATTCTCTCGAATCTTCCAGACAATTAAGTTTTAAATATGTGTTACTGAGGTCACACAAGGTATCAAGCGTTAAATGATGGGTATCGCCAAACTTTTCCATACACGCGGAAACTGATTGCAAATCATTGCTCAGGGCTTTTCCTAACATGTTTGACATTTTAAACCATCGTTCAGTTGCGCGGAATAAATTCAACGTGCGTAACACAGCTGCTGTCCCGCTTCCTTTTACTATCAGAGAACTGGAATCAAATTTAAAAATGTCATCCTTCAATATTAATTTAGTAAATATGTATTGAGAAAGAGCAATGTCACTTCTGACCGGATCTTCTTTCGGCAATACCTGTTTTGCGACAGGATTAATTTTCCCTAATAATACACCTGCTTCATTATAGTTTCCCAATTTAATATATATACGGGCAAGCGCATTAAAACCGGAGAGTGCCTGTGGGGAATCCTTACCGTATTTTGTTGACCGGATCTCTGTCATTTCTTTAAGGATTCTTTCACTGTCATGATATTTTCCCGCGACTTCATATTCTCTTCCTAAAATATCCATTACGGACAGTGCTTCGTCACTTGCTTTTCCGAATATGCCCTGAACTAAAGGTAATAATCTTTTACTTTCAGAGATTGCCCGGGCGTTCTCTCCCAGAATACTGTAACAGTCTGCCAGCATGATTTCCCGTTTCAATATGTCCGCTTTTCTGTCAGGAAAAAACTTTTGCAGAAGGTTTATCTGGTTTTTAACCCTCGTTGCCTTTAAGTTTATATTCTTTTCTTTTTCCAGAGCCTGAAGAAAGAGATTTAAACCTCTCTGAAGATCATTCTCATACATTTCAGGTTTTACGCCCGCCGTCAGTTTTGCCCATTTATTAAGCTTGTTTGCATAAGAATCCTTCTCGCTTTCCGCAAAAGCCACACGCAATATTTGCGTTAAACCCTCGGAAGCGTACTCTAACCCATAGTCCCGGAAGCCAGCGCCGTATTTTGTCCTTTCTATACGTTCTAAATTTTCTTGTATAAGGGTATGTTCAGGCACATTCATCATCCAAGCATCATGTAAAGATTCTAAAGCCAGAATTAATGAATGATTTTTATTACTGTATATTTTTTTTAAATCAGTCACGAGTTCCAAAAACGCTGTCCGGCTAATATTAATAGCACTGTCCAGTCTGTCCTCAGCCTTCAGCTTTATGGCTTTTGCCAGAATAGGATTTTTAACTTTCTTCTCATATTCCGCATGCATGTGATTTACATAATCCTTACTACCCTTATCAGTATTTACATCATACTTTTTTAGTTGTTTTTTTTCATCACTTAAATAACGGGGCACAGATTGTAAATCAAAAAAAGCATTGACCTTTTTATAGAACTTTAATTTTGCTTCAATGGCTTTCTCCATTGCAGTTATTTCGTCAGGTTGTACACTGTTTGCTTCTGATACAGGCTTTTTATTTTCCTGCTGAATTTTAGACGGCGCGTCTTTTGTTTCAGCATAAGCAGACGTTGGCACATTCAATATGTTAACAGCCAGACAAAACGCGAGTAATCCGTATTGAAAACGCAATTTCAAACGCCCCTTTCTAACACATTTCTAACACATTGGTTCCGGTCTGCAGTTTTTTCGCAAAATCATTTATTGATTTTGATTCATTTCCTGATCCAGGTGTTTTTTGCACCGTTGCAGCAAATACTGTGCCTGCTTCTCATTAGTTCCCAAATTATCAAACTCTCCAAGCCACTGTGAACTCAGCCAGTACAAATTGACTTTATCCGGGAAGCTGTCGCTGATCAATTGTACAAGAAGAGCCTTCCTTGAAACGCGCTCTTCATCTGTTAACTTCATTTTGTCAAGTTCCGCAAGTTTCGCCATCACTTCTGTTTCTGTCTGTGAATCAAGAACCGTAAATTTAAACCCGGTATATTTCCCATCATAACCCCATGAATATGGAACATTTGCTTCCAGTTTAATATCTGCCGGAACAATGCTCAGGCCATTGAGATTTTTGATATTCTTTTCATAAATTTTATTTCCGTTTCCGTCAATAATGGCAAATGTCTCATGATTTGCATTTTTCCATGCAAAATTCACTTCCTGATTCTTTAAGAGCGTAACGTTCCAGCCCGGCCGGGGCGTAAGGCTTTGTGCTGCTTTTTTCAGGCTGCTGCCAGCGGCGGAAGATGCCGGTCCGCGGGTCCCGCCATAAACAAAACCTTCCACATTTTTCGGAGCGGAACAAAACGGTCCCAGCGAATTCAGTACCACATTACTGATTTGCGATGCCCCCGTGGGCGGCTCATATATAATTATGCAGGCATTGGAATCTAAATTTACCACCCTCGCATATTCTTTACATGTTATTGAAAATTTCTGCGTATCTCCCATAATTATATCGCCATTATACAACAGCCTTTTTGAACCTTTTGGCTGCAAACCTTCGGGATGTATTATCTTAACCTCATTTGCAATATCATCATAGTTTACAAATTCGGCAACCTCATCTTCCGCAAAAGCAACGGAACATGTCATACATGCAATCACCGTAAGGATACAAAAGATTGTTCTCAAGTTAAGTTTCTTCATAATTTCGTACACCTCCGTTTTTAATATATTTATGAAACACAAAAACTTTTTTAATATAACAACGTATTGTTTTACAGCATTTATAAAGCGTTTAATTAATCACCGGCTGGCGCGCTGCTGTATTTTGGTAAAAAATACAGACAACCATAAGCGCAATGCCCCTATGCTGGCAAAAGCCCAGCTGATATAAACAAATTCATTTGTCTGACAAAAATACAAAAAGGAACAGGGAACGAAAACCAGTGTCAGAAGCGTAAGGAAATATTTAACTAAATATGAAGGCAAAAGCGCATACCCGTAGGCGGTCAGCAGAATTAATAACACGTCAACCAATACCTGCCTGCCGGTTGTTGTAAGATGCGGCTGCGTTTCTCCCATGACTGTCGCAATACTGTTTGCATGAACATACATTCCCGCCATCACGCCAACCGGAGTATTGTGGAAATCTTTACAGTCCGGATCGTCTCTTCCGATAATTACAATCTTATCTTTAAACTCAATATATTCATTATCTATATGGGAACTGTCTCTCATCCAGCTGCCGATATGATCGCTGCTTATAGTCCTTTTATCAATCGGATCCTGCATAAGGGTGTATTGTATCCTGTTATATTGCAGATGTTCCGAATCCCTGACGGAAGCATTATTTTTATAGTTCTCCCTGTAAAACGTAAAGGCCCCGCCGCGATCCGGCAATTCGAGTATGAATTCTTCATCATCAATGTTAAATCTGTCTCTTTTCAAAATATCTTCTCTCAGTTTTACAAGCTGCTGTCCGTCTCCGTAAAACAGGCTTAATGCAGTCATTGGAACTGACCAGAGCACATCGGCTGTTTTTCCTTTATTATCCTGGTCTTTTAATCCCTCATACGGCAGCCAGAAACGGGCGCGGGAATCACTGCCCCTTGTAAATTTCGGGGTTACTGCAAATATTTTATGATTATCAATTATAGACTCCCCTTTTGATGAAAATATGATATCCTTCAGCTTTCCGTCTATTTCATATGTTTCAAACGGAAGTAAAACCTTTGTCTGCGACCCGGCATCGTTCTTTATCTCATTGAGTAAATCCTCTAATGTCCTGTCCCTGCTTAATCCGTCTTTTGCTGTAACATCGCCCGCCAACGGCTTCGTTGGGGCAGGAGAGTAATCACGTTCGGAAAACATCATGT
>JAEEGH010027586.1_pt1 | contig 11229 bp, 8 predicted proteins | sample 9134181 | NCBI WGS metagenome assembly JAEEGH01 (sample SAMN16246544, study PRJNA631951) | gut metagenome | biome: gut microbiome; feature: rumen; material: DP-attached | host: Bos | place: Iran: Karaj | collected 2018-10 | reverse complement strand
CGATTTATTATATATTATATAAATCCAAGGGCAATAGCGCAGCTGGTAGCGCTTCTGGTTTGGGACCAGAATGTCGGGGGTTCAAATCCCTCTTGCCCGACTTAGCTCACCGTTCAGGTGAGCTTTTTTTTATTTAACCTTGCAGTTCATACATTTCCCCTAATGATTTTTTCGATTTTCTGGTGTATAATAACGTTTAACTAAGGAATTTAATTATGTATACAACCTATGTAATCTATGCCATATGCATCGGGCTTTTGCTCTGGGGCGGTAAGTTTGCAGGCTTTGGTAAAGACAAGTTTCACCAGGACTGCGCTTCTTTAGAAGTAACAAAATCCATGCGCGGCTTTGCTGCAATTGGTGTTATACTTCATCACATTTCGCAGGAAAATGCTTTTCAATATGCAAATATGGCAAAGGGCTTTGGAACTCCTGGCGAATTAAGTATTTTTGTAAACTACGGCTATAAGTTTGTTGCAATCTTCTTTTTCTGCTCGGGTTTTGGCCTTATAAAAAGTCTTGCTACCAAGCCAGATTACTTCAATGGTTTTATCAAAAAGCGTATAGTAAAAACCCTTGTAATTCCTTTTTATGTAAATGTCCTTCTTTATGCTCCTTTTGTGGCCTTTACAAGTCCTAAAATGCCTGTAATTCAATGGATAACCAAATTTACAGGACTTACCCTTATGAACGAATATGCCTGGTATCCTATTGTTCTTTCAATTTTATATCTGGCTTTCTATTTTATTTTCAAAAATATCAAAAACCGTAAGGTCTGCTTTGCCCTTATGTTCCTGGTAATCTTTTTACAGGGAGTCTTTTTCAGTATTACCGGTCATAGAGCCTGGTGGGCTGGACCAAAAAACTGGTGGCTTGACCCACAACTTACTGCAAATGCCAGATGGTGGATGCAGGAGCGCATAATCTGGTTTTTTGGTGAATGGTGGGTTAATTCAGGAATTGCCTTCCTTATTGGTATGATTATTGCCCATAACGAAGAAAAAATCACAGCCTGGTTCAAAAAAGCATACTGGCCAAAGCTGCTGCTTGTATTTGTAGTTTATTTTGCTTTAAATACTCTTCAGGCTTTTGTCGGAATGAAGTTTGGATACTGGACAGAATTCAACGGACAGGGACCCGGCATCCTCAACAAGTTTGTTACCTATTGTTCTCAGCTGCCTCAGGTAAGCATGTATGTAATTTTGCTTTATGTCATTTTAATGAAATATCATGCCCAGAATCCTGTAAGCCGCTTTTTTGGAAACATCTCGCTCGAAACTTATATGATGAACTTAATTGCAATTACAGCTTTCCGCTTTATTCTTTACAACAACCAGGGCTGGCCAATAACAAAGCCTGGACACTGGAATCTTGCTGTTTACGCTGCAGCTGTTTTTGCAGCAACACTTTTGCTTGCATTTATCTATAAGCTTTGCAATCGTCTTGTTCTAAAACTTTTTGACAGACCAAAAAAAATAACTGATGAAACACAGGTTCAAAATGAGACTGTTTAAAAAAGAACCTGAATTTTATAAAAACGTTTTTTCTCTTGCGCTGCCAATTGCCCTTCAAAGTCTCATAACAATAGGCGTTAACATGCTCGATACAATCATGGTGGGTAAGCTTGGAGAAGAAGCACTTTCTGCAACTTCACTTGCCAATTCTTTCATAAGCATCTATCACATTTTCTGTATGGGTCTTGGCATGGGAGCTTCTGTTTTGGTTTCCCGTTTCTGGGGAATGAAAATCGCACATCATGATGAAGAACAGGCAGGCATTGCTTTGCGACAGACAGTCTGCCTCATGCTTCGTCTTGCAGTAATTCTTGCATCGCTTTTTGCAATCGTAACTGCAATTATGCCGCGAACCCTCATGACCATGTATACGGGTGAAGATAAGATTCTTGAACTTGGAAGCATCTATTTTAAGTGGTCGGTTGTTACTTACTTTTTCCTAGGAACCTCTCTTGTTACGACAATTGTTCTGCGCAGTGTAGGGCAGGTAAGGCTTCCGCTTTTTGTTTCAATCGGTGCCTTTTTTGTAAATCTTGTTGCTAATTACGCCTTTATTTTTGGTAAGCTTGGAATGCCCCGCATGGAGGTCGCAGGAGCAGCGCTTGGTACACTCATTGCCCGCCTGTTTGAAGCCGGCATGATTCTTGGTTATCTTTTCATTAGAGATAAGAAAATACTGTTCCGTATACGCGACATTTTTATGAAAACAGGCTCTCTTCTTGGAGAGTATATCCGCATAAGTATTCCTGTTTTAATAAGCGACGGTATCCTTGCTTTAGGTAATAATTCAGTTGCAATGGTAATAGGCCATCTTGGAGCAGCTTTTGTAGCCGCTAATGCAATTACAAGTGTAACACAGCAGCTTAGTACAGTTGTAATTCAGGGTGTAAGCCAGGCAGGTGCAATTGTAACTGGCCAGACACTTGGTCGCGACGGAAAAGAAAAAACAATGTCTCAGGGCTGGATGTTCCTTGGCCTTGGATTTGGGCTTGGAGCAATTTCTGCCTTGTTTATTATGCTTGTAAGCAGTCCTATTATAAATGCATATAATATTTCGGAAGAAACAAAACATATTGCGCATCAGCTTATGAATTCTATAAGTCTGATTATAATTTTCCGTGCAACAAACAGTATTATGACAAAAGGTGTATTACGCGGTGGTGGTGATACAAAAATGCTGATGATTACAGATAATGTTTTCCTTTGGATACTATCAATTCCACTTGGAATTCTTGCAGGCTTTGTTTTCCACTGGTCTGCCTTCTGGATTTACGTTGCACTAAAAGCAGATGATATTGTAAAGACAATTTGGTGTGTATTTCGACTTAAAAGTGAAAAGTGGATTAAAAGGATATCTACTGGTGCTTGATGATAAAAAAACTAGCTATTAAGTAATGTGATTGTATTTGAATTGAAAAAGTAATAAAATATATTATAGAACAACGGCCAGTAAAGGTCTAAAAGAGGAACAACAAAATGAAAAACAACACAGACAAAAAAACATTTAATCTTGGAATTATTGCAATTGTTCTTTGCGTAATTATTTTCCTTTGGTTCAGCTTCCGTCCTGGTTTGATGGGAACTTTGCATTGGCATCAGGGAATTGAGTTTGCCTACATTATGCTTTTGCTTATTGCTCTTCTTCCAGCAATTTTCTTTGTAATAAATCTTTTAAAAACAAATAAAGCAACTACAATCCTTTCGCGCGTATTCTCAATTTTTTCAATGAGCTTTTGGATTATCACTTATATAGCTCTTATGATTCTTCCACGCCTGCCACTTGATAATTCTGGATTAAATCTTTTGTATCAGAATGATGATCTTCCAGCTTCTTCAAATGCAGCAGATAAAGATTTACTTGCACATTATGCATTTGCTTCTGATCCTCACTGGGGTTCAAGTAATTCAAATGCAGAAGCTCGTACAAAAATTATGCAGCAGATTGATTCAAGAAATTACGATGCTTTCTTCTGTCTTGGTGATGTTTCAGAAGTTGGTATGATTCCTCCAATCATGCAAAGCGCTGTAAACGATATGCGTGACAATCTTAAGAATACAAAAACTCTTGTTATTCCTGGTAACCATGATTTTATTGTAAACGGATATCCTTGCTTTAAGAAAGCCTTTATGCAGAAAGGAGATAAGAAATATTTCCGCATGGATAATGGTTCAATCCATTTGATTTTCCTTTACATGGTTTGGGACGATGCAGAATTGTCAAAGAAAGAAGAAAAATGGCTTATCAAACAGCTTGAAGAAATTCCACAGGAAGATACTGTTATTGTTCTTTCTCACTGTTACATCACAGGTTCTGGATATTTTGACAGCGCTGCAAACAAGAACTGGGGAGATATTCCTGGTGTTATCAAACGCGTTTGCCCAATCCTCGAAAAATATGGAGTTGATTTAGCATTAACTGGTCACAATCACTTCTTTGAATTCCTTGAAAAGGATGATGTTGATTATATGATTCTTGGTGCAATGGGCGGTAAACTTGATAAGGATCTTGTTTATCCTTCTCCATATTCAACCTGGATTGACAACGACAACTTTGGCTGGGTAGATATGAAAGTCTACAAGAACAACATTGAACTTACAGTTTACAAATACGACGGTACAGTTCTTAATACTAAGTCAATTGCAACATACTAATGATTAAAGCAAAATTTGACGCCGATTTACAAAAATATCTCGACACTCTTGAAGCAGACGGATTAAAAGTTTTTACTGCTGCCAATGGTCGTATTCGTGGAGCCATTTTTCATGGAACACGATTTGTAAATCAGTTGCGCGCTCAGCATAATCTTGGGATTCTTGAAACATATATTCTTGGTCAGGCAAGCTTATGTGCTGCTATGACAATTCCAATGATGAAAGATCAGGAGCACGTAGTTGTAAAATATGAAGGCCTTGGTCCTGCTCAGGGCTACTCTGTAGAAGCCGATTCTACCGGTTATGTCCGCGGATATCTTTACAATGATCACATCCCTGTAAAATCAGAATTAGAGAACTGGAATCTTGCACCTTTTATGGGCCCTGGTTCCTTTACTTTTTCAAGAGTTCACAAGGATGATAAATATCCGCAAAGCTCAACTGTAGATGTAGACGGCGATAATATTGCAAAGGATTTTGCAACATACTTTGCCCAGTCTGAACAGATTAATACAGCCTTTAATTCAAGTATTCAGTTTGATAAGCTGGGACGGGTTATTGGTGCAGGCGCCATGTATATTCAGGTAATGCCAAAAACCGGAGGTACAGCAGGTGATGGCGGTGGTACAGACAGTCGTGCCGAAGAATCCGAAGAAGAAGAAAAGCTTCTTACTGCTGTAGAAAATGCTTTTAAAGCATGTCCAAGTCTTGGACTTTTATACAGCGAAAAAGAAGTAGATTCAGAAGATATTGTTATTGGATTATTCCGTGAGTTTTCACCTGTAATTACAGTAACACGTGATATCATTTTTGATTGTCCTTGTAGTGAAGAAAAATTTATTAACTACTTGAAAACACTGCCTTCACAACAGCTCAAAGAAATGCTTGAAGAATCAAATCAAAGCATACAAATTGAATGCCGTAACTGTGGCAGTGTATATAATATATCAAAAGAACTTTTATAAAAGTCAGGAGATTTTATGAAAAAAATAATAATAGCAATGGTTGCCTTGATGTTTGCAGGAGTTTCGCTTTTTGCTGCCAACTCTATTACAATTACATCTCTTCAGAATGAAGAAAGTAAATATTTCTATGATCAGGAATTAAAAGATATTAAAGTTACCTTGAAAGGCTCTGTCTCTTCAAACTGTGAAGCAATCAGATGTATCTGGAGTGGAGACAGTCAGGATGCAATTACAGATTATCTTTTAAATGGTTCAAAAAGAACTGTCGGTATAGACGATTATATTCTTTCAAAATATGTAAAAGGTTCTACAACTTTTGAATACAATGTAGGTGGCGCACTTGATAACCTTCAATGGGGTTCAAACTACTATATGTTTATTGCAAGATTTAAAGATGGAACTTTTAAAACCTGTCGCCTTACTTTTTATGCTCACCAGGGTGGATATGCAGAAAAAGGAAAGCCTGTAATTTATCTTTATCCTACGAAAAAGACAAGTGTTTCTGTAAAGGTTGAACCAAAGGGTGGCGTTACAATTTCTATTCCGGAATACAAGAATGGCTGGAAAGTTACCGCTCTTCCGGATGGAACTATTACAGATAAAAAGACAAAAGAGAATTATCCATATCTTTTCTGGGAAAGTAATGATTATACACAGACAACAGATACAAGCGAAGGTTTTGTTGTAGAAACTGCAAGGCTTGAAGAATTCTTTAATGAAAAGCTTGAAATCCTTGGTCTTAATAAAAAAGAAATTGCAGACTTCAATGAATTCTGGATTGCAGAAATTAACAAGGAAGCAAAGCCTTATACCTTCATAACTTTCTATTCAAATCAGAAAATTAACGAAGAAGCTCCTCTTACAATTTCACCAAAACCGGATTCTATAATTCGTGTTTACTTTGAACACATTGGTCTTGATGCACCAATTGAAACAAAAGAACAGCAGCTTACTCCTGCTGCAAGAAGCGGATTTGCAGTAGTAGAGTGGGGTGGTAAAAAGTTTAAATGAAAATAAAGAAAAGCTTTTTCCAGCTATTTTTTATTTTGCTTATAATAACTTCCTGCACTTCCATAAAAAAGCAGGAAGTTATAACAAAAGCAGGTTATGTATATCTAAATGATACAAATATGTGGAATCACATTTTTAAGATGGCTAAGCCTTATGTGATTCCACAACTTTTACCTTCTTCCGTAATCCTTCCGCATCACGATATTACCGAACAAAGATTAAACAGTTTTTATAGTGCCCTGTCTTCTTTAGAAGAAAAACCTTCTGTAATAGTTCTTCTTTGCACTGATCATTTTGAGCAGGGTAAAAAAAGTATTGTTGCTCCCAAAAATACCTGCTGGCAGACACCTGATGGGGATTTATTTGTAGACGAAGAGCTTTTGTCTAATGTTGTAAATGCTCCCCAGATGCAGGATAAAATTTCTTTGCAAAACCAAATCTGGAATATAGAACATGGAATATATATTCATACACCTTTTATCCATCATTATTTTCCGGAAATAAAAATTGTCCCCTTTTTGTTAAAAGGCTTTTCTTCTGATGAAGAGTTTGAAGATTACAAATTACTGGGAAAAGTTCTTGCTCAGCTTGTTCCACAAGATGCTCTTCTTATAGCTTCAATTGATTTATCTCATTATCAGATTCCTGCCTGGACAAATATTCACGATATTGTTACAGAAAATACAATCCAGAATATGGAAAGTCCAAGGCATCTTGAAATAGACAGCCCTGAAAGTATGACTTGTTTATTTGAGTATAATTTGAATCGGGGGTATACAAATCCTGTTTTGATCGATAAATCTTCTACCTATGATTATATTCCCCAGGAAAAGGTTGTATGTACTTCGCATCAATACTGGACTTTTTATAAGCCTGAAAATATTTCTCAAGAGCAGATTGACGATTTTAAAAAAAAGGCACTTGAAAATGGTCAGCGCGTAAATCAAAGCGATTATAAAAATACAGTGAATCAGACAATTCTATTACTTGGAAGCGGCGACATGAATGAAAGTATAAGAGATTTCTGGTATTGGGATCGGTATAAAAAATCCAGTGACCCAACTGAAATTCTACTTCATGACATGGCCGGTAGCGAAGCCCGTTTTCTGACTGGTTTTGATGCAATTGTTTTTGATCCACCGGATGATTCTTCATATTCAAAAGAACTTCATGGAAGCAGGTTAAAAATTTTTTCGACCGACTATAAACTGAAAAATATTCCTCTTGAAAAAAAAGAAGCTTCACAAATATCTGGCCTGGTTGTAAATTTGCAAAGTGGAGACCAGGAGCCTGTAATTACACAAATTGAAGATTTGCTGAAATATTATGATTTTGTTTTAGTGCGTGCAAGAGATTCTTCAAAAGATGCATTGGCCTATGTCTGTAATTCAAGAAATGACACAGAATATACGTGTTTCAATTTAGGGATACTATATTCACCAGAAAAAAAGGCAATAAAAGGTGCTGTTCTTTCTCTTAGCTGGCAGAACGGTAATTTATCCACCTGCCTTTTGCCATACCAGGGCCCCGCCGGCATCCCTCCACAAATTGAACAATACTCAGGGGAACCATAAAAATATTATCAGAATTGAACTGGGTTCCGGTCGCAAACGTCCTGTTTGCTCCCTCCACCCAATCTTCGTTCGCTTCCGGCGCCCTCCATGGCGCCTCTTCCTCCCTATTCGGTCGGCGCTCACTACGCGGAGTTCAATTCTCCTGGTTAGATATAAAAAAAACGCGTCTACATAATCAGTAAACGCGTTTAATCTGGAGGTGAGGAGAATTGAACTCCTGTCCGGGAAGGTAAACCAGGTACATCTACAGGTTTAGTTATGCGAGGTGGTTGTCGGGAGCCGGTAGCAGCATAACAAGCGTCGCCTCCGTATTCTGATAAAAAGTCCCCGTTACATTACAGAAACTGTAACAGGCAAGTCCCGATAGGTGAAGGAACATCCTAAGACGCGGAACAGAGCCCTAAGAGTTCCTGCACTGCTATGCAGCGAGTGCTTCTGCAAAAGAAGCTTCTTCAGCTTCTTCTTCTTTTCTTGCGAAAATTGCAGTTATTTGTTTGTCAGTTTAAGGAACCTTCAGTCCTACTTGCAGTACAAGATTTCGCGATCCCGTCGAAACCGGGACACCCCCATACCATTATAGAAATATAGTGCTAAAGATAGTATATGTCAAGGAAAATGCTAAAAGATTTTATTTTTTCTTCAAAATCAAAAGTGTAATATCATCTGAAATTTTAGCGCGGTTTGCAAAGGTTTTAGCTTCATCGACAATGTATTGAATTTGTTCTTCAATTTTTAATTCAACACCTTTAAGGAATGTTCTCTTTAAGCGTTCAATACCAAATTCTTCGCGGTTACGGTTCATTGTTTCAGTAAGTCCATCTGTGTACAATAAAAGCATATCGCCTTTTTCAAGAGGAACAGTTACGCATTCAAATGTTACAGGGAAGCCCGAAATACCAATGATACCAGATTCCTTTAAATCTCCACGCTTTATTAATTCAAGAGTTTTAGTTTTTGCAATGTAATGAATAACATTCGGATGTCCGGCGTTTACAAATTCAACATTATTGCCTTTGACACGTCCAAGAACACCTGTAAGATAGTTTTCTACGTTTCCCTTTTGATTGATGATACGTTCATTAGTTACTGTCATAACCTTATCAAGAGGAAGTTTTTTTCCTTTGTTAAATTCATCGTTAATAATGTTTTTAACAAGCATTGTAACAAGACCAGAAGAAATTCCATGACCAGAAACATCAAATAATCCAAAGCCTTCAAGTAAATCCTTATTAAAGTAGAAATCATAAAGGTCTCCGGATACGCCGGCCATTGGTTTATTATAATATGCAACTTCGAAGTTTTTAAAATCAGGAAGTTTAATGTTATAAAAACTTTGCTGTACAAATGATGCTAATTCAATTTCTTTATCTGCACGTTCAATTTCATATTTAAGATGAGCGTTTGTTTCTTCAAGTGCTGTATTTGATTTTGTAAGTTCTTCTGTTCTATTCTGGACAAGACGTTCAAGATTAGAATTCAAAAATTCTACTCTGTTGCTCATTGCGGCAAAGCTTATAATAAGCATTGCAAGGAATGTAAAGATTACAATCTGCCAGCCAAATACAATTATAACAGAATAGACTTCCTTATTAAGAAACATTAATACAATAACTACTGTAATTGAGATAAGAACTGGCGTAAATCCTAATAAAAGTTCAATGACTTTCTTTTTCTTTGACTTGAGTGAAGTAATAATAAAATGAACTGCATAAAGCATTTGAAGGGCTGTTGCCATATATGTAAAGCCCAGATACACAAAAAAGTCATGCATTGTCTGAGTAAAGCCAAGAAAGAAACATGGACCTATTGTAAGTGCAGTGCGGTATATTTTTCTTGTAAGAGATTCATTGTATCCGACATAATCGCGCATAAATGAAACTGCAAAAAAACTTGAAAAGGTAGCCGCAATTCCTCTAAACAGTTTTTGAATTACTAAATATGATATATGATTGTCTGAAAAAAATGGATATTCACCAATACAAAAATATAAAAGGAAGAAACTTGAACATAAGTTCAGCAGCGCAAAAGAAAAATATTGTTTATCATGGCGTCTTAAAGAAAATACTGTAAAATACATTATTCCAATTAAGAACATAATCATGCTTATTATCATATGCATTTTGGAATTAAAGAAATCATATCTTTGTGAATAGGCATTAACTTTACGTTCTGTTGAGATGAAAGGATACTCACTCATACGTCCTTCACAATCAACACGAATATGAATTAATATTTCATTTTTCCTTTCTTCACTGTAAAGGGAAGGGGGTAGTGTATAAGAACTTGATTTATTACCTGCAGAAAATGGAATCTCATTCATTACTCCATTATGATCAATATAATTTCCGTTCAGATAAAATTCATTTGCAATTTTAATATTTCCCAAATAAATTTTAAGCTTCTGACCTTTAAGCTCTTTTGGGACCATGAAAGTTGTTTTTAAATAAATATCACCTTTACGGTTTTTACAGACTTTTGCAAGCTTTGGAAATTCTGAATTGTCTATAGGATTATAAATTCTATTCAACTGATCAACGGAATATGACCATCTGTGTAGTTTAATTTCCGGGTCATCAAAATATCCGCATGAAACGTTTAAGAGAAGAATAAAAAATATTGTAGTAAAGAAAAAAAATTTCTTCAAACTAAATCCTAAGCTTGTAAATAAGAAGATACAAAAAAAAGCCCAAAAAGAATTTAATCTCTCATAAGATATAAAACTTTTTGAACTTTTATAATTTGAAAATTAAAAAAAGAAAACCATCATAAAGAAGGTTTTCTTTTTTTTGAATAACTATTCTCCGTCGTGATTAACGTTTCTGTATTTCTGCTGATATTTCTTGAGCATTGCTACAGCGTTTCGTTTTCCGTTGTAAACAAAACCACCATTCCAATATTCAAGAGCAGCAAAAAGTGCATTACCGCCGTCCTGACTATCTGATTCTTTAGTGCGGAAAGAAACATAGTCTGCAAGCTGTAAGAAGTCATTGTTATGAAGACATTCAAGACGCTTCTTGTTAAATTCATTCCATTTTTCCAAATCCTGGAAACCTTCACCTTCATCCTGAACGATGATGTGTGCATGAGTAGGGCTGAATGAATACCAAACTGTTACTTTTTTATTAATATCACAGTGATTTCCATGCTTTACGGCATTCTTAATAACTTCACTAATCTGCTGTTCAAGAAGGTTCAACTCCTTGATTTCTGTAGGTGCAGACTGAACTATAAGTAATGTAAAATATCTGATCTGCCTGAAGTCAGAAGGAAATTCCTTCTTAAGCATATTTGTTTTGTCAAATAACGGATCGTTTTCGTCAGAGCGTAGCTCTTTCAATTCCTGTGCCACGAGATTACTCCTTTAAATTTTGTTTACTCTTTAACCATGAGAAGGCCTTCCTCTACGCTGTTTGCAATAGGGAAATAGCCCATAAGCTTTGTAAGCTCGATAACTTTCTTAACCGAACCATGAATGTTTGAAATGGCAAGTTTAAGATTCATCTTTTTAATTGT
>JAEEGH010027585.1_pt1 | contig 11229 bp, 8 predicted proteins | sample 9134181 | NCBI WGS metagenome assembly JAEEGH01 (sample SAMN16246544, study PRJNA631951) | gut metagenome | biome: gut microbiome; feature: rumen; material: DP-attached | host: Bos | place: Iran: Karaj | collected 2018-10 | reverse complement strand
ATTAATACAGATATTCCAACGTTAAGGCGATGGGCAAATCAACTGACGTTCGGACAGTACTATAAAGGTGAAACAAATATTACTTTACGAATCATAAAACAAGCAGAATTATGACTGAATTTGATTTTAATGAGTATAAGGTAGTCGGTTATGTAGACTTCTTTCCAGGAAACTCCAATGCAAAGATTGAGGTTGTTGGGTATACTGACTGGCGGAATAATTTCATTCAACTTAAAGATAGTGAGATTCAAAAGCTGTTCCCTCCATATGGAAAGGTTTTCGCACATAACTTCGCTGAGAAGTACTATGAATCAAAGGGGACGTTAGTGTGTATTAGCGTCATTCCAAATGAGAAAATCGGTGAAGGGTATTATGCATTTATATGGAATAAATCTGGTGGGGTTTATGAATTTGGAGCCAGAGTCAAGAAGTTGAAGGGCAGTTTTACGGCGAATGGGCAATATAACTACTCTTTACTGAAGGAGAGTAACCTTCTTGATGTTGATCACGACACATTTGTATCCTCGGGTGGAGCTATCTATCTTATAAAAGCTGATAGCCAAGATAGATTGATTTCTTATTGGAAAGAAGGATCGCTTGACACACTAACTGTTAATGGTAGATTATTTGTAACAGATACCGCTAAAGGTGGTGAGGACGGTAAAATTGACATCACTACTGATGAACAGCTACAGGAATGGTTTATGAAGAATGTCTTGAAGAAAAACTGGAATCAGATCTTCGAAGAAAAGACGTTCCGCAACGTGGAGCCACTGCTGAGAGAAGCCTTTGCAAGTTCAAAGGGACTGGATGGTCTTGTCATTAGTAGTAGAATCAAGAGGCTTACTCACATCACCAGAGCATTAACAATTTCTTTTGAAGAACTGAACGAGTTAAAGACGTTACCTTGGCTTAAGGATTCTATCGAACAATCAATATCTGTACATCGTAAAGCGTATCTTGAAGAAGTCGAAAAAGAAAAAGCGAAAGAGCTTCAGGAGATACGCGAACGTTATGATATGGAAATTCTCCTTGCTAAGGAACATGCAGAGGAAGAAGAGCAAAGGCTAAAAAAATTGATAGGGGATATTGACGAGACTTATCAATCTAAGCTTGCAGAACAAGAAAGGTTACTTCAAGAAAAGAAAGTGGAAGCAGAACTTTTTGAAGATTCTATTGCAGGCAAGCGGAAGGATTTCGCAACACTCGAAGAAAGTATCAACCGTTTAGAGGAAAGGAAAGAGAAAATTATCGAGGACTTTTCTGTGGTAAAGGAAGTCCTTGGGGCTGGAAGTCATTCGTCTGCACCAATTTTGCAAGCAGAGAATGTAACTATAGAAGATCTTGACATTGCGAGTGATGCAATTCCTGTATATCAAGCTTTCATCAAGTCACTTGAAAACGCATTAAAGACGAATCAGCTTACCTATTCGATGGCAACCGACATAGGAAATCAGATAGCTCTGTATAAGATTATGTTGGTACCCGATGTGGCTATTGCTAAAGTGATTGCTATTGCCTGCATGAAATGCCGATACGCTTTAGAATACGTAAGTGCTACTTGGAAGTCATTCGCTGATTTGTGGCAAAACGGATTGGGACAGATGGTTGAAGAATGCTATAGAAATGAGGATATTATGCATTTCTTATTCTTGCAGAATATAAACCTAACCTATCTGCCAAACTATATGATGCCGCTGATTGATATTCAGCGGGACATCGTATCAATGTTCCCAGGAGTAAACAAAAAGTTCCCTGCAAATTTACGTGTCATATGCACTCTTGCCAATGACGATGTTATGCCACTGGCCGAAAACTGCATAAAACATATGGGCTGCGTTGATAGAAGTATAGAAAAAGATTTCTATGGAAGAATCGAGATTCCAGAGAATACGAATATAGGTTATTTAACTCCGAAGGTCTTGGAAGAAGCTGGTAAGTCTCTTAAAAACATACCAAATTATTATAAGAGCTATCTTGAAGATGAGCAATAAGGAACGATATGAAATGCAAAAGCTTCTGTATGTTTGGTTGAGCAAACTCGGAAGGAGAAGTCTGGATTCCATCAAGACAAGTTGTGACTATCTGGTAGAAAGTCACCAGCTCACATCGAGCAATCCTATCTGGGAAATCTTCTGGCCATTGGTGTTTAGTGGTGTTGCAGACCATACAGGAAAGGGCTACTATGCCTTGACAGAACCGCTCATATTGAAGTACGAATCCCATTATTACCATATTAACAATATCCCCGTTTCGGAAAAATTCAAAGAGGTATCTGTCGGAATTTATATTACTGAGAACCTAAATAATGAATACGACATAAAAGAAATTGAGGTCGATTCCAAAGCTATACTTAAGAATTATCCTTCTGTCGATAAAGTAGTAGATAATTTCTCTAAATCTATACAGGACGAGAAAGAATTGAAGTATTATGATTGGAAGAATAGAATTGGTGTTGCAGAATTGGAAAAGGAAGGACTTAAGCGATTCTTCTCATATCCGGTCAAAGCATATATAAGGGAATTGCCTGACAGAACAATTAACCCTGATGCATTTGCCATTGCATATTGCTATGGCAGAGCTATTAGTGGGGAGGGTAATGGTACTTACTATAGTGAGCAAAAGAAACTTGTTACTCCTGCATTCGCAATTCCTTTTACCCTATATAGGGCTCTTCAGTTAGAAACGATGAAAAAGAAAACCCTGCCAGAAAAAGAAGACAATACCTATGTATATAAAGGTGTGTCCTCTTCTGTGGTTAAAGAATTAAACCGAATACTTTGTAACTCCATACGATATGAATGATCCAATAAAGATATTCTCCGATATACGCCACGCATACTTAAAATATATCAGTAGTGGTTTGCCATTCTTCAGGAAGGAGTATGGTCAAGAACGCGATAAACTGATGGAAGAAACAGGTACTATTTGCCAGCCTCCCATCATTGAATTGGTAACAAAGTATCATGAGAAAGCATCTCTGAAAGACTTTTGCACTTCAGAGAATGTTTCTCAGGAGCTTAATGATTTTGTCAATACTGGGTTGTTTACTAACTCTGGCCACCAAGAAAGGAAATTGTATGATCATCAATATTCAGCTCTGAAAGAGGCTTTTATAAACAGAAAGCATATTGTTGTAACAACAGGCACAGGTTCTGGTAAGACAGAATGCTTCTTGTTGCCCATAATCGCTGATCTAATAAAGGAGTCAAAGAAATGGAAAGAGTCAAGACCAAGAGCCATGCGGGCAATGATATTGTATCCACTAAATGCTCTAGCGGAAGACCAGATGATTCGTTTGAGGAAAGCACTAAACAGCAGGAAAACGGATGGAACAGGTGCATTAGATTGGCTTGATAAGTTTAGGAACGGGCATCGTTTTTACTTTGGTAGATATACAGGTGCCACTCCTGTGAGCGGTACGAAAGAGAAGAGCAAAAGCAGACTTGCTGAAGAGAAACGTCAATTAACCAAAGACTGGATAGCTGCTAAAAATAGCCATGATGGGGACTTGCTATATCATATCCCGTGCATGGAACAAGATTCGGCAGAGATGTGGGATAGATTTTCCATGCAGGACAATGCACCAGACATTCTCATCACCAATTACAGCATGCTTAATGTAATGCTGATGCGCGAGAACGAAGCGGACATCTTTGCAGATACTAAGAAATGGCTTCAAGAGGATGAAACAAATGTGTTTCATCTTGTTATAGATGAATTGCATACCTATCGTGGAACGGCAGGAACGGAAGTTGCTTATCTTCTAAGGGTATTATTGGATAGACTGGGGCTGTCTCCAGACTCGCCACAAGTTCAGTTCTTGGCCACGAGTGCATCTCTTGAAGAAAATACGCAATCAATTGAGTTCCTTTCGGAGTTCTTTGGTATCGAAAAGGAAAGTTTTAAAGAGAAATTCTGTGTACTGTCCAATCCTCCACAGCCTTCTGTCAGAATGCCAGATGTAGCGTTACCCATTGCAGAATTGGTTAGATACGGCAATGGGGATGAATCAGAAGAAAACGACAGAGCACTTCTTAGTGGCCTTGGATGCAATGATTTCTATGAGATTACACAGAAGTTCAAATTGTTAGATTGGCTGAGATTTGCACTTAGTACACCCAAAGGCATAATACCCAAGGATGTTGAGAAAATAGGCGAGGCTTTGGGGATAGAAGTAAGTGACAGTCTTCCTATTGTATCGGCAGTAATCAGAGTAATATGCAAGAGCGTATGGAACAATGCAGCGGTTGCTCCGATAAGAGCACATTTCTTCTTCCGAAATGTAAGTGGATTATGGGCATGCTCCGATTCAAACTGTACATGCGTTCATGATAATTACAAATTTGATGGCAGAAACTTAGGCACTTTCTATAAGCGCCCAAGAAATATTTGTTCATGTGGCATGAAAGTGCTTGAGGTACTTGTCTGCGAGAACTGCGGTGACGTGTTTTTGGGAGGTTTTAAGATAAACAGCAATGGAAAATCTTTCCTAAGCGTAGAAAAACCCATAACTAATGACTTCGCATGCTATTGCGTGCTATGGAAAGGCAAGGCGGAAACAAAGGATGGTTGGAAACGTGTGAACTACAATCCGGCAACGGGAGAGGTGTGGAACGATATGGATGGTGAGTATTCGCTACATGAGCAGATGTCTGATTCAGAAACAAAATTCCCATCTAAATGTCCACAATGCGAAGTGGCATATAAGGTTAAAGACAGCAACAGCTTTACCCCAATTCGTCATCACAGTACAGGACTCCAAAAAGTCAACCAAATACTTGCAGACTCTCTTATTAGAACGATGAAGAATGCCAAAGAGACCAATACAAAGGTGGTGTTGTTCTCCGATAGCAGACAGTCTGCCGCAAAATTATCAGCAGGTATTGAACTTGATCATTTCCGTGATGTGTTACGATGGGCCATATTAAATGCCCTAAATGGAAGTGATGAAGCAATTGCCTTCCTAAAGAAATTCAGAGAGACAACGCCTCCATCAAGGGAAGAAATTGCTAAATTCATGGAATTGTCGCAGGACGAGAAATACAGAGACTATGCTCAAATTATAGATTGGGAGCAGAAACAATGGGCCACCGAAGACCAGATAGAGAAGTTGGATGCTTTCTTGCAGTCATCCAGCGGTCTGAGAATAGGCAATATCGAAGATGACGTATTCGAAAAGATTCTGTCATTGGGAATGAATCCCGCTGGTCCTAAACCGTCTTTCTCTGAAAATCCTGCTGCCGGTATCTGGAGTGATCTTTATGACTTCAACACGCTGAAGATGAAACCAGACCCCAGTGATAGTAAGAGGAACTTTAACGATGATATACATTTCTCCAATAAGATAGAACAACTTGGCAGTATTTTCTCTAATAAGAGCGGTTCTTTTGAGGAACTGAAACTTGGCTATCTTGCGCCAACAAGTGATATTGACGACCCGATAATGAGGGAACTTGTCTGTTCTGTTATAAGAATTTTAGGTGAGAAGAAAAGGATCAAGGGATTCCCATCAAAATATCCAGCTACAGACAGTTTCCCAAGAGCTGTGCGCAGCCTAATCAAAGAAGTCTATCATCGGAGTGATAAGAACTTTATTGATGGGATAATTGATAAACTCCATCAGATTCTGCGAAGTAGAGAAATCATCGACAGAACTGTCACTCTATTAACAGGTGACGGGCTTTCATTTGTAAAGGCAACAGCTGGTTCGAAATATTGGGTGTGCCCACGATGTAAGACAACTCACATGCATCATGCTAATGGTGTCTGTATTAACTGCCTGCACAAATTGGGAGACCCCAAAATTCTAACAGATGATGAGATTAATAATCCTGATGATTATTATCTCACTCTGCTAAAGTCCACGGAGAATGTATATCGCTTACATTGTGAAGAAATGACTGGACAGACATCCAAGGAGGATTCAAGGAAGAGACAACGACTATTCCAGGAAATCTTCCTTCAAACGGAAAATCCAATCGTGGATGGAATAGACCTTTTAAGTGTGACAACAACAATGGAAGCAGGTGTTGATATCGGCTCTTTGTCTGCCGTTATGATGGGTAATGTCCCACCACAACGATTCAATTATCAGCAGCGTGTTGGTCGTGCTGGACGAAGAGGGAATCCATTGTCTATTGCACTTACGGTGGCAAGGTCATTGAGTCACGATCAGACTAATTTCATGGAATACAACCGAATGGTATCTGATACACCTAAAGATCCGTATCTGGAAGTTAGGACGCACGAGATAGCTGAGAGAATTATTTTCAAGGAAATACTATATGCTGCATTAAGAAAGAATGCAGGCGGTAGCGACAGTGTTCACGGTAATTTTGGGCTTATTGATGCATGGGAACATAACAAACAGATTGTTGAAGACTGGTTGTCAAAGAATAAGCCAGAAGTAAAACGGATTATTTCTGTTGTAACTAAGGGTACAGTGATTACCGAAAAGTTAAAGAAAGACATCTTCAATTATATTTATAATCAATTAATTGACCGAATATCGGATATTGCATCAAGCGATGATTATACGCAGGATTATCTGAGTGAACGATTGGCAAATGCAGGTTTGCTGCCGATGTTTGGCTTCCCCACGAGAACGAGAAATCTGTATCTGAGTGAACCCAAGAAGCTTCCGGCTGAAGATGTTGTATCTCGCGATATAGACATGGCTCTTAATTCTTTTGCTCCTGGTCATGAAATCGTTAAAGACAAAAAGGTGTTCAGAGCTGTAGGGGTTGCGGACTACGAGTATAATAAAGCCACTCACATTGTTCAAGTGAAGCATAATTCGCTAAACAAATATCGTCATCCACTGCACAGATGCAGGAACTGTGGATATTCAACCATTAGCGACGAAGACGGTAATTGTCCCGTTTGTGGTAATGAGATGGAGAGTGTAAAGATCTGCTCGCCATTAGGATTCTGTGTGGATTACAGTGTCAAACCCGATGACTTCAATGGTAGTTTCGACTGGTATTCACCCAATAGTGATATTAAGCTTGACTGTGAGCAGTCTCTCTCTGAATGTCCGCAAGTTGCTAATATGACAATCAGGAATAATATTATTCCTTCACAAGGACTTGTTCATTTGGTAAACGATAATAATGGTGACCTGTATAACCTTGGCCGGAATCAAAGGGGCATTTATGTATCAAGAGATGCCTACCCTGAAGAAATTGGGCGTTCAATGCAATTAGACTTTGAATCGAAGTATGCATTTTATTCATCCAAAACAACGGGTGTACTTACTTTATCAATTGCTAAAGTTCGCGAGGATTTATGTCTGTCACCTGTCTTTAATGAAAACCAGAATAGTTATGCGGTTCGAGCAGCATTCTTGTCATGGGGATATTTGGTGCGTAAGGCAATATCATCCTATCTGGATATTGATTCGTCAGAACTTAATGTAGGTTTCTATATTGTGCCTGCAACAAAGCGAGCTGAAGTATTCCTCGTAGAAAGTTTGGAAAACGGAGCAGGCTATTGCAACTATCTCAGTGGTAGGAAATATCATGATGTTCCTGAACAAGCGATTGTATCTCCGCTCGTTGAAGGAGGTGAGGTTTATGAACAACTCACCTCAAAGAGTCATGAGGAAGGGTGTACGTCATCTTGCTATGATTGCATAAGAGATTATTCCAACCAAAGTGTTCATCAGCTGCTTGACTGGCGACTTGGTCTTGACATCGCAAGATTGGCTAAGGATAGCAGGGCGAAAATGGATTTCTCGGTTACATATTGGCATGATTTCGTGTTCGGAACGATTAATAACATGCTAATTAGGAATAACTATACCACTAAGGTGACAGAAGGAACCATCACAGGAAATGATCCTTATGGAGAGAGATTTATCTTAGTACATCCGCTTTGGTCCGAAAAGTATGTTAATAAGCTAATAGGGAGACTAAATGGTGTATACCACAAGCCTATCTCCATATTCGGTTTGTCTAATTTGAATGGATAAAGTATGAAATGGATGCTTATCGTATTGGTCATGGCAATGAAGATTATTAAATATGAATAGGATATTACAATTTTATAACTACGAACAATGTTATGCTCACTATACAAAACGTATTATGAGCATCCGACAAGCTAAGATACGCGGAGAGATTATCGTGGCCAAACCAGTATTGTTGCTAAGTATCATTGATGGAATAGATGCAGATGTATTCCCGAGTAATTACATCAAATTGGATGATTGGCTGGAGAGGAGATATTCTACATTGATGAAGCAGTACATGAAAGACTCTCAGTTTGACAAGCCTACAGATATTTCCAATCCTTTTTGGCATCTGCAGTCAGATGGATTCTGGCATTTGCAATGTTCGGGGAAACCACAGGAAGGTGTAACCCCATCAAGGCTTTGGTTGAAAGAAAAAGTCGTGTTGGCATTTTTCGATGATGATCTTTGGATATTGCTGCAAAACAAGGTCTGGAGGCAGAAACTACGCGACTACATCGTTGAGTATAAATTAACTGATGGAAGCTGGGTTGGAAAGATTGCAGCAAAAGGGCTTGGCGCTATTGCAACATTACTATTAGCAGCATAATAAATGAATAAAAAAGAAGAATTATGAGACATAGAATAAAAACAGGTAAGATCGGCTCGTTCACACCTGAGAAACTGAAGGTGGAGATAGAGCAACTGGAGAACAGGGAAGTCGCTGACGAAGTAGAAGAAATCTTCGAGGAGGATTCTGAACTCAGCAATGATGATGAAGCCCTCGCAGCGATGGAGTTCTTTGACGAGCAAAGCGGCGGAGCCGAGCGTTACGACAACCCAGACGAAATGGAGTGATATGACTCGACAACATATAGTATTTCTGACAGGTGCGGGCGTTAGTGCCGAAAGCGGATTAAGTACATTTCGTGGTAAGGATGGCATGTGGACTAACGAGGAGTGGGTTCACCTGGCCAGTACGGATGCCCTCTATAATGAGACGCGGAAGTGCCTTGATTTCTATAATTGGAGGCGGAAAAAACTGGCCGAGGTGGAGCCGAACGATGCTCACCGCATGATAGCAGAGCTGGAGAAAGAGCATGAAGTTACGGTTATCACGCAGAATGTGGATAACCTGCATGAACGGGCTGGCTCGACACGGGTCATACATCTGCATGGGGAACTGAGCAAGGTCTGCTCGATGGATAACCGCACGACTTGCGTGAAGGAATATCCGCTGACAACGCCCATCAGGGTGGGGGATAAGGCAGAGGACGGTTCGCAACTGAGGCCCTATATCGTGATGTTTGGTGAGTATGTTGACAGCATGAATGTTGCCATTGACATCGTGAGCAAGGCCGACATCTTCGTGGTCATCGGCACCTCGCTGAAGGTCTATCCGGCAGCAGGGTTCATCAACTATGCCCACCATGAAGTGCCCAAGTTCGTGATTGACCCAGGAGAGATGGAGCAATGCATGCATTTGGGCTTCACCCACTTCAAAACCACAGCCACAGAGGGAATGAAGATGCTGCTGGAGGCTTTCAAGGAATTATAGCAATTTTATAATGGATCAGATATTCAATTTTCAAAAAAGTGAAAAGTCTTCTTTTGAAATAAAGGAAGCAAGTCTCGAACAATTAAAAATGCCTGGCATGGACAATGAATCCATGTCCTTAATTGACGAGACTCCATTGGGATACGAAGATCCAAGGTGGATTGAGAAGAGTAATTCGATAAAGGCTCGTGACAATTATACTTGTCAGTTATGCCACACGTTCAATCCCAGTTTAGGGGATTTTATTTTTGTCAAACAAGGTGAATATGACACAATTCACCACTACTATTGGGCTGGCACCAGCAAATATGACATACAAGTCAGAGGATATATCCTAATCATAACTTTTGATTTCCTGCCTGGTTTCCATCTCGCAATGCCTAGGTTAAATGTTCATCACAAAATATATTATAGGAATAGGAATCTATGGGATTATCCTGATGATTGCTTAGTGACATTATGCGAAGATTGTCACCATTATGTTCATTCTCTAAATGATATTGGCATCCCTATTGTAGAAGAACATTCTGATGGAAAAACCACACTTATAGGTAAGACGCGTCCAAAGCAATATCAGCCGATATTAGACCATACAGATCTAGGAACATTCCATCCTCTGGCATTAGTCGAAGAAAATAGATGGGGATTGGGATTAAAAGGACAAGATTTGATAGATTACAAACGTGCAGAAAAAGAAAATAAACAGTGGTTTGAATACCATAACATATTAGACAATAACGTTGTACGTATAAGTTACTTTACCGCAGAGAATCGGCATATGATTAAACGTACACCCGAAGAAATAGAGAAAGCTGCAAATTTTATTATTAAGGACTTCCTTGAAAACATTTTAGGCTTCAGTAAAATAAAACAATGAGAGTATGGCATATACATACAAGTATCCAAGACCGGCTGTTACGGCTGACTGTATCGTAATAACGAGGGAGGCAGAGCCAAAGGTGCTGCTTATCCAGCGGGGGAATCCACCATTCAAGGGTGCATGGGCATTTCCCGGCGGTTTCATGGACATGGATGAAACCACGGAACAGTGTGCTATCAGGGAACTGGAGGAAGAGACGGGTCTTCGACTGTCGAATGTTCATCAGATTGGAGCATACTCCAAGGTTGATCGTGACCCAAGGGGAAGAACCATTACTGTTGCTTATCTGGCCATCATCGATGAGCCGATTGCGGTCACTGGCCAGGATGATGCGGTCAAAGCAGAATGGTGGTCACTGTCTGACTTGCCACATCTGGCATTTGACCATTATGACATCAAGGATGCTATCAGGGTTTATGCTCAGGCTGTGGAAGAAAATGAGAAAAAACAGCATGACCGGTTTAAGGAGCAGAAGGAAAGAATGCATGAGCTATCTAAACAGATACGTGAGCAATGTGCCCACGTACAGGATTTGTGCAGCAATTTCACTAAGAAGCAATAAAGTCATTGGAAAAAGTGTAATATACTTCTATAGAATACCATCATAGTCTCTGATGGCTTGGCGCCATTCATCGGGAAACGGTATGGACTGCTTTTGCTCCAGGTCATACAGTACCAATATCGACAGGCATCGGCTCTTTACTTCCTGTGTGTCAATGTCAAAGATTTCCTGTTCCAGACGGAAACTCTTGTTGCCTAGGTGTACTGTACGAGTGCGAACGGCAATCCTGTCCTCACCTTTTATCTGGGCAAAAAACTCCACCTCGATTTTCACCA
>JAEEGH010027584.1_pt1 | contig 11230 bp, 9 predicted proteins | sample 9134181 | NCBI WGS metagenome assembly JAEEGH01 (sample SAMN16246544, study PRJNA631951) | gut metagenome | biome: gut microbiome; feature: rumen; material: DP-attached | host: Bos | place: Iran: Karaj | collected 2018-10 | reverse complement strand
GTTATAGAACATGTTGTTTACTTTGCCATATACAAAAACTGTCTGTTCGTTATACTTGCCCTGTCCCGACTCGCCCAGCACTGTTCTGAGGCAGTATCCGTCAGTGCCTGCAGCCTGTGTTGTTGTAAGTATGGCAGCCTGGTGTCCGCTACTGTTGCCCGATGATAAGACAATTATTCTGCCCTTCTTTTTACTGTCTGTGCTATAGTATTCTCTGAGGCCTTTCAATACTACTGACGACTTAGCGTCGTGAAAGCCTATCAGGTCACCCATACTGCAGTTTATCACGCAAGGTTTGCCCTGGCTGTCGGCAAACTGGAAAATGTTCATCATGGCTATGAGTAGCTGTGAGTCACTTGTGTCCTCTCCTCCCATTCCGCACAAGGCAAGGTCTGCCTCGGGTGCCATTCCTTGGTTGTTTATGCCCTCGACAATGCTGCCTGCTGCTGTTCCGCCCACATGGGTTCCGTGTGACATCTTCGTATTGTCGGTAGTCAGCGTTGCTATCTCTGCGGCGTCAGTAGTGGTTTTCAGTATCTTCTTGCCGCTGTACACCTGGGCAAACTTCACTCGCGTTGTGCCGTCAGCCTTGCGAAAGGCAGCATGGTTAAAGTCTATGCCTGTATCTACAATGCCCACTATAACGCCGTTTCCCGTATATGCCTGAGGCAGATTGTGCGACTGGGCTGCCTCCAGGGTAGCTACCTCTTCCACATGGCTCTTCGTTCTGCCCGAATAGTTCATCAGGTGGTTCATCTTATCGGCATTCACGCTCTCTATCTCGTCTATACCGTCAAGCGCCAACAGGCTCTCGGCAGGCACGTTGAGTATCAGCATCCTGCCTATCTGCATCACGATCTCCACACCCAGTGCCTGAAGCTGGGCAGCAGGACACTCGGCTCCCTCCCTCAGCATCGCTATGGCACTGAAAGTCTTTACCGTGCAGTCAGTGTTAAACTCCACGTTTATCTGCTTCTTCACCGAAGCCGTGTCGATGGTATGTGGCTGTAATGAACCCTTGGCACTTATCGCCTCGTTCTTTGATGGCAACAGGCTTGTCAGTCTTGTGTCTATCTTCTGTGCCTGAATCGTGATGGCAGCGTATATCGTAACCGCCGCAATAGTGAATAGTCTTGTCATAGATTTTTTTTATTTAATGGTGCAAAGGTACGGCTTAAATTTGGAACAGCCAAACATTATCTGGAGAAAAAAGAGCCTTGCTTCTCTCTTTCCTTGCCCTGCTTTTAAGGCTTGAGGCAAAGCTTTTATCTAACAAAACAGCTTAGTTTATAGAACAAACTAACTTACTTTGTTGAACAAACTAACTTACTTTGTTAAACAAACTAACCTACTTTGATAAACAAACTAACTTAGTTTGTTATTTAGAAGCATAGCATCTGGGGTTAGAAACATAGTGTCTGAGCGGAGAAGTAATGAAAGAAATGAAAGTTTTTCGGAAAAAAGGTATTGTGATATATTTTTTTCGTAATTCTGCACCCCGAAAAGAGATTGAAGATTTCTAAGAAACATTATTCATAAATAAACAAAAAGAGGTACAATCGCGCAGGTTGTACCTCTTTTTTCAAAAATAATTTGTACCTTTGCCCTCGCTTATATATAAATAAGGTAAGAGAAATGGATCGTAATTCGCAAATAATAAGAACCAGTTGGGTTGGCATAATAGCCAACGTGTTGCTTGCAGGCTTTAAGGCGGCGGTGGGCATGCTGGCGGGTTCGGTGGCTATAGTGATGGACGCGGTAAACAACCTGAGCGACGCGCTCTCGAGCGTGATAACCATAGTGGGCACGAAACTCTCGGCTAAGCCTGCTGACAGGGAGCACCCATTCGGTCATGGGCGCATAGAGTATTTCAGCGCCATCATAATAGCCGTAATAGTGCTGTCGGCCGGCATCACCTCGCTCATAGAGTCGGCAAAGAAGATTTTCAGCCCCACGGAGCCTTCCTACACCGCCACGACGCTCGTGGTGATAGTGGTGGCTATTGGGGTGAAACTGGCATTGGGACAGTACGTGAAGCGCAAGGGCGAGCAGCTGAACAGCGACGCCCTGACTGCCTCGGGGGCTGACGCGCTGTTTGATGCCGTCATCACGCTTGCCACGCTCATCTCGGCTGGCATAATGCTGCTCTGGGGAGTGTCGATAGACGGCATACTGGGCGTGCTGATTTCGCTCGTCATAGTGAAGGCTGGCGTGGAGATGCTCGTATCGCCCGTAAACGAACTGCTGGGCACCAGCATATCTGCCGAGCTGGCTGGCGAGATAAAGAGGGAGGTGGCATCATTCGAGGGAGTGCACGGGGTGTATGACCTGATACTGCACAACTACGGTCCCGACATGAAGATAGGCTCCATACACATCAACGTGCTTGACACCATGACGGCTCACGAGATACACGGGCTGACGCGCAGGATAAACATGCACATGATAGAGCATCACAACATCATCTTGACAGTGGGGGTGTATGCCATAGCCACTGGCGATAATCGCAGGACAGAGATACAGACAGCAGTGTCGAAGGTGATAACCAGCCACAAGGAGATAGTGCAGGCGCACGGCTTCTACTACGACGAAGGGGAGAACTACGTCTCCGTAGATGTGGTGCCCGACCTATCGGTGCATGACGAGCCTGCATTAGTAGCCAAGCTCAAGGACGAGATACAGCCGTTGGTGCCTAATATGCGAGTGGAGATAGTGGTTGACCATAATTATAGCGAATAAATATCATGAAGAAGATTCTATTTTCAATGGCAGTTATGCTTGCCATCGTGAGCTCTTGCAACAAGAGCAAGACAGAACAGTCACAGGCTTCTGAGCCTGTAGCGCAAGACACTATTAAGTCTGCCAATGCAAAGCAGGCAAAGGAAACTAAGGCTGACAGCCTAAAGACTGCCAAGATTACCCCCGAACTTGCTTATGAGGGCATCAACAACTATTGCCACAAGGAGTTTGACTGGAGCCCAGCCAAGGAAAATCCTTCCATCATGTATGTGGCGATGGGCGATGAGACAGAGACGGAATACAAGGTGATATTCCGTAGCTACACAGGCTCCTTCACCTACTTCTACGTAAACAAGAAATCAGGCAAGACGCGAATGGAAGAATTCGTGCCAGCCCTCGACATAACCCAGAAGTCTGGCACCCTCAACCTGTTTGATTACGTAAAGAAGGAAAAATGATAACAATAAGGAAATATCAGAGCCAAGACGAGGCTCAGGCAATGAATATATGGAATGAAGTAGTGGCTGAGGGCATAGCATTTCCGCAGGATGAAGAGTTGACTGAGCAGACCGCCAACGATTTCTTCATGGGGCAGAGTTATACAGGCGTGGCAGTGGATAGTGAGACTGGCGAGGTAGTAGGGCTATACATACTGCATCCCAACAATGTAGGGCGATGCGTACATATCTGTAACACCAGTTATGCAGTAAAGACGGGCAAACGAGGGCAACATATAGGAGAAATGTTAGTGAAGGACTCCCTGAGGGTAGGAGCCGAATTGGGCTTCCGCATTCTTCAGTTTAATGCCGTCGTGGCAACAAACACTCATGCCCTACACCTGTACAAGCGCTTGGGCTTCACACAGTTAGGAGTGATACCCCAAGGCTTCCGCATGAAAGACGGGCACTATGAGGACATTATTCCGCATTTTTTTTCGCTAATATAAGGCTACACTCCGTTGACAAGGCAGAGCACTACACTCCAATGGGAGATGGCACCAAGGAGCACGAATACATGCCAAATGGCATGAAAGTGGAGCTTCTTGTCGTTAGCAAAGAAATAGGTGCCAGCTGTATAAAACAGTCCTTCAGCAAAAAGAAAACTGATGGCAAGCCAGGAAAGACGCGACATGACAGGCTCTATGACCAAGAGCACACTCCATCCCATTACGAGATAGAGAGCAAGGGACAGTTTGGGGTATTTGCCCAAGGCGAAGATTTTATAAAAGGTGCCGCCGATGACAGCTGCCCATTGCACTCCGAAGACCGTCCAGCCTATCCATCCGCCTACCACGCCCACGCAGATGGGAGTGTAGGAACAGGCTATCATGACGTAGATGCTGATGTGGTCGAGCTTGCGGAGCACATCCTTGGCTATGCCTGGATGCACCCAGTGGTAGATAGTGCTGCTGAGAAACATGAGAAACATACCCACAATAAAGAAGATGACACCAAAAGCCATTTGCCACCCCTGATGCACAGCAGGCCACACCATCCAGATGCTGGATAGTGCGAAGACCGCTCCTAAGAGGTGGGTCCAAGTGTTGCCCTGTTCGTATTTAAGTGGTAAGCCCAATTAGTAATGAAGAATGAAGAATGAAAAAATGAAACTGTGAACAGAATTATGCTTCGCCCTGGATTCTTGATTTCACAATTTGTGCTATTTCGTCATAGGTGAGCGTCTCGTTAGGTCTTACTTCTGGCAGATACTCCACCTGTATGTGACAAGGCTGAATGAATCGTGTGCCACGCTTCAGCATACGATATGCTCCTGTGATGCGTACAGGTACGATAGGTACGTTGAGTTCCTTAGCAAGAATAGCGAATGTTTTCTTAAAATCGCCCATTTCACCGGAGAAAGTTCGTGTTCCCTCAGGGAATATCATGATGCTCTTTCCCTGACGAAGCACCTTGGAAAGTTTCAGAATGGAGTTCTTCAGATTACGATTCTCCATAAGTATGATGTTGTGGCGGTTAGCCATAAATCGCAGGAACTTGCCTTGCACATGCTCCTCTGTGGCATAGAAATAGATATCGTTAATCTGATTCTTAGGCACACCAGCCATGGCGATAGGAGCATCTAGGTAACTCTGATGGTTAGGGGCAAGGATAAACGGACCGTTGGCAGGAATGTTCTCTGTGCCCTTTATCGTCATGCGGTTGTAGGTCTTGAAGAACATCTTGAACATTCCCTCATACAGAGTGTGAGTGAAACTTGCAGTAGGCAGTTTCAGGTTTTCGTTTTCGTAGTGAGCTCGCTCACGTTTCGTAGGCATAGCCGTTTCTTCTTCGCAGGTCAGTATCTTATGCCAGTCTATCTTCTCCACCTCTCGGCGTGTCTGTCCTTTGGCAACTATCTCAGCAAGTGAACGGATATCCTTGAAGTCAGCCATAGTGTCGGCATTGATGGTCATGCCGAAGGTCTGCTCTATGAAGCCCTGCAGACTCACACGGTCGAGCGAATCGAATGCCAGGTCGGTCTCTATATGGTCGGTAGGCTTGACAGTCACCTTCTTCTCTGACTCGATATACTCCTTAATGATGCGGAACTCCTCGCTGCAGTCATTGACTGGAGCAACATTATCGTTATCGTTCTTGCGCTCCTGTTGGTGCTCAGGCGCTTCGCGGAGTCCGTTCTCGTTCCCGTTAATAATATCTTTGAGTTTGAATCGCTGTAGTTTGTCCAGTTTGGTGCGTGGCAACTCGCCGTTGTAGATGAAGATATTCATTATCTTCTTGTAGTTCTCAACAGTCTTGTTGTATGGCTGCACCACCTTGGTCTTCAGCTCATCTTCAGTGATATTGGCGTTTTGTGGCACTATGATAGCCCACAGCATATCGTTCTTCTCTGTTACGGCAACCTCTTTTATAAGGTCGTCATACTTCTCGAGCTGGAACTCTATCTCGGCAGGTTGTACGTTCTTGCCGTTTGAAAGCACTATTATCTCCTTGCTTCTACCTGTGATATATACTCGTCCCTTCTCGTCTATACGCGCAAGGTCGCCTGTATGTATGAATCCATCGGCATCTATCACGTCTGCTGTTTCCTTCGGACGGTTGTAGTAGCCTACCATCACGTTAGGACCCTTGGCGCAGAGTTCGCCGTTGACTATCTTACACTCCACTGATGGCAGAGGCAGTCCCACACAACCTGGTATGATGTCATCAGGACGGGTAAAGGCAATGATTGGTGCTGTCTCAGTCATGCCATATCCCTCAAGCACGTCAAGACCGAGGGTGCGAAGTCCTTCGCCTATCTCTGTGTCTAAGGCTGCACCACCGCTTACGCAGAAGTCAAGGTGTCCACCCATCTTCTGGTGTACGCTCTTGAATATAATGCGCGAAAGTGTGCGACTGTTGGCTTTCTTACACAGATTAAACAGAGCACGCGTAATCCACTTCTCATCTATCTTCTTCTTTATACCACTATAGAGGGTTTGCCACAGACGAGGCACACCAACGAAGATGGCTATCTGTCCTCGGCAGAGGGTCTGCATGATGTCAGGTCCTGACAGACTTGGACAGATTGCCACACCACCGCCATTGAGTATTGGTGCTATGACGGTGCCCATAAGTGGCAGTATGTGGTGGAGTGGAAGGAGTATTAGTGTACGACGCTCGATATTAAAGATTTTTACCTCTTCGGACACACCACGGATGTTTGCAAACAGATTACTGAAAGTGAGCATTACACCCTTAGGTGAACCTGTAGTACCTGAGGTATATACTATCAGGGCTATAGTCTGCTGGTCTGGTTCGTAGTTTTCTGCGCTTATGTCAGCATCCTCCTTGCAGAACTTTGCAAAGTCCTCAATGCTCACCACCTTGGTCTTCGCATCAGCTTCTTTGATGGCTTTCTCTGCTGTGTCAAGGCAGTTTGCTGATACGATGATACATTCCGGTGTACAGTCGTTGAGTATATAGGCAAGGTCTGAAACGGTAGAGGTAGCATCCACAGGCACAACTATACTGCGCTTCTGCCAGATAGCAAAAACAGAATATATCCATTCTTCGCGGTTTTCGCTGAAGATGATACACTTCTCTCCCTGTTTTATAGGAAGATGGTTAGCAACAGCTGTGACGTTGTGAATAAGCTTGGTGAAGGTGATGTCCTTCTCACCAGCCATGATGGCAATCCTGTTAAAATCCTTAATCATATCTTTACACCTATATTTCCGTAAAAGGTGTCACAAAGGTACTACGTTTTGTTCTAACAGGCGACAAATTGTTCCATATTTCTATAGAGAAACGTGCGTTTGTTTAATAAAATTAACAAATGCACAAATTCTTTAATCAGTTTTTTATGGCGGTTAGTATTCTTTCCTTGCCATACTCATCGTTGATAATCTTGACATCGTGAAAGGAGTGGGTGGAAAGGAGTTCCTGAGTTTGCTTGGAGTAAATTGGGTTGATCTCAAATGCTATAATACCGTTGCTACGTAGTGCTTTTTCTGCATAAAGTGTGATGGCACAATAAAACAGCAGTGGATCATTATCTGGCACAAAGAGAGCAAGATGCGGTTCATGGTCGAGCACATTTCCTTCCATGCTCTCAGCCTCCTGTTGGCAGATGTATGGTGGATTGGATACGATGATATCATATAATAATGTGTCAGCAGGTGGGGTAAGTGCGTCTTGATGTTGGAACGCAACGTTGGCATCAAGATTCTTAGCATTTGCTTGGGCCATTGCCAAGGCTTCGTTGCTTATATCCCATGCCTTAACATCAGCTCCTGGCAGTTCCTTTGCCAGTGTTATGGCTATGCATCCGCTTCCAGTGCCTATGTCGAGTATGGCATGGTGGGGCGCATCGTTCAGTTTGCAATATTGCAATACGGCATCAATGAGTGTCTCGGTCTCAGGACGGGGTATCAGCACACCAGGTGCTACATTATATTCCCTACCATAGAATGTTGCCTTACCTGTAACGTATTGCACGGGTTCGCCATTCTCTAAACGATGCATCAGTTGCTCCAGACGTTCAGTCTCAGATGGCGATAGTCTGTCGAGTGCCCCACTACATATGTCGTTAAAACTGAGGTTAAGACAATCGCTAAGCAGGAGGCGCACAATGCTGCGTGCCTCCTGCCTGTCATATTGCGTTAGTCTATTTGCTAATGTAGTGAGATTCAACTATGAACTGTGAACTATGAATTGTGAACTGTCTTAAGGTATTCTATGCATGCTTCGAAGGTCTCGAAGGTTTTATCTTCAGCCACTACCATAGGTATGAGATGCATTTTGTGCATGATGTAGCTGGGTTGAGGCTGTATAATGGTCATCAGCACCTCTATGCCTTTTGCCTGCAAATCCTTTACAGCACTCTCCATAGCGTAAGCGCCTGACTGGTCCATGAAGTTTACTCGCTTCATTCGAATGATAACGGTGTTGATACCCTCTGGCACATCGTGCATCACCCTGTTGAAGCCAGTTATAGAACCAAAGAATACAGGACCTTCAAGACGCTGTATGTAGATGTGCTTCTTCATCTCTTCTGTCACACCGCTCTCGTCTTCCCAAGGCGTATTTTTATCGAATCCATCGGTCAAAACGCCACCTTCATACTGCTGTTCAGCAAGATCTCCGGCACGTTTCATGAACAATACGCAGGCTATAACCATACCGATGCCTACTGCAGTGAGCAGATCCACGAATACGGTGGTGAGGAATACCACGATGAGAACGAATGCGTCAGCTTTAGGTATGCGAGTGATATCCTTGAACCCGCGGAAGTCTATGATACCCCAACCTACGGTGATAAGGATGCCTGCCAGAACTGACAGGGGAACATACTTCACCAGACTGCCTAAGCCTAAGAGTATGGCAAGGAGGAAGAGGGCATGCACCATACCTGATATCTGGGTTCTGCCGCCTGATTTCACATTTACTACGGTACGCATGGTGGCTCCTGCACCAGCTATGCCGCAGAACATACCAGCAACGGCATTGCCTATGCCTTGACCTATCAGCTCCTGGTTGGAGTCGTGCTTGGTCTTCGTTATATTGTCGGCTACGATTGATGTGAGCAGGGTGTCAATCGAACCCAGGCCAGCAAGCGTGAGACCAGGGATGAGCGATGCCTCGATAGTCTGCATCCAGTCGATACCGCAGAGGTCGATGCCGTCTTTTGCAAAGAATGGCATGGGCAGGCCTGCTGGTATCTCGCCGATGGTGAGGGCAGCGTCAAAAGAGCAGAGTATGCTGATGATGGTCATCACGATAAGCGCAACGAGGGTTGCTGGTACTTTCTTCGTCAGGCGCGGTACGCATACTATTAAGGCAATGGTGCCGAGCCCGAGCAGAAGTGCCATAATGCTTACGTTGTCGGCACATGCACTAGGGAAATTAAGTAGCATGTCGAGTGTGCTGACAGGCGATTTCTTGCCTATGAGTGGGTATATCTGTTGCAGTATGATGATAACGCCAATACCGCTCATGAATCCTGACAGTACAGGGTAGGGGATATAGCGCACATACTTACCTATTCTTATTATACCAAAGAGTATCTGGAATAGTCCACAGAATATTCCTGCCATCGCCATTGCGATTATTACTGCCGAGAAATTGCCTGATGAGGCTGTCCATGCAGCACTCACTATGCTGGCTGTTACTACGGTCATCGGACCCGTCGGTCCGCTGATTTGTGAATGTGTTCCGCCAAAGAGTGCAGCGAAGAAACCTAACAGCGTAGCGCCTACAAGTCCTGCAAGCGCTCCCATAGATGCAGCTGCAGGGTCGTTGATACCGCCAAAAGCCTGAATGCCGAATGCGAGGGCGAGCGGCAATGCTACTATGCCTGCGGTGATACCTCCGAAGATATCACCCTTGATGTTGTTTGTCTGGATAAATGCCATTGATTTTGTTGTTTGTATAAATTCGCCTGCAAAAGTACAAAAAAAGTTTAAATCAGACAAAACTATGAACTATGAACTGTAAACTATGAACTATTTTTTGTACCTTTGCACTCGGTCGTACTGGTTAGATAGGGATACTCATCAATTACAGGAAATACCGAGGGACGCTTCCAGTTGTTAATGGCGGGCCACAATAAAAGTCGCGAGACCGGTGGATTACAAAGGCATGGAGCACCTTATTCTTCTATACTCGGAGTTTTCATCACATCACCAGTGCGGCTTTTTTGTATCCCTTATGCTATTAAATCCATATCAAATCTGCCATTATACTATCGCTGATGTAAAGTCCTTGTCGCGTCAGACTTATCCTTTCACCCTTTATTTGCAGATTGCCACTGGCGATTGCTTTTTCTGCATTCTTAAGCAGATATGATTTGTATGGCTCCTCGACTTTCGTTATGTCAATGCCTTCCTTTGTTCTCAGCACCGTCGTTATCGTGTCATTATAATGCGTAGCAGGGTCTATAAGTTCCTTCTCTGCAGGTATCTCCCCATTCTCTATTGTCTCGATATACTTCTCTATATCGCCGATATTCCATTGTCGGCTCTTTCTGTTGTATGAGTGTGCAGCAGCACCCAGTCCCAGGTATATGCTGTTGTTCCAATAGCTGGAGTTATGCTTGGAACGATAGCCTGTCTTCGCAAAGTTGCTTATTTCGTAATGCTCATAACCTGCCTTTTCCAGCATTTCCATCAGCACATCATACATTTTCGTGCTAAGTGCCTCGTCGCATTCCTTCACCTTTCCTTCTGCCAGCATACGGTAGAGTGGGGTGCCTTCCTCATACATCAGTGAATAAGCTGATATATGTTCTACATCCAACTCAATAGCTCTTCTTATATCCTTCTGCCACTCGCTTAATGTCTCGTCAGGAAAACCAAACATCAAGTCTATGCTGATATTCCTTATCCCATGTCTGCGTAATGTCTGTACGCCAATGGCTGCCTGTGCGGCATTGTGTCGTCTTCTCAAAAAACGTAATCTCTCATCTGAAAAACTCTGCACTCCTAACGAAACACGGTTTACTCCCATCCCCACTATCGTCTTAGCAAACTCTTCTGTCACATCATCAGGATTACACTCAATCGTAAACTCTTCTATATCGCCCTCCTCAATGCCCTGTTTCTTTTTGATTGCATTTATTATATTTGTCAGCAAGTGTGTTCGCATATATGACGGTGTGCCACCGCCTATATACATAGTATGTACCCGTACATTATTTATATAGTATGCTCTTAAGTCCAACTCCCTCATGACAGCCTTTGCGTATCTTTCTTGCAAGTCAGTTTTCCCTGTTGTAGAATAGAAGCCACAATACACACAACGGCTCTTACAAAAGGGTATGTGAACATAAATTCCAGCCATAAATAATATCTAGGAGGTTAAATTTGCAGCAAAAGTACTATTTTTTTCAGAAAATGCTGTTAAAATATGAAAAAAGTTTGCTTTTTGTTTGTGAGATTTCCAAAAAGTGCGTACCTTTGCACTCGCTTCCGCTCAAAAAATGGGTGTTTGAGGCACAAAAGAAAGAGTTCTTTGACAGAGTTACATAAACAGGAAAAGTAGTAGTACGAGAA
>JAEEGH010027577.1_pt1 | contig 11231 bp, 8 predicted proteins | sample 9134181 | NCBI WGS metagenome assembly JAEEGH01 (sample SAMN16246544, study PRJNA631951) | gut metagenome | biome: gut microbiome; feature: rumen; material: DP-attached | host: Bos | place: Iran: Karaj | collected 2018-10 | reverse complement strand
GCTGCCCTGTTAAACGCATCCTTCTTTAAAAAGAAGAGGGAAACCCGTGCGTCAGCCGCCAAATACATGGGTTTTGCAGCGTTTTGAAATGTGGGCCCCCAGATACGCTGCGCGTATATATTTCAAATGGGACCCCAAAAAACAAAAAACCATTATCGTGCGGCAAAAAGGTGGAGGGCCGGCATTTTCTGTGCTATAATAAAAAAACAGCGGACGGCAAGCAACAGTAAGTGATGGAAATATATGGAGGCAGCCTTGCATATCACAAACAGAGAACCGATCCTTGCAGGTTGGTCAAATGACAAGAAATACTGCATGACCGATGAGAAGGGGGAACGCTTTCTCCTTCGCATTTCCGATATGACGCAGTATGATGCAAAGCAGTCTGAATTCGTGATGATGCAGCGTGTTGCGTCCCTTGGAATACCAATGTGCCTGCCTGTCGAATTCGGGGTCTGCGCTGAGGGCGTATATTCCATCCAGAGCTGGATCGACGGAGAAAGCGCCGAAGACCGGATCCCCCTCCTTCCATCCGGAGAGCAGTATGCCTATGGCCTTGAGGCAGGGCGGATCCTGCGCAGGATCCATTCCATCCCTGCGCCGGATTCGCAGGAGGACTGGGCAGTCAGGTTCAATCGTAAAATTGACAACAAAATCAGGAATTATGGCGCGTGTCCGATCAAATACCCCAGGGGCCAGGCATTCATCGACTGCATAAACGCCAATCGGCATCTATTGAACGGAAGGCCCCAGTCTTATCAGCACGGCGACTATCATATCGGAAACATGATGATCGACCGCAGCGGAAAGCTTTGCATCATCGATTTCAACAGAAACGATTTCGGGGACCCCTGGGAGGAATTCAATCGGATCGTTTGGTGTGCCCAGAAATCCCCTCTCTTTGCTTCCGGTATGGTGGACGGCTATTTCGACAGCGATGTTCCCATGGATTTCTGGAAGCTTCTTGCCTTATATATCTCAAGCAATACGCTTTCATCGGTGCATTGGGCCATTCCTTACGGAGAAACTGAAGTGAACACGATGTTGAAACAGGCAGAGGATGTGTTTGCCTGGTTTGATGGCATGTCAAGGACGATCCCAACATGGTATGTGCACAATGCGGCTGCGGATCAACAAGGCTTGTCCCGGTTTTCAAAGCAAATGACGATGCCGGCAAATGCGGGAGGATAACGGATATGGATAACGCCGAAGAAAAATCGATTTTCGAAAAAGCGACGGAGAAGCTCGACCTTTACGTTCCGCTGTGTCTTGAAGACGGTTGCGCTGACGACGCAAGAGAGTTCCTTCAGCCGGGCGGCGCGTATGTGCGGTTCGCTGTGAAGGAGTTCATGAAGGAACTGCTCTTTGAACTGATCAAACCGATAGGGGAGTGGACGAAGGATCCGTATTATATCGATATGAATCCGATCTTCGAGACGGTGAAAAAGGAGCTCGCGGAGCATTTTGAGGTCAAGCACGGGCTCGAAGAGTATATTTTCTCCGAATACGTTCACGTTAAGATAAACGATATCCTGTCTTTCGATCTTCTGAGAGGACACCACGCGTTCTCTACCGTCGGGGTACGCGTCAACGGCTTTTGGGACGACGACGACGGGGACTGGATGGGATACGTCGCCGAGAAAACGGACGACGAACTGCTTGAGTGTCAGGCGAACGGCGACTGCGAGCGGTGCTCGGCGTATTTCTTCCCCGATCAGACGGCGGAGTTCTGCCGCGTTGCCGAATACGTTTACGACAACGTTGACCGTTTTACGCAGATGGCAGAGGAAAAGGCGCGGGAAGAAAGAAAAAAGTATGACCTGTAAATCATGCGGAAACCGGTGTTTTTATGGAAACGACAGAAAGATATAAAGACTGCAAAAAAGAAGAAGTGATCCGGACAGTCCCGGAAGATCTCTGGTGCGACTGGCTCGAGCGGGCGTCGGAGGAGGACCGGGCGGATGAGATTTTTATGAAAAAGATGGTTCTTCGCCGCGGGGAGTGTCTTAAGTTTGCGCCCGACTCGCTGAGATCCGACCCGAATACTGTCCTTAAGGTCGTAAAGAACTGTCCCTCCGCCATCTTTTTCGCATCGGAGGATCTGCAGAAAGACCGTAAATTCATCAAGCAGGCAGTGAACCTGAACGCCGAAGTTATAAAATACGTATGCAAAAGGTTCAGAAACGACAAAGGGATTGCCCTCCTCGCCGTCAGAGTTGACCGGGAAGTTTTTTCCTTCCTCCCGGAGGAGATGCAGAGCGACGCCGATGTAGCGGAAGCATATCTCGGCGGGAAATTGTACAAACTGAAAAACGCACCGGAAATAATCCGGGACAACAGGGCGTTCGCGATAAAAATACTGCCCATGGGAGGAGGATTGCTTGAAGATTTTTCGGAACGCCTCCGCGCGGACAAGGACGTCGTGACGGCTGCCGTCGGCTCGGCGTGGAACGCGCTCGGATACGCCGCCGAAGAATTGCGCGGCGACCGCGGCTGTCGGATACGCGCGTGAACGCGGAAGAACGATACATACCGATTTCTTTAGAGTGAGGTAAATCAAATGGAAAAAACCGAAGAAAAAGAAATATTCGACAGGGCGACGGAAAAGCTCGACCTTTACGTACCGCTTTGTCTTGAGGACGGCTGCGCCGACGACGCAAAAAAATTCCTTTTGCCTCACGGAGAGTACGTGAGATTTGCGCTGAAGGAGTTTATGAAAGAGCTTTTGTTTGAACTTATTAAACCCGTCGGAGAGTGGACTAAAGACCCTTATTATATTGATATGAACCCGATATACGAGACGGTAAAAAAGGAGCTTGCAGATCATTTTGAGGTCAGTCACGGGCTTGAAGAATATATTTTTTCCGAATACGTCCACGTCAAGATAAACGATATACTGTCTTTCGATCTTCTGAGGGGACACCACGCGTTCTCTACCGTCGGGATACGCGTCAACGGCTTTTGGGACGACGACGACGGGGACTGGATGGGATACGTCGCCGAGAAAACGGAAGACGAGCTGCTTGAATGTCAGGCGAACGGCGACTGCGAGCGTTGCTCCGCGTATTTCTTCCCCGATCAGACGGCGGAGTTCTGCCGAGTGGCGGAGTACGTTTACGACAACGTTGACCGTTTTACGCAGATGGCTGAGGATAAGGCGCGGGAAGAAAGAAAAAAGTATGACCTGTAAATCGTGCGGAAACCGGTGTATTTATGGAAGCGATAGAAAAATATAAAAATTGCAAAAAAGAAGACCTGATCCGCAAAGTCCCGGAAGAGCTCTGGTCAGAATGGCTCGCTTTTGCGTCAGACGGGGACAGAGCGGATGAGGCTTTTATGAAAAAGATCGTAGTCCGCCGCGGGGAGTGTCTTAAGTTTGCGCCCGATACGCTCCGATCCGACCCGATTACGGTCCTTAAGGCCGTAAAGAACTGTCCCTCCGCCATCGTTTACGCGTCGGAGGAGCTTCAGAACGACCGTAAATTTGTGAAACAGGCGGTGAATCAGAACGCTGAAGTTATAAAACACGTAAGTGAAAGATTCAGAAACGACAAAGGGATCGCCCTCCTCGCCGTCAGAGTTGACCGGGAAGTTTTTTCCTTTCTCCCGGAGGAGATGCAGCGCGACGTCGACGCGGCGGAAGCATATCTCGGCGGAAAACTGTTCAAACTGAAAAACGCGCCGGAAATAATCCGGGACAACAGGGCATTCGCGATAAAAATACTGCCCATGGGAGGAGGATTGCTTGAAGATTTTTCGGAACGCCTGCGTGCGGACAAGGATGTCGTGACGGCTGCCGTCGGCTCGGCTTGGAACGCGCTCGGATACGCCGCCGAAGAATTGCGCGGCGACCGCGGCGTGCTGCTTGCCGCCGTAAGGCACGACGGGTACGCGCTTCAGTTCGCGTCCGACGAATTGAAGGACGACAAAGAGATAGTCCTCACGGCGATAGAGACCTACGAAGGCGACGTGCTTGAATACGCGTCAAAGCGGCTGAAGGACGACAAGGAGACGGTCCTTGCCGCGGTAAAAAGATGCGGAGATTCTATCGGCTTCGCGTCGGAGAGGTTAAGACACGACGCGGACGTCATCCGGGCCGTCCTCGACGAACATCCGGGTCAGTTTGAAAATCTGCCGGAGGACGTGCAGGAGGAACTCGATTATATTCTTTTCGGTCTTGAAAGCGTTGTAAAACACCTTCCGGATCCTGAAAATTACAGCTTTTTCGAGGATTCGACAAGCGAATACTACCCGGATTTCGCACAGGCGGAGGAGGATTTTCTCGACATATTAGAGTCGATACCGCCCGAAGTACTTGAGAACGATCCGGAGCTGAACGACAGAGTATGCAGGCTCGCCGTCAGGATGAACGACTCATATTACAACGAAGGTAATTATCCGTATGAAGACGTTCACGACGGATTCCTCCGCAGGATTGAAGCGCTTTACGAGGAAAACGATATCCCGGTAAGTCCGGTCCTGGAAGAAGCGCTCGAAATTCTCCGCAAAGAAAGCGAAAAGAAGAATGACGATAAATATAAAGATCTTGATCCGGAACAGAGATTATTTTACGAAAATCTTGACAGATATGAAATGATCGTCGGCAGATCCGCGTTGAAATTCGGGGCGGAAAATGAAAGAGATTATCTCGCCCCGGACGGAGGCTTTGTAAAAAACTGTATGTCGTCGTTCGTCAAGGATCTCGTATACTCGCAAAACGGACTTTACCACGAAAGCGGGCTTTGGGAGGACGACGGTTACGAGGTCGATCTTGATAAAACTTACGAAGAGATCAGATCGCGGCTGTCACCTGCGATAAAAGTCGAAAGAGAGGCAAGCGAATACTATTACTCCGAAAACGTAACTGTGGAGTTGACCTCTGATATACGCCTTATCCTTGTAAGAGACGCCCCGCTTAAAATCATCGATATATGGGTGAACAAGCAGGATTCCGGGCGCGGACACGGCAAGCGGCTCGCCCCGGACAGGCTCGGCGCGTTCTGCGATATGGTCGGGCATATTTGCGATATATACGGAAAATATGAGAAGCTCGCCTTGAAACGCGCCGCCGGAATCAGAGAAAAGCTCGGGCTGTGAGACCGGACCCGTCAGATGAGAAGCAGCCACGCTTTTCCCTCGGGAGAAGCGGACAGCTTCGGTTTTGGAAAACATGTTTCATTTTATTAACAATTCCCTTGCGCTGACGTATTGAAAAAACAATATTGAAGTAATAAAATATAAAATAGCTTAATTATAGGCGGAGGCAGCTATGAAAAAAACAATATTATGCGTCATTCTTGTTCTGTCCGTTTTATCCGTTTGCGCGGTAAACGCGTTTGCCGCGGCGGATAATGCGGAAATGCTTAACGAAAACACGGATTACGGCGGAAACTGGGTCATTGAAAACGGCGTTTACAACTGCCGTGACAGAGTAGACTGGCCCGATTTCGGCTTCTATGCGCTCGGCAACACGGCTGAAAAGGTAAGGCTTTATATGGATCTTACCATTTCCGACAAATCCGACGAGCCCGACGGTCTCGGCGGCGACTCCGGCTTTTTGGTCGGCGTATCCGACGTGAACGGCAACGGACTGATAGAGGAAAACGTTGACAATTATTATCTTATAGACATATCGAGCAGCAACGACGGCGGATTTCTCGCGATAGAGAAAAACGTAGGCAAATGGGGCGACTGGCAGGTCATCGACCATTCCGCTTCCCTGCAGGCTGGCGCGGTCGTCGGACTTACGGTGCTTTACGATCCCGCCGAGGCTTCGATAGCGGTCTACATAACGGAATACGACGTGAACGGCGACAGGATGACGGAGGCGGATCCGTGGCTTGAATGGACGGACACCGATTCCCCGCTTACCGGCACCGGCTTCGGTATCTGCTCCAAGATCACGGACAGCTATTTCAAGAACGTATCTATAGCGTACGGCGAAAACGCCACAGCCCCGAAGGGTGACGACGTTAAGCTGAACTACGATCCGAACGCTTCCGAGATCGTAATAGCCGACTTCACCGACCCCGCGGTCATCTCATACGCCGTAGGGACCGGCAACGACTGCAAGATCGAACAGGACGAGCTCACGGGATGCCTTAAGCTGACGGTCACGGGAGACGACCCGTTCTTCAAGGTCCCGATGAATATGAAAAACTACTTTGACGGCGACAAGTACACAATAATCGTGCTTGACTGCAAAACGGACGTTTACTCCCCCGCGGAGATATTCTTCACCACAAAGGAAGCCCGCGACATATCGAGATGCCATATCACCTTCGATATCGACGAGACGGAGGATTTTGCCGAGCTGGAAGTGGATATGCTTTACGACGACTACGGCTCATGGACGGATCAGATAAGATCAATCAGAATAGACCCGTGCAGAAACGCCGAGGAAGGCTCCGTATATTATTTCAGAGCCGTTAAGGCGAAGACAGAGGAAGAGATAGTCGAGACCGGGACCGACGCCGGCACGGAAACGGAAACGGAAGCTGAAAGCGTTACAGAAGAAGCAACGACGGCGGAGGAAACGAAAGCGCCCGACACCTCGTCAAACGAAACGACAAAAGCTCCCGAAACCGATGATCAGGGAACGAAAACGCCGGAGAACAAGAGCAGCACGCCTCTCATAATCGGTATAGTGATCGGCTGCGTCGTCATTATCGCCGCCGTGGTCGCGATAATACTCGCAAAGAAAAAGAAAAAATAAGACTTAAGAAAAAAGGCGTCTGCGCGTAAAACAGACGCCTTTGTTTTGTTTTTTCTCCGTTCTATTCCGCATTTTTCCCGCCCTATATAATATATTCTCTATTGACAAAATTACAATATTATGATAATATGAAACAAAAGACAACAGGCGGCGAAACAAAAACGGCTCCCGCTTCCGTCAGTTTGCGGCGGACGTGTTTTTTCAGTATAAGGATGGATTAAGAATTACAAAACCGGAAAAGGAAAAGTTGAAATGAAAAAGGTCTTAATAATCATAAGCGTTCTGATCATAACCGTTACGGCGCTGTCCGTGGCGTTTCCCTCTCTTGCGTCCGGGTCGGAGACTCAATATGAGGAAAGGGACGTTACGGCTTATCTGTACGAAATGGAGAAGCAAACCGTTCTCCGCTGTCTTTTCTTTGACGGGCTTGACGGGATACCGTACGTTGAGACGGTGGATTTCCTCTCCCGCGCTTTCACGGATGAATTCACAACGGTGAAAAATGAAGACGGCACGTACACCGTATCCTGCAAAAACAAGGACGCCGACGTGATAATAGACGCTGCAAACGACACCGTGACCTTCAGAAATCAGGAGGTGTTTTTGCTCGATCAGTACGTTGAAAACTCCTCTCTGAGCGAATACGCGGTACATTATCTGAGTGAGATAGAATACGAAAACGAGCCGGAGCCTTTTGCGCTCGATCTCGGCGAATACGGATTCGATATAGTTGAACACAATGAAAAGACGTATTTTCCGTTTTCCCTTCTCGGCTGCGTGTTCTTCGGCGCGAACGCTCTCAACTACGTTGACGGGAGCCTTTATTTCGTTTCGGCGTCTGACGATCTGTATTACGACCGCACGACGCTTACGAACAAAACGAAGCGCGATCCCGCGACGGCGCTTTTCACCTACAATCAGCTTTGCCTTTGCGTGGACCATTTTTACGGAAGACCCGGGCTTGCGATAATAAGCGATTATTTGTCCGATCTGAGCTTTGACGAATTTCTTGAAAACAGCGGCGAAAGCACAAAGCGCATAAAAGACCTTCTTCTCTCGGAGAACGTTTCCGATCATCTGCTCGGTCTCGGACTTCTGGAATATTATTTCTTTGACGGCGGTCACTGCGCGTATAACGCGGAGATAGCGCAGATAGTAAACAACTATCCCGAATCGGAATTGGGAAAGATTTTTTTACAGAAAATCGGCGAGCCGGACGAGGACTGGGAAAATATGCTCTCCATATTCAACTTCATAAGCACGTTTTCGTCAAAGAACGAGGTGCTTTTATGGCAGAGGAACAACGTCTATGATTATTACAGATCCCTGCTTGAGGAAAATCCCGACGCGCTGTATATGGAGGACTTCGGCAACGCGACGCTCGTAATAGCCAACGACACGGCGATATTCTCGTTTGACTCGTTTGAAAACTCCGTTATAGACTCGTTCAAGCACAGTCTTGACAAAGCAGCGGAGGCGGGCGTCAAAAACTTTGCGGTGGACCTTACGGTCAACACCGGCGGTTCCACGGGCGTTCTTACGTACATCCTTACCATGATTAAAAACAAAGAAGAAAGAACTGATACGGCGTATTTTCATTCATACAACACCACTACGGGCAATCACATTCGTGAGACCGTGCTTGTCGACCTGAATCTCGACGGCAAATATGACGACGCGGACAAGGACGTGTATTACGACTTTGATTTTGCGATACTGTCGTCAAACTGCTCTTTCTCAGCCGCAAACACGCTTTCCGTAAACGCTCAGGACGCGGGGATAGCGGTCATAGGCTGTGACAGCGGCGGCGGCTCCTGCACGATGTCACGCTTCTTCACTCCGGAAAACTACTTCTATTTCTCCTCCACCGGCATAAAGTATCTGAACGCAAAGGGGGAGGATAACGACGTGGGAGCGAAGGCGGATTACGATCTGAGAGCGCCGTTTGAGCTTATAGATCTTTCGGAATTCGGCATTAACGACCCCGCGGAAGTCGGTATATACGATATGCTTCAGGTATACGATCCCGGCGTGCTGGGCGAGCTGATACACGAATATTATCACGGAGACGAGCCGGACGAGCCCGATATTCCGGATGAGCCGGAAGAGCCCGACTTGCCGGACAACCCCGAAACGGGCGACAGCGGAAAAACCGTGATGTTCGCCGCGGCGCTTTCGCTCGCTTTCGCCTGCGCGTCCTTCGCGCTGATTTCCGGCGCGCGCAAAAAAAGAATATAACGACACGGGAGAAATAATATGTTTTACATAGGCTGTCATTTATCGTCGTCCGGCGGATATCTCAACATGGGAAAAACGGCGAGCGAGCTCGGAGCGAACACCTTTCAGTTTTTCACAAGAAATCCGCGCGGCGGCTCGGCAAAAAAATTCGACGCGGACGACGCGTCGGCGCTCGTTTCATATATGAAAGAAAACAACTTCGGCAAAATAGTCGCGCACGCGCCGTACACGCTCAATCCCGCGTCCGCGGAGGCCAAAACGCGCGAATTTGCAAATTCGGTATTTGCGGACGATATAGAGATAATGGAGCATCTGCCGCATAACTTATACAATTTTCATCCCGGCAGCCACGTCGGTCAGGGCACGGATATCGGGATCAGATACATACTTGAGATGCTGAACGGAAATATGCGCCGCGATATGACCACGACCGTCCTGCTTGAAACGATGGCGGGAAAGGGCAGCGAGATAGGCTCGACATTTGAGGAGCTGCGGACGATCATAGACGGCTGCGAATACAAAGAGCATCTCGGCGTTTGCCTTGACACGTGCCATATATCCGACGCCGGTTACGACGTCCGTGACGGCTTTGAAGAAACGCTTCTTGAATTTGACAGGATAATAGGGCTTGACCGCCTTTACGCCGTTCATCTCAACGACAGCAAAAACCCGATGGGAGCGCACAAGGACAGACACGAGAAGATAGGTCAGGGCTTCATCGGGCTCGATCATATCGGGAAGATAATAAACAACGCGCATCTGAGCGGTCTGCCTTTCGAGCTTGAAACTCCGAACGACAACGACGGCTACGCATACGAAATAAAACTTCTGAAGGGGCTGAAAAAATGAATTACATTGCCGAAAAATACAACAAATACAGCGTTAAATACCACAGCGACGTACCGTCTGTCGGAAGCTTTTATTTCACCTCCGGCGGTGAGACGGTAAAGGAGCTTTTTTATCTGCCCGCGGACAAAAACGGCACGTTTGAAAGCTTTATCGAGGGCTTTCTCGATGGAAAGACGGCGTACGGAGTATTCGATCTCCGGCTTGAGAGGCGCGGCGACGGCGAGGCTGTGATAGACGAGATTACCGTAAAAACAGAAAAAGCGCCCGCCTTCGGCACGTATTTTATCGAAAACGATATACTTAAGGTCGGAGTGGAGCTCGTATGGGGCGGCGGTCTGTCGTATTATGAGGATAAAAGATGCAAAATCGAGGGCCTGTCAAATATGCTGAACCACGCGGACACGGGCAGACTCGTACAGCAGTCTTACTACGGCACGGGTGAACCGCCTTTTCAAAAGGGCGAATTCATGGGCAATCCCTGGGTATATAACCCGGTTCAGGGCGGCGACCGCGGAAACAAAAAGAGCAAGCTGATAGATTACAGGGTGGAGGACGGCAGCGTTTGGGTCAAATGCCGTCCGCGCGACTGGGGACACGTCGGGCTTTATACGTACAGCTATATGGAAAACACGTATACGATAAACGGCGAAATCCTCACGGTGGAAAACAGGTTCACGGACTGGTCGGGCTATGATCATCCCGTGTGCAGTCAGGAGATACCCGCGTTCTATACGGTCAGCTATCTTGACAACTTTTATTTCTACAACGGCGATAAGCCGTGGCAGAACGAGCCGCTTGAGGTCCGCCGCGATCTTATCTTCTGGCCCGAGGACTGGCCGCGTCACAGATTCCCGTTAAATAAAAACAATTCCGAAACGTGGTGCGCATGGTGCGACGGTGACGATTACGGAATCGGCTTATACGTTCCCGGCGCGACGATGTACGTCGCGGGGCGTTTCAGTCATAACGGCACAAAGGACCCGGCGGACGGTCCCACGAACTACGTTGCGCCGATATATCATCTGCGTCTTATATCATACAAGCCTCTTTCATACAGTTATCTCATAACCTCGGGAAGCCTGACCGATATAAGGCGTAAATTTACGGAAAACAAAGATTTTACGGACAACCGCACGTTTAAAGATTACAACGGATAACGGACCACGCGTCACACAAAAGCTCAAACGAGTACTGCGCGTTCGCGGGGCTCGTGGACGGAAGGCAGATATGCGGTATATCGCATATTATGTATTTTTCAAAAAGCCTGTCCGCCAGCTTTCCGTTCAGATAAACGGTTTTTATATCGGCTGTTTTCAGTATAGGCGTTATATCGTTGGGTATAACGTCCCTGATACTCGCGTCGGAGGAGCCTTTTACGGTGCATGAGGCTATGACGTCCCATAGGGCTACGTTGTGTCTCAGCAAAAAC
>JAEEGH010027573.1_pt1 | contig 11232 bp, 7 predicted proteins | sample 9134181 | NCBI WGS metagenome assembly JAEEGH01 (sample SAMN16246544, study PRJNA631951) | gut metagenome | biome: gut microbiome; feature: rumen; material: DP-attached | host: Bos | place: Iran: Karaj | collected 2018-10 | reverse complement strand
CATGGTGCTGAGTATGGTCTCAAGGTCGACGACACGGGTGCGGAGGCCACGGGCTTGATAGAAGTTTACATAGTCGTCGAACGAATCAACATATTGCTGTTTGGTGATGACCAATAGGTCATAGCCGCCCACGGTGCGACCTCTGTAGTTATAGGTCTGGAGCATCTCTGGGTTTTGGGCCAGCTTCATGGCACGTTCGGCATTACCGCCGTTGAGCCATAGCTTACGGCTGTGATCGGCTTTTGAGGCAGCCGTCATGATGCGGACAGTAGCCTTGGTGGCATAGCGCACTTCACCAGTGGCAGGCACATACTGCACGGGCGTGAAGGCCGAGAAGGCGAAACCGATGCCGTTCATGTAGTGCGTGCTGAGGTTGCCATAGGCTTGAGCGGGGTAGACGCTCTTCGAGGCATAGAGGGCTTCATCCTTCTCAAACTGCTTACGCACAGGGTCGGAGTAGGTGAGGGCAGACTGGTAAGGATAAAGGCTGTGGCTGCCTTCCACCGTCTGGAAATCGGAGAGTTCCACCTCGATGGACACGGCTTCCATGCCTTGGGGCAGCATCAGACTGACGCTCTGCCAAGGCAGCGAGGGCTGACCTTTGAGGGCGCTCTGCATGCAGTTGGTGAACTGGATTTGCTCGTAGCCTTGGATCCGGGCTACACTCGGTTCACCAAAGTAATAGGTCTTCTCGATGGTCTGCGCCGAAGCGAACAGGGTGACCATCAGGCAAAAAATGAATAAACTAGTTTTCTTCATAGGATTATTTAGGATTGATTTCTAATTCTTGAATTGTTCTGGTGCAACAAATAATGGTATTATAACTCAATAATATTGTAATTGTAGAAAGGATTATTTCAGTTCATCTATTAATGATTTAGGCTCACGACGTGTGTCCCAAAGGACAACGATTTCCAATGTGTTTTCATGGATGTAATAAACGAGTTTGTTGTTGTGGTTAACCACAATGCTTCTATATTCAACTTCTGCTTCGTCCAACAAAGACTCAACTTGACCTAAATAAGGATTGTTTTCCAATAAACCAGCAACATGTAGTATTTCATTGATGAATTTTTGCTTTGACCTCTTACCATACTCTCTTCGAATGTAATTGGAAGTTTGTTGTAAGGTCTCTTTCGCTTGAACGGACCAAATTACTTTCATGAGTTTCAGTTATAGTTAGGCTCTTCAGCGCAGGCGGAAATAACCTCTTCAGTTGTATAATAATAACCGTCAGCAATTTGTTTTCGTCCCGTTTCTGCCATTTGAAGTAATTCTTCTTTTGTGTAAGGCCGCATAGGGTCTTCCACCTTTTCGGCATGTTCAATTAAATGTTCGCCCAACCACTTCATATTGTTTGGCGTAAGGGTTGCATATAGGTATTCAAGTAAGTTTGTTAAGGTTGCGGTACTCATTTTGATTAAATTATTTGTTCGCAAAAGTACACATTTCCACAATTACAGATGAAATAATGGCCCTATTTTTTCGTTTTTAAGGAAAAGAATTACTTTTGCACAATAGTCCAAAACAATAATACCATGAAAAAATATCTGAGTTTATTGCTGCTGCTTTTGATTCCTGCGGTTATGTTTGCACAGAAGGATGATTCTAAATACGAAAACTATAAGAAAAAATTTCATGCTTTTATGGATGAGAATAAGAGCACGGAGGAAGACGAGTATTACAAAAACAGGAAATTTAAGGAGTTTGAACTACTTAGTAAAGAAATCGTTTGTAACTATTACGACGACTTCTTCAAGTTCGTGGAGGTAGACGACTATACGCCTTACAACGATACTTTGTACTTTACGCCTTATCAGGATTCGGTATTCCATTCACCAACGTTTTTCGAAGATTATTTTAAAATTGATTATTATGCCACGATTGATAGGTGTAAAATTCTCAAACAAGAGAAAAAAGGAAATAAAGAAGCATTTATTTATCAAAGTGCTGAATTTGAGAATATGTTCTTTGGAGAGAATGGAATTTGGGTCGCCTATTCTGGTGACAATGGGGAAACATGGTCGTATTACTATACGGGCATCGTCCAAAAACAACCTTTGTTTGTCAAGTGGTATTCGTCGTGTCCCTTGATTAACGAAAAGGGTTATTTGCAAATAGAGGCTTGTCTGCTTCGGCAGGGATCGAATTTCATTCATCCAGGTCCTGGACCTTCCTATCAACTTGTGAAAGACGGTCTGTTGTTAACCTTGGATTTAGAAACCTTACGCAAGGATTCCGATGGCGATGGCTTGACGGACATTGTCGAGGCCAAGTTCCGCACCGACCCAACCAAGGCAGATACGGATGGCGACGGCATTCCCGACAATTTGGATTTGAATCCTCGTTTTGCTTCAAATAGGACAGATAAAAGTGCCATTTTCGAGGCAATATTGGATGATGATGTCTTGATTAATTCTTGGTCCAGTGAAGAAGAGGGAACAATCCTTCCCATTGACAAAACGACCGAAACGCACTATGTGGTGGATACCACCAAAACCGTTATGATCGTGACGGATGAACCAGGCTTGCAAAACATCCAGCCGAAATCTCGTCGCGTAATCATCCTAACCAAGGAAGAATACGAAAATGAGCCGCATTATTTCCAAAATGATTTGAACGATATGAATTTTTCACCGTTCTTTAAGGTGGACGGTAAAAAGGATACTTATTTCTTGCGCTATAATTTCAATACTTGGGGAGCTGAGTATTGGATGACAAAAACGGATAAGGGCTGGAAAATCGTTATGATTTCCCAATGGATTTCATGATATGAAGTACAATATAACTCAGCCCGCCTGGATTTCTTCAAGCGGGCTGAGTTCGTTTATGGCCTAATAGAATTTACTCTACAATAACCTTCTTCACTTCAACACTATTTCCATTGCTGATACGGACAAAGTATATACCCGTCTCGCTCAACTGGAGATGCTGCAAACCGTTCACCTCATTGAGACTGAGAATTTGCTGCCCCATGGCGTTGAACACACTGACTTGTGAGGTCTGGCGTAAGGCGATGGTGAAGTCTCCGTTTGAAGGATTGGGATATATTGAGAAGATCTCTGAGTCCGTCGAAGGGCCGTCTTCTTCCACATCAAGCACAACTTCTGTGGGAGGCAGCACGATGTAATCCACCCATACGCAGTCTTGTCCGCCTGTAGCGCCACCGTCTTTTATATAACTCCAGGTGAGGGTATGGCTGCCCTGCGGAATCATGTAGCTGACCAAAGTCCAGCCTGTCTCACCAGCCCAACGACCCATGCGCTCGTCGTCGACATAGAAGTTGAGAAAGTCGTAGCCTGTCTCTGTGGAGGTCCTCACATAGAAGCTAATCTCGTTGTCGCAGGCGAAGTCGTAGTCGAGGCTAATCACGGCCTGACAGTTGTGACCCATCTCTGTGGTGTGGGCGCAGTATTGGCCTTCGTAGACACCATGGGAAACGATCTCCCAGCCGCCTTCGCCCTCAAACTGCCAGTCGTACTTGCTGAAGTCTCCCGTCTCGAAGTCTTCCATCTCGCTGTTCACGTTGACGTAATAGGAGTCATAAATAACATAGCTTCCTGAATAAGTAGCCAGGATGAGTTCAAAGGCGGTAGCGTTCCGGATGTCCGAAATGCTGAAGAGGAAATCAACGGTGAAGGTGTCATCGACGGCCAAGTCGCCTATGTCGAAGGTGTTCTGGTCAAAGACAATCTCAGGCGCGGAGCAAAACACACCGAAATGAGTGTCGGGAGAGAGGCTGTGCCCCGTGTTCTTGCCCGTGAAGTGCAGCACGAGGGTCTCACCCGTGTCGGCATGGCTGTTGCCGTTGCCTTCCACCTCCTCCAAGACGGTGGCGATAGGCCCAAAGTCAGGGGCGTTGATGGGGATCTCGAACTGGCTCACCCATGTGTCAACGTCATCAGTGCAAGTCAGGGTGAAGGTGGCCATGAACTGGTCTGGTACATCATCGCTGACCGTAAAGGCAAAGGCGTTTTCGCGGGTTGTAGTGCTGTAGGCGTCGACAATGAGGAAGTCTGTATACCCGTTTGTGATATCGATGTACTGAGGTTGCTCGCAAGTCAAGGTGGCCGAAACGGCGTATGCACTGTAATTGCCAACATTGCGGAAGGTCATATTAAGGCTTTGGCTCTCGTTGAAGTCCACTTGACCATCGGGGTCGTTGAGGGTGTAGCTGTCGAAGAGCACATGGGCGCAGTTGGGGTTGTCGAAGCCGATTTCGAGGTGCTGCGGCCAGCCATTCATGCCAGTGACATAGAGGTCTAGGATATCGTTGTTATTGACGGCAGCAAAGCTCAGTTCAGCCTCTCCGTTTTCATCGGTGGAGGCCATGGCAATCAGCTCCTCGCCCTTGAACAGGCGGCATTCGAAGTGGTAGACGCCATTGCCGTTTTCATCCTTCACGGTGACAGGGATGCGGTTGGTGCCGACAGGTAAGGTTGTGGCGCAGTCGATGTTGGGCGTGAAAGGCTCGTCGAACCAAGCACTGAGACCGACATCGCCCATGGCATTGAGAGCGTAAAATGTCCAGCGCAGCACACCGATTTCGCCGTCCATGGTGATAAAGGGCGAGGTCTGTATCTTACACTCTTTCAAGGCATCGCCGAGACCAGCCAAGCGTTCATGGCAGTAGGCATCGATGAGTTCGCGGTGGTAATGCGATGAGGGACCGTCGCCAGCTTGGTTGTACCAGCCATAACGCGAGTTGCCGATGGCGGCTACGGCACCGGTCTGGTTCCCGACCAGGCGCTCCAGGATGCAGTCGTCGGCAAAGTCACCGCAGATACAGCCCTGGCTCTTGAAAATGAAGTAATTGTGGTCGACACCGTTGGCACCATAAAACAGGCTTGGCGTGATGTCCCAGTTGTACCAACCCGCCACATAGCTTGTGTTGGCGTGGCCGAAATGGTTCACGTATTGGCAACCGTCGTTGATGGCGGCAGCCAGTTCGTCGGGATTCCACCAATGCGTCGGTGTCTCGTAAACGCGCACAAAGGTGTAGTCTTCGGGATAGCCGTAGGTCGTGTAGCCGTTGAAATTGACTTCGCCGATAAGGCGTTCGAGGTCTTGGCTGGCATACACGCCGTCCCCGAGGTGTTCACCTGCCAGAATAGGTCTGTGGAACTCGCCCAAAACAGGTGAAGTTATGTAACTGAAGGTCTTGGAGAGGATGGTTTCCAGCTGGTTGGCATTATTGAAGGGCAGGCGGGCGATGGACAGTTCGGGTAGCAGGTCGTCCTCGCCAATTTCGCCCCATTTGTTGTCGTTGTCGTCGTTGAGTGTGCCGTCCAAGCAGGCGTAGTAGGTATCGGAGGGCACATAGTCATCGTAGCCTTCTTGCGCATGACACCAGAGGTCGCGGTGAGGCACCAAGTCGACATCGCCGCCGAGGAGCACCATCGAAATGCCGTTGTTCTCGTACTCTTGGATGATATAGTTGCGGATTTTCTCCTTGTTATCGCGGCCTGTCATAGCGGCATAGACCTCCTGCAAGCCAGCGACTCGGACACGGATACCACGACCCGCATAAAGTGCCACATAATCAATAAAGCTTTCCACATAATCTTGTGGCGTGATGAGCAATATCTCATAACTCGGCAAGGCACCGTCGCGGCGGGCATAACTGTCGAGCATTTCGGCATTTTGCGCAAGGTGGTTGATGCTGTTTCTCGTTTCAGGGCGCAACCAAAGTTTTCGGCTATTATCCGTACGCGAAGCCTGATAATCGATAGTAACGGTAACGGTTTGCGCATAGCTCACTTGACCCGAAGCAGGTTTGTATTTCACAGGCGTAAATCCACCGAAGGCAAACGAAACGCCATTGAGCACCTGTGTGCTGACCGTGTTAAACTCCTTGTTAGGATATGCTTCGCTGGAACGGTACAAAGCCTCGTTTTTCTCGAAGACGAACGGATTGTCATCCGAGATGGGACGAATCCTTTGTGCAGGCATGAGGTTGTATTGCCCTTCCATTTCCGTGAAGTCGCTCAAAACCACATAGATGGCAGTGGCTTCGGTGTTTTGTGGCAGCATCAGGCTGATGCTTTGCCAAGGCAAAGTTGGCTCACCAACCGTGCCATTGGAGATGGTTTTCTCGAAAGAAAGCGTTTGGTATTCACCAACTTGTTGAACCATCGGCTGATTGAAATGATAGGTATGTGTGATGCTTTGCGCCGAGGTGAAGAGGCAGACAGCTAATAATAATAAGGTGATGCTGAGTTTTTTCATGGTAAAATGAATTATTTTTGAACCGCAAAAGTAAGCAGAAAATTGGAAAGGAAGGAAGGCTTTGAATGAAAATTATTTGTATTTTTGTAGGTCATATCCAATTTGTCATTATAGACGGTCATTTATGATTAACATACGACAAGAACGAAGTGATGCGACTGGCTACATAAGGACAAGTAGTAATGAATATTAGAACTTATGAGTGACAAACAGCAATATATCAACTTCGACGAGTACATCCGACAAGGGGAACCCGCTCAGCGGGAAAAAGCGAGTTATTGGCAGACCGCTATCGGACTACAGGCAGTCGATGGCTTGCAGGTATCGAACTATTTGCAAGAAACTGCACGTCAACACATTGAAGGAACCATTACCATAGATGAAGCCCGCGAACTTGTCAACCAGTACTATATTACAAAGTCGGCCCGTGATGCAAACGATGAAGACAAAGAAGAAGCTGACCGCGTTTCGTCGAACATTGTAAAAGTGCTGTCCAGTCCCACTTTCGACTTTAGCATAGGCGGCTATCAGTCTGTGCATCGCCGCGTTTTCGAGGGTGTGATGAAGCATGCTGGAGAGTTTCGCACCTACGACATCACCAAGAAGGAGTGGGTGTTGGAAGGGGATACGGTGCTTTATCTGAACTGGGAAGACTTGCGTCGCGCCATTGGCTATGAAATTGAGCAGGAACGTGTTTACACCTACAAAGGAAAGAGTTATGACGAGATTATAAGTCATTTGACACGGTTTGTCTCGGGATTATGGCAGATACATGCTTTTGCTGAAGGCAACACGCGTACCACGGCAGTTTTCACGATACAATATCTGCGTTCATTGGGATTTGATGTAGACAATGACATGTTCGCAAAGCATTCTTGGTATTTCCGTAATGCACTGGTGCGCGCCAACTACCACAATATAGCAAAGGGAATAGATTATACACCCATCTATCTGGAGCGTTTCTTCCGTAATTTGTTGCTTGGTGAACAATGGGATTTGCGCAATCGCTATCTTCATATCCACCCGACAGAGGAATGGAGCGTTCAACCTAACCTTGCAAACCGAACAAGTACCGAACAAGTACCCGAACAAGTACCCGAACAAGTTCGGGGTTTGTTACACACTAACAATATGTTGGTCATTGAGTTGATAAAAAGTATAGGAAGTGAGGAAATGTCTATTTTACAAATGATGGAAAGATTGAAATTAAAACATCGTCCCAATTTCTTGGAATACCATCTCAATCCTTCTATTAGTGAGGGTTATGTCCGTATGCTTTATCCCGATAAGCCCAACCACCCGCGACAAAAATATCTGTTAACGGTGAAAGGTCTGGCATTGTATAACGAACTTAACAAGTAACATTACGTCACAAGACAACAGCAAAGATTAACTGTCACTCTTCCGACATCCCCAACACATCCTGCACCTTCCAAGCCTGCGCTTTCCCCAAACGGAATGAAGCAGTAGCGCGAATATCCTCAACAGAAGCCCCAAACAGCACCTGATATGTGCCAGCAGCCGTTTCCCATGAAGATGTGGCTTCATTGAAAGAGGCCAATTCGTATGCACTGACTTTCATCGTCAAGGTCTCGGACTCACCTGGAGCCAATAGTTTGGTCTTGGCGAAGGCCTTCAACTCGCGAGTGGGTTTTTCAAGATTACCTGAAGGGGCGGACACGTACAATTCAACTACCTCTCGACCCGCTACTTTGCCAGTGTTCTTTACTGTAATTGTTGCCGTAAATCCATCGACATTGGCTTTAAGGGTAGGTTTGGAATAGGCAAAAGTGGTGTAACTCAAGCCATAACCGAAGGGGTAGGAAACTTCCACATCATTGGTTTGGAAATAGCGGTAGCCCACCCAGATGTCTTCGGCATAGTCGGTGAAATCCACGTTCTTGCGCTCGCCTCTTCTGCCTTTGGTCATGTCCCAAGTGTAGGGGAAGTTCTTTGAAGAAGGGCTGTCCATGTAGTTGATGGGGAAGGTCATGGGCAGTTTGCCTGAGGGGTTTACCTTTCCGCATAGCACATTGGACACTGCGTAGGCACCTTCCTGTCCCGGAGCCCAAGACAACACGATGGCATCGACAAGATGTTTCCAAGAAGCCGTTTCTATGACACCAACAATGTTCAACACTACCACGACTTTCTTGCCTAACTTGTGGTAACTCATACTGATGTTTTGAAGCATCTCTCGTTCGATGGCAGATAGCTCAAAGTCATCGGGTACCACACGGTCGGCACCTTCGCCGGCCACACGGCCCAATACGAATACAGCCACATCGTTGGTAGCAGCCTGCCGCTCAATGGCTTGCGCCGTGACGGATGACTCAGGACGATGACGCTTGTCAATGGAGTTACCGTTCATCTTTTCAGTAGTGTTTTGGGTGGCATAGCATAGACGATAGTATTCAGCCAAGTTCTCATCCAAAATGAATCCCACTTCGGTCATCGCTTCTTGCATGTTGGCGATATGTTCTGTGTTGACCCATCCTGATCCTGTCCCAATACCCACGAAATCGACGGAACTGATGCCATAAAGGGCCACTTTCTCGTTGCCATTCAGCGGCAAAGTGCCCTCGTTTTTGAGTAGGATGATTGATTCCTCGGCGGCTTTACGCGCCACTTCAGCATGAGCTTTCAGGTCAGGCTTGTTGGAATAGTTGTAATGGCGGAAATGCGGAGTCTTCACAATGTAATTCAGCATGTTGCGCACATTGCGGTCAAGTTCCTCTTGGCTGATTTCACCGCTGTTGACGGCGGCCAAAATGCGGTCAATCTCCACTTGCTTGCCCCATTCCATCAGGTCGTTGCCAGCCTTGACGGCTTTCACGGTGTTGTCTTTCACACCCCAGTCGGTCATCACGATGCCGTTGAAGCCCCACTCGCCGCGGAGGACGGTAGTCAGCAGACCGTGTTTCTGTTGGGTATACTCGCCATTGAGCTTGTTGTACGACGACATCACCGTCCAGGGCTTGCCTTCCTTGACGGCAATTTCGAAGTTCTTCAGATAGAGTTCACTCAAAGCTCGGTTACTCACTCGGGCGTCGTTTTCCAAGCGGTTGATTTCTTGGTTGTTGGCAGCAAAGTGCTTGATGGAAGTACCCACACCATTCTTCTGTATGCCACGCACGTATGCGGCGGCCATCTTGCCCGAAAGCAGTGGGTCTTCGGAGTAATACTCGAAGTTGCGGCCACAGAGCGGGTTGCGATGGAGGTTCATGCCAGGGGCAAGGAGTACATCTACGCCGTATTCCAATACTTCGTTGCCCATCGCTGTAGTCACGGTCTCCACCAATTCAGGGTCCCATGAACTGGCAAGGAGCGTGCTGGTGGGGAAGCCTGTGCAGTAGAAGGTTTCTTCTGTGCCTTCGCGCTTCGGTTGGATGCGGAGGCCAGCAGGACCGTCGGCAAGCACCGTCATCGGGATGCCGAGACGCTCGATTTCGCGGGTATAGCCTGCGGCACCAGGCATAAGATTTCCGGGACCCCCGACCAACAAGGAGACTTTCTCCTCAATGGTCATTGCGTTCAATATTTCTTCGATGTTGTCCTCGCGAAGGACGAGTTTTACTTGGGCTGAAACGGTGGTGGCAACCGCCATTCCGCACACAAGGCAAAGGATAAAAAAATTGTTCTTTCTTTTCATGGTTTAGAGTATGTTTTATTAGGATTAATCTGACAATTTTGTAGAATAGCATGCATTAAAAGAACTAAGGAAATCCTTATGTGTCTTTTTAAGTTTTTTATCAGCATTATAAGGGTTGGATACATATACATACTTATCATCTGCCCCTATTACAGCAAAAGCATGCCCGTTACCTACAACAGTAGAATATTCACCTGTTTTGATATTATTTATTGTTCCCTCGCTTGGTCTGCTATCGGGAACCACTGGATTGCCAAACAATATATAATAAGGTCTACTTAAAGTGTGTATACCGTGATACATATTATACTCATCAAAATGTATTATGGGACCACTAAATCTATTTTTGATTTTCTCTGATAGGTTGTGGTCAGTTTCTTGAAAGTATCTTCTTATTGCAATTTCTACCGCCCTGACATCCAAATCACCTTGAGCAAGTTCGTTTGCACCTTCAAGTTCGTCTTTGGATATTGTGTATTTTTTGCCAACACCTTTAAGCCGAACAGTTACATTTCCATTTTTATCCGAGGACATTATATCATTAAGCATTTTCTGTCCTTTTGGATTTACACTTAATGATTTAACAGCTGAGATTAACCAACAGTCTAGTAAGTACTCTCCTTGATTAAATTTGGCATCAATTTTACCGTTTGCTGGATATATAGTGTTTTGCTTCGATTTTGTCTGTTTGATTCTATCAGATAAAGTCTTCAAGTCTCTGTCAATAAGTCTAGAATTCATTCTGCCGAATTTGTTTTTTGCATATTCTATATGGCCGTCTATCAACTTGTAAATATCATCCGTATAAATCCCGTCTCGCTTTAAAGCTTGCATGTACATATCATTTATATGTTTCACGGCGTTTGCTCTTGTATCGGCAGATATAAATACATTACGCATTATTGCCCTGAAAATGGATATACCATACTCGTCTTTATAACTCTTTACAATGTATATTGCATTATCAATATTAATTTTTTCCGAATATTTTATAAGTATGTCTGAATCGCCAAACCAACTACTACTGCTATGAATATTTCTCACTATTGGACTCACTGCCTCTGGCTTTGGGCTTGAGTTAGTACATGATAACAAACCACAAACAATGCAAAGCAAAATGACAAAACACGATTTTTTCATCGGGATGAAAGATTTACAATAGGTTGCAAAATTAAAAAATATAGTTGTGGTTTTTCAAATTTTTCTACTTTTGCAGTTTAAATTTTGTTGAAAATGAGAAAAATCAGAGCCGCCGTAGTTGGATACGGCAATGTGGGCCGCTTCGCCTTGGAAGCCCTTGAAGCCGCCCCAGATTTCGAAGTGGCAGGCATCGTCCGCCGCAATGCTAACAA
>JAEEGH010027570.1_pt1 | contig 11232 bp, 4 predicted proteins | sample 9134181 | NCBI WGS metagenome assembly JAEEGH01 (sample SAMN16246544, study PRJNA631951) | gut metagenome | biome: gut microbiome; feature: rumen; material: DP-attached | host: Bos | place: Iran: Karaj | collected 2018-10 | reverse complement strand
TCATGGGACGGGAAGTTGGCACCGCTGTTGAAGTTCGTGCCCCAAAAACGCGCGGGCGTTCCGTCTTCGAACGCGAATTTGCCGTCTTTGACCGTCAGGAAGCCATGCTTTCCCGCAGGCTTTTCATCGGCGAAAATGTAGGAGAGATCGATTGGCACATCATCCCAAGGCAGTGTGAATGAAACGGTTCTGTAACTGGATTTGTACATGGTGGCTTCCTTTTGTGGGTGGTTGTGGATACGAAAAGATCAATTAATATAAGGTATGTTCAAAAAAGAAAATAGCAAGAAGAAAATGACAGGATTTAGCATTTGCATCAATATGTATTTAATATATATTAATGTGTGTAAAAAGCTATGATGCGTATTCATATTGAATGTTCAATTATGGGAAAGTAATGAAACTGAAAGACCTTGTTCAAGAATTGGCAAAGCTAGGTGTGACATTCATTTCCCATGGCGGTAATCACGATATATACGGGAAAAATGGCAAAAAAATTCCAATCCCTCGCCATGCGGAAATAAATGAAATGCTAGCCAAGTCTATTCTTAAGAAGGTTAGGGATTTTTGATTTTTTAGGTGTGTATTGGGGTAATAGACTGAATATTCAATTGATAATACAGAGGTAGAATCATGAAAAAAACGTATTTTGCAACGGTTCATGAAGACAAGAACGGCCCATGGCGGTATATCTGTGCCTTCCCTGATTTCGACAATATGGCAACTGAAGAGAATACGTTGGAAGGCATCGCCAGAATGGCGGAGGAAATTCTGGCTGAAAAATTGAAGGACTTGGAGGATGAAGGAGTTGAGCCGCCTACTCCTACAGAGGATTATAATGCATTGTCCTCCAAGGCGGAAGAAGACTTTGGCCCTGTCGCATTTATCATGCCGATCACTGTTGCCATGGATTCGCCGATTGTCCGCATCAGCATGACGATTCCGCAGAACAAGCTTGATCTTATCACCAAATATGCACGGCAAAGGGATACGACGCGTTCTGCTCTGATGATCGACGCGACAATGGATTATATGAAAAGGAATGCATAATCATAAGGAAATGAGTATCTCTTTCGTTTAGACACATTCTGAAGAGTTTTTATGATTTAGATATGGAAGTTGATTTTGTCTCACTTATTAGAACAATGCTTTGGTCACTTTTTGGTAATTGGCCATTTGCTATGCTTTGCGGTTTGGCATTGATTGTGACTATCGTGAGATGGTGCGGAGCAAAGCCCAGACGACGGTACAGGAGACGTAACAGTCAGTTTCGCCAAAATTGGCCGCAAAAAGACCGATGGTTCAGATCAGAGCGCAAAGGATGTTTGGGCGAGACACTACTTCATCAGTTTTTATGTGAGAAACTTGATAATCAGCAATATCTAATTCTCAATGACATCATGCTTCCAACCGAAGATGGAACGACAACGCAAATTGACCATATTGTTGTTTCGCAGTGGGGAGTGTTTGTAATTGAAACAAAAACTTATTCTGGATGGATCTTCGGTAGTGAATATGACGCACAATGGACAGTGACGCATGGCAACCGTAAGGATAGTTTTCAGAATCCTTTGCGTCAGAATTACAAGCATATTGCAACATTGTCTGAATGTCTTGGAATTTCAAAAGAATATTTTAAGACAGTCATTGCTTTCTGTGGGGAGTCTGAGTTCAAAAAGGATATGCCAAACGAAGTGATGTTGTTTGGAGATGTGGCGGATTATATAAAGGAGCATAGTGTTGAGACAATCATCCCCCCAGAGCAAGTACATGAAGTGGCGGATACAATTCTTGAATGGTATGCTTCTCTAAATGAAAAGCAGAAGATTGAACATGTGTATAATCTGCGGAAAACACATGAGCCCCAAGAGATTAATCAAGAAAAACTAAATATTACATTGAATGATGATTCAACTTCAAATGACAAAAAGATATTTTGCCCGAGATGTGGAGCTCCAATGGTTTTACGGAAACGGAAAGTTGATGGCTTACCTTTCTGGGGATGTTCACAATTTCCCAAATGCCGTTGCATTGTGAATGTAGAATCAGTAACATATGATTGTGAAAAGGAATGATGCACTGAATAAACTCTCTCCTGCTTTGAAACATCGTTTGCGTCAATTGGCGGCGAAATACGAGACGGCGGATTTCACGATGGGGGATCCGGCGCAATTCATGCGCCGTTATAAAGACCCGTTGGATGTTGAAATCACGGCATTTCTGGCGGCGAATCTGGCGTTTGGACGGCGGTCGTGCATTCTCTGCTGTTTGGAGAAAATCTGTGGGAAAATGGGTGATTCGCCATCTGAATGGCTGTTGTCCAAACGATATGAAAAACTGTTTCCCGACAGCGACAAATCGTTCTACCGCATCTACAGCCATTGCAACATGAGAGCCATGTGTGAAACGTTGCGACAGTTGGTGATGAATCATGGCAGTCTTGAAGAATATTGTCGTTGTCGTTATGAAGCAGGCGATTGCACAAAACAGCCTGGACGGTTGGCGGCGGTCATAGCGGATTCCTTTCCAGAAGCATGCAAGCCATTGATTTCCAATGGAAAAACTAGTGCGAACAAACGGCTGAATCTGTTCCTGCGATGGATGGTAAGGCAGAATTCGCCAGTCGATTTAGGGCTATGGGACTGGTATCCCGCCTCTGATTTATTGATGCCGTTAGACACACATGTCGTAGCGGTTGCGAAGGCGTTCGGGCTTGTTGCTGAAAATGCCACGCCGAATTTGAAACTGGCCATCCAATTGACGGATATCATGTCGGAAATCTTCCCCGGCGATCCCTTGAAAGGTGATTTTGCGCTGTTTGGCTATGGAGTGGTCAGTGGGTAAAGCTTATTTCTTATAGAGTATTTGCAATCACACAAACACACACTACATTCAAAACTTAAAACCAACAATACTAAATAATATAGACAATCCAGTCATAAAGATATAGGAAGAATTTCCATGAACAGTATCAAAAGAACTCTTCAAACGGCATTCGTGTGTTTTGTCATCTTGTCATCTGCGATTTTACGGGCAACGGAAGTCAGTGAAAACGATATACTTGCAGCGGCGAGAAAGTGGATCGCAGACAATGCCATGTTCCAGGCGGAACAGCCGAGCGCCATTCCTGAAAAGGCCGTCCAGATGTCGGATTTCGATGGTAAGGCCATGCCGTTGTGGCGGATCGAAATCAAGCCGTCAGGATATCTCATCATGGCTGCGGATGACACGTTGCCGCCTGTTGTGGCCTTTGATACGAAATCGTCCTACGACATTCCGGCGGGGCATCCATTGCCGTCGATGCTGAACCGTCAAGGCAAAATTTTCCAAGACGAATTGAACAAGCCGCAGACGCGTGGAAACGAACAGGCGGCGGAGAACAAATCGCGTTGGAACGCGTTGCTTGGCCGCACTCGTGCGGATTCCGTCACGCCATCGACAATTGTACAGTCGCCGATGATAGCAACGCAATGGAATCAGATTGCGCCATACTACTACTTTTGCCCATCAGGAAGCGTCTATGCGGAACATGCATTGACTGGCTGTGTTGCGGTGGCCACCGCCCAGCTGATGAAATACTACGCATGGCCACCAGCGGGTGTAGGAACAAAGGAATACACGGACAACATAGGCGATATCACGGGATCCATGAAGGCGGATTTTTCCATTCCATATGAATGGAATGCGATGTTGGACAATTACGAAGAGAAGGAGGAACGCAATTATGGTGTTTCTGAATTCTCCGTCGCTAGGTTGGCCATGGAAATGGGCGTGCTCGCGGAAGCGAACTATGAGGTTGACCTTACAGCGGCCCTTGCCCAAGATCTTCATACGCTGATGGCCCAGTATCTTGGCTATTCCAATTCAGCGAATTATGGCGACACTCGTTATGGTATGTTTGGCTATATCGCACAATCGACGCTATATTCGCGCATTCGTACGGATATGACGGCGGGGCGTCCGGCCTTCGTGGCATTCGAAGGACATATATTCATCGCGGACGGTCTAGGAACCATGGGCGGTCAAGACTACTATCACTTCAACTACGGTTGGGGCGGTCAATTTGACGGTTGGTACCTTCTGACGGATGGCGAAGAGAACACCGTTATCGTCGCCGCCACGACGAATATTCAACCGTCTCCCGTGCCTGTTTTCAAGCCGATGTCCGTCGAACAGCCATCCTCCTTCACACTTGCATGGGATTTCCCAAAACATGTTACAGCAGAGGCGTTCCGCCTTACAAAAACGACGGGTACGCGTGCATCAGAAGTCATCGATTCCTCCATTCCAGGAACGGCCCGCAGTTACAATCTGACCGACCAGAGCGGAACGGCCACCTATAAACTGGAGGCGAAGGTCGGTGGCAATTGGAAGGCGATGTCCAATGGCATAACGGTGAAGGTGAAGGCCGACCCTGCTGACATGCTGGAATTAACAGTCAGTAATGAACTCAAAAGCATTGCCGGCAAACAAGTGACCACGACCATCAATGCGAACAACACGTTGACAAATGTGAGAGTGACGAGTAGCCGCCCTGATATCCTGCCTGATAGCGGAATCACGGTGACAGTCAGCGGGACTTCCAGCACTGTAAAGCTATCACCTGTCAGTGGCACGAAAGGGAATTTGGTTCTCTATATCACTGCGACTGATGCAGTTGGCAATACGGTCCGTCAATTTGTTCCGATGGCAGTCATGGAAGACGAGCCGCTGACATGGTACACATCCAAAACAGAGGCATTTGATTTAGCAGCGGCAGACGGCAAGATGGTCCTAATGGTCGCAGGTCGTGATACTTGCGCAAATACGAACTACTTCCGCAACACGGTATGCGAGACCGCAGATATCAAGGCGATATTATTGGCGGATTACATACTATGGTACACAATCGTGGACGATCCTACTTCTGATTTTTATATGTACACACAGGGCATGGACGGCTACTTGCCATTTGTCGCCATCATTGACCCCGAAAAAGACAAACGCTTGAAAGGGCACAGCGGCCCCATGTCAATTCCTGACGCACGCAATTTCTTCAATCCCTGCACGCCAATCTTCAGTCTTCTCAACTATGAACCTTTTGTGGTTGGAACAACGCAGACGCTGGAGCTTTTCACGCTAAAAGAAGGAGTGGACATCCGCTACCGTTTTGACTCTTCTGAGCCGACGATCTCCGACACGCTCTACACCGAGCCAATCTCCCTTACATCAACGACGACCATCTCTGCGCGCGCTTTTGAAAACGGTGAACCGGTCAGCCCAACTGAAACAAAGACCTACACGTTCTTGGAGCAAGTGGCGACTCCTGTGATCAACAGGCCACTTTACGGCTATTGTTTCCTTCCCTACAAAGTGACGGCGACTTGCGAGACGCCAGGCGCGACAATTCGCTATAGGCTAGACAATTACATTCCTTCATACGATAGTCCTGTGCTTCCCGATGATGGCGTGTCCATCACAGCATTCACGCCTTTTGTCGTTGTGGCCTTCAAAGACGGCATGAAGGAATCGGATTACGCCTATACGTATTTAGATGTGGTGAACGACATCGACGGAGCTGCGGCGGTGGTCACAGGAGACGTGCAAGTAGGATCGCCTTCGAATTCTGCGTCTTGGTTCGTTCAAAATAATACATATAATAGTGCTCCTTCCGCCTTCCAGTCCGCCGCCATTTCACCAGGAGAGTCAACGATTATGGCCGCAAAGGTTAGCGGCCCGGGGAAGTTGATATTCCAATGGCGTGCTTCGACGGACAAGAAGTATTACGATTGTCTAGATTTTAGCATCGACGGGACGTCGCTGGCTAGCAATTATGGTGTAAACAGTTGGGCGCAAAAGGAATTCACCATCACAGGAGAAGGCACCCATATTCTTCTCTGGGAATATTATAAATACGGTTCCTATTCCGGCAGTGGCGGATACGCATGGGTCGATGACATCATCTGGACGCCGATAACCGGTGATACACTCATATCCATTGACATTGATGGTGTGTCGAACATCGCAAGTGGTTCCACAGAATCATATATCTGTACGGCGACATGGGGGGACAATTCGACGACAACGGTCACTCCGACATGGAGCCTTTCATCAACAACTTACGCTATTGTTGACGCTGACGGAAAGGTGACGAACAAGAATACGACGGCGACAGACCAGACGGTGACATTAAATGCTACTTATACTCATGACGGCGTGACAAAAACAGCTTCCAAGACATTAACACTTGCGAAACGAACTTTGGTATCCATTAATGTTGACGGTCCAGATGCTATTGATAGCGGTAGTTCCGCAACCTATACGTGTATAGCAACTTGGAGTGACGGAACAACGACGGATGTGAAACCGACGTGGGATATCAGCTCATGGACTTATGCAAATATCACCAACAATGGCAAGGTGACAAATCAGAATACGACAGAGACTGACCAGGCAGTGGTATTGACTGTTGCCTATACATTCAACGGCGTTAGCAAAACGGCAACGAAGGAGATCACACTGAAGAAGCGCGTCTTGCAGTCCATCGCCATCAACGGAGTGGAGACAATCCATGCAGGAGATGTTGTAACATATTCCTGTACGGCAACCTGGAGTGATGGCGCGACAACGGTCGTCACACCAGAATGGACTCTTTCCGCTGATGAATACGCCGCCATTGGCACCGATGGCAAAGTGACAAACAAGAACACGACGGACAATGACCAGACAGTGAATCTGACCGCAACTTATACACATGATGGCGTCACAAAAACAGTCTCCAAGACCATCACGTTGTTGAAACGTGTTCTGACTTATCTTGCCATCAACGGTGAGGCTACGATTTCCAGCGGTTCCACGGCGACTTATACAGCCACCGCGACATGGAGCGACGATGCGACAACGACGGTCACGCCCACATGGAGTCTGTCTAACACGGCAATTGCGTCTGTTGACGCAACAGGCAAGGTTGTGAACAAGAATACAACAAATGATGACCAATCTGTGACATTGACTGCAAATTTCACAGCTGGTGACGTGACAAAGACAGCGACAAAAGTCATAATTTTGTCGAAGAGATTGTTGACGGAAGTTGTCATTGACGGTGATGCGACAATTCCTACTGGCGGAACTGCAAACTACGGTTGCACAGCGAGTTGGAGCTATGGCGATCCCGCGACGGTAACACCGACGTGGTCTATTACTCCGACGACTTATGCTTCTGTGAACACAACAGGAGACGTGACAAACAAGAATACGACTGACGAAGATCAGACGGTGACATTGACCGCAAGCTGCACGGTCGGCGACGTGACAAAGACTGCTACGAAAGTCATCACACTTGCGAAACGGACGCTTAGGGAGATTGTCATTGACGGCGATGCGACGATTGCCACTGGCGGAACTGCAAACTACGGTTGTACAGCGAGTTGGAGCTACGGTGATTCCACGGCGGTTACGCCGACGTGGACACTTTCCAACACTACATACGCTTCCGTTGATGTTGATGGCAAGGTCGTGAACAAGAACGCAACGGATGAAGACCAGACGGTGACATTGACTGCGAGCTACAAGATTGGAGACATAACAAAAACAGCCACGAAAAACATAAAGTTGTCGAAGCGTACATTGGAAAACATTGTCATTGAAGGCGATGCGATGATTGTCTCTGGCGGATTTGCAACCTACACGTGTACGGCAATATGGAGCTATGGCAATCCTGCGACCGTCATACCGACATGGACTGTTTCCAATACCATATACGCATCCGTTGATGCAGACGGCAAAGTGTCGAACAAGAACACAATGCCTGAAGATCAGACGGTGACGCTGACTGCGAACTTCACAGTTGGTGACATTACACAGACAACGTCGAAAAACATCACACTTGTAAAGAGGACGTTAGAGAGCATAGCGATTGCCGGAGCCTCTAGGATTGCAAGTGGCGAGGATTCAACTTATTCCTGTACAGTGACATGGAGCGATGGAACGACATCGATAGTTACACCGGAATGGAGCATTTTAGACAGTCCCTATGCCTACGTTGATGAAGATGGAAAAGTGTCGAACAAGAATACGACAGAAGAAGACAAGTCGGTGCTGCTTGTCGCAAGCTATACGTTTGGCGAAGTGACGAAGAAAGCACAAATGGATATAATACTTTCAAAACGGACGTTGACTGAACTATCCATTGCCGGTGACGATATCATTCCCAGCGGCGGTTCGGCAACATACGTTGGTATCGCTACTTGGAGCGATGGCGAACAAAGTGATGTTACACCGACGTGGAGCCTTTCATCCACAACTTACGCTATGGTTGACGCTGAAGGAAAGGTGACAAACAAGAACACGACAGTCGAAGACCAGACTCTGACGTTGACAGCCGAATACAAGTTCGGCGATGTGACGAAAACAGCATCCAAGAACATTACATTGACGAACCGTTCACTTGTATCCATCTCCATTGCGGGTGATGACGTGATTCCAAGCGGTGGCATTGCAACATACGTCTGCACAGCGACATGGAGTGACGATACAACGTCAACAGCGACTGCGGAGTGGAGCCTTTCTGCAATTGACTATGCTGTCGTTGGTGTGGATGGAAAGGTGACGAATAAGAATATACAAAATAATGACCAAACGGTGACATTGACCGCAAGTTATGAAGCTGGAAATGTAACAAAAACAGCGACAAAAGTCATCACGCTTGAGAAGCGATCATTAGAAAACATCGTTATTGAAGGCGATGCGACAATTGACAGTAACGGAGTTGCTAACTACACATGTACAGCTACTTGGAGCTATGGCGATTCGACAGTTATTACGCCGACGTGGTCTATCGCTCCGACGACCTATGCTTCTGTGAACGCGTCGGGAACCGTGACAAATATGAATACGACTGATGAAGATCAGACGGTGACGCTTTCGGCTAACTACACATCCGGCGATGTCACGAAGACTGCGACGAAAGTTATTACACTTGCGAAACGGACGCTTATGGTAATTGTCATTGACGGCGACGCAACGATTGCCAGCGGTGGAACTGCAAATTACACGTGTACGGCTACTTGGAGCTATGGCGATCCCACAACGGTTACACCGACGTGGTCTGTCACTCCGACAACCTATGCTTCTGTGAACACGGCTGGAATCGTGACGAACATGAACGCAACTGACGATGATCAAGCGGTGACGCTTACGGCCACCTATACGGTCGGCGACGTGACAAAGACGGCAACGAAAGTTATTACGCTTGCGAAGCGGACACTGACGGAAATTGTTATAGACGGCGACACGACAATCGCCAGTGGGGGAACTGCAACCTATACGTGCACAGCGATTTGGAGCTACGGTGAATCGACAGCCATTACACCGGTTTGGAGTCTTTCTGTCACGAATTTTGCTTCCATTGACGCTGACGGAATGGTCGTGAACAAGAACACGACAGACGAAGACCAGTCGGTGACGTTGACTGCGAGCTATACGATTGGAGAAATAACAAAAACAGCCACGAAGGTTATAAAGTTGTCGAAACGGACACTGATGGAGATTGCCATTGACGGTGACGCGGTTATTTCCACTGGTGAAACTGCAATCTATACGTGTACAGCGACTTGGAGCTATGGCGATCCCACGACGGTTACACCGACATGGTCTATTACTCCGACAACTTATGCTTCTGTGAACACGGCTGGAGTCGTGACGAACATGAACGCGACTGACGAAGACCAGGCGGTGACGCTGAACGCAAGTTATACGGTTGGCGACGTGACAAAGACATCCGCAAAAGTCATAACGCTATCGAAGCGGACATTAGAAAACATCGTCATTGATGGCGATGCGCTCATTCCCACTGGCGGAACTGCAAGTTACATATGTTCGGCTACTTGGAGTTATGGCGATCCCACGTCGATCACGCCGACATGGACCCTTTCCGCCACTACCTACGCTTCTGTTGACGCAGATGGCAATGTGATGAACAAGAATACAACGGATGAAGACCAGGCGGTGACGCTTACGTCCAGCTATACAGTCGGCGATGTAACGAAAACTGCATCCAAAGTTATCACGCTTGAGAAACGGACATTGACAGAGATTGTCATTGAAGGCGATTCGGTTATTTCCACTGGCGGAGTTGCAACATACGGTTGTACAGCAATTTGGAGCTACGGTGAATCGACAGACATTACACCGACATGGATCCTTTCCTCTATAAATTATGCATCCATTGATGCTGACGGTAATGTGACAAACAAGAATGCGACAGATGATGATCAGGCGGTGACATTGACTGCTAGATTTACTGTTGGCGATTTGACGAAAACTGCATCCAAAGTTATCACGCTTGAGAAACGAACGCTGACGGATATTGCCATTGAAGGCGATTCGGTTATTTCCACTGGTGGAACTGCAAATTACACTTGTACGGCGAGTTGGAGCTATGGCGATTCCACAGTAGTCACGCCGACATGGAGTCTTTCCTCTATAAATTATGCCTCCATTGATGCTGACGGTAATATGACAAACAAGAATGCGACAGATGATGATCAGGCTGTAACATTGACTGCAAACTATACGGTCGGCGATGTGACAAAGACAGCAACGAAAGAAATCGTGCTTGCAAAACGGACACTTACAGACATTGTGATTGACGGCAACGCGACGATTGATACTGATGGAGTTGCAAGTTACACGTGTACAGCGAGTTGGAGCTATGGCGATTCCACGACGGTTACGCCGACATGGTCTATCACTCCGACAACCTATGCTTCTGTGAGCACGACGGGAGACGTGACGAACATGAATGCGACAGACGAAGACCAGGCGGTGACGCTTACAGCCAATTATACGGTTGGCACCGTGTCAAAGACAGCCACAAAAGTCATCACGTTGTCTAAACGGACATTGATGGAAATTATCATTGACGGTGACACGGTTATTCCAACTGTCGAGGTTGCAAGTTATACGTGTACAGCAATTTGGAGCTACGGCACGCCCACGGCGGTCACGCCTATATGGAGTCTTTCCTCCGCTAATTACTCATCCGTTGATGCTGACGGCAATGTGACGAATAAGAATACAACGGATGACGATCAGGCGGTGACGCTGAACGCAAGATATAAGGTTGGCAATGTGACGAAAACAGCGACGAGAGAAATCGTGCTTGCCAAACGGACACTTACAGACATCACGATTGACGGTGATTCCGTTATTTCCACTGGCGGAGATGCAAACTACACGTGTACGGCTACTTGG